>Ga0118677_10006325_pt1 | contig 20125 bp, 14 predicted proteins | sample AliMusrvi5mmetaG_FD_86154 | JGI IMG/M metagenome (GOLD analysis project Ga0118677, IMG submission 86154)
TCTATTTATTATCTTCTGGTTTCTACTTTGGACATTTCGTCATCAGTATATCATTTTTTATTTTACCGATTCAACTTGTAACATTACTTTAGTTTAAAAGCAAATCTATTAGGCAGGCACTTGAATAAGACCGCAATGTTCTGGGCAGATCAACTTTAATTAGATTATTTTTTATAAAATTACCAAACTAATAGAAAAAATAAAAGCATTTTTGATCTCTGTTAACCTTTATTCACACACGGGCAGGGATGCGGGACGGGTTTTGGGGCAGGTCATCTCCTCTGGAGTCTTATACCCGATTGACGAGTGCAACCGCTGCTGGCTACTTTTTATTTCCGCCTATATTTGTCAAAGTCTCCTTTTCAATCTATTTCAATTTATAGCATTATTTAAGGTTTAAGCGCAAGTCCATTAGGCCAGTTACTTGGATAAGGTTACAATGTTTTGTGGCAGGTCACATTTTTTGAGTACTTAACCCGGTTTCCGGATGTCAATTCAATCCTAAAGTCTCCATTTAAAATTAGAAAGTTAGTCCCGCTGATTCTGATTTTCAACACCGATCTTTTCTAAAAAAACAAAATATATTCTTAGCAGTTATTGTTTTTCTTCAGGAATTTTTTTCTTGATAAGATATTCATTGCCATTGGAGAGTTCATATTCCAGCCCCCGTGGCTCAAGGATCAATCCTAAAATAGAATTCAATTCCATCGGTTCGATAATTTTTAGGGCAAGTATTGTTGCAGGACTATTAATTATATCTTCAGCGCCTTCATCTACCGTAAATTTGATCTTCTTATTATTTGACAATGCGTTCAAAAACACCTTTATCTGTAAATTGCCTTCAGGAATCATGCCGGGTATTACGGTGTTTACGGTATTGTTTTTTTTAAGACCGGCCTGCTGCCCGGTATTTGTTTTTACAAATATGGGTTTTGTATCATCAAAATATCTATCGGGTAAACCGCTATTTATTTCTACCCTATCAACGGTTATTTTTATTGCAGTGTCCCCGAATTTACCTTCGGCATTATAGAACAATTCAAAATTCTTTGTTATTTTTTTGGGTTTTGAATACTCATACCTTATGCCCGGAAAAGCACTTTCGACCGTTAAGAGGGAAATTGCATCAACTTTTTTTGTAACCAGGATCTTATCCTTGTCTTTATACTTTCCTGTGATAGTAAGGACACGCTTCCCGTCCTGCAGTTCTTCTTTTTCAAGGGAATACTCATCTTCATTTAGATCAAACTGCCAGGGTTTATAATATCCCGCAAACTGCATATTATAAAATTCGGTGCTGAATTTCGTTATCTCGTCTTTTCTCGTAGCGGGTTTTGGAAGATATATGATCGTATGAAAATATTCCCCGTCTAAAATATGGGAGCTGAACAGATCACTTCCCAGGAAAGTCTCTTTTCTGAATTTATTACCTTTAAAGAAATTCATAGATTTATAATAGGTCAGATTAAACTTACCATCTTTAGTAAAAGAGATGTATTCGGACAAAGTTATGGTCATATCCTTGATCTCTTTTTCAAACAGGGTTTTTTTAAGTTTCATGTTCTGTTTAACAGGCCCTGCATCAACACAATAACCCGTACAGAAAAAAAGCAGCATAAGCAGTATTGATTTTTTCATTTCTCCGCCTATTTTCATTTTTCTTTCTTGCTGTTTAGTTGGTAATACTCTTTTTCGTACTCCTCGGGCGTTTTATACCTGTTTAACGAGTGGAGTCGTTCCCGGTAAAAATCTATCTCGTAATATTTGAAGGTCTTCACTTTAGCTTTTGCTCTGGTTTCAAACTTTTCATCAAAGACCAGTTACTTCTTATATAATCCTCTCTGACGTTTTTTCTTTTGCTATATTTGAATATTTTTTGCCGCTAATTTCTTTTTTTCAAGATAGTTTAGATACCAACGCACAATAAATAACTTCTACACCTGGTTAATAAAACATGTACATTAGGAAATTCAGCAGGAAAAATATAATAATAGCGGTCAACAAACTGTATTTTAGTTTTGGCGCTTTTTTATTACCAAAGAAGTATAACGCACCTAATAAAAGAACAACAGAAACAAAAATAGCATGCATAGTATTCAAATAGTCCCACCTGTAAATTTTATGTTTAAGAAGTTCATTCAGAATAATCAAGCCGTCACCAAATATGGCAGCCAACAGAGAACTGAAAATATCTTTTGAAAATGTCCCAAAGAAGACCGCAGTAGCAAAAACAAGCAGCAAAAGCTTCCAGAAAACAGCAATGTTATTGCTTCTAAAACACAAAGTGCTATCAAACGTGTTAAGGCCCGCCTTGTTTATCAGCAAAATTGTAATCATCACCACAAAACCCGAAACTAGCACAATTAACGCAAAAGATATTACTTTATTCAAGAATACCCGTATCCTTCCCATAGGTTTTGACATTAAGAAATCGGAAGTATTTTGGTCTTTTTCTCCTGCAACAATATTTATGCCTACGGCTAGGTTTAAAAGCATAAAAATAAAAGGAAAAATAGAGTATGCAATCCTAAAAGCAACGCTTCCCGGGCCCATTAAGATACCGAAAATGAGACATAAAAATGCAATAATCAACCCGTCAAACAACAAGCTTTTTACACCTTTTAGCTCTTTTAAAATAAGTTGAGTATTTATCATGCTACCCCCGTCTTGTGTACAGCTTGAAAGAAAGATAATAACACAAAACAGCAGACATCAAATAAAGAACTGATATAAATTCTACAGCAAGCTTTCCTTTAAATATGAATACACTTTGTGCCTGTAAAAATACTAAACCAAAAAATGAATGAAAAAGAAATAAGCCAAGTAAGGCCCCAAATATTGCTGAAATAGTTTTTTTCATAATGATTGATGACAACACTGAAAATGAGGTAATATTAAAAAGCATTGAAACATTAGGTAAAAATCCCTTACCACAGAACATAGTATAGTTGTGTCCATTATTTTTTGCCAAAAAGTAAAGAATAAGAACGCCTACCAAAAACAAATTTACCGATAGCGTGTTTAGAATTTTTGAAAACCAAATTCTTTTTTTTGTGACCGGCAAAGCTTCCAAAAAACTAATTGTTTTTGATTCTGACTCTTTCCCGAAAATGATCGAACCCGACACCAAAGCAAATAAATACAATAATAGATCAATTTGCATTTTAAAATATTTATCACAAATTATCGCCGCCAGGCAGACTCCGAGAAACCAGGGTGATAACTCATTGATATCTTTCAGATAAAGCCTCATATCTTGCCTCCGGCGTAGGCTACGAATATCTCTTCAAGATTCATATCATACACTTCAACATTTTCCGGTTTGCCTTTTTTGATGCCTGAGAGGACTGTATCGTTGAAGTCACCTGCAATAGCTAAAAGTTCCCTGCCTTCCGTTTTCTTGCAGAGCATTCCATCGAAACTGACATCCGGCGCGTTATCTTTGTAAACCGCGCGGATCCTTTTTGTCTTTGTTTTGAGGTCATCTATAGGCGCAGAGATCAGGAGTTTTCCTCTGTCTATTATTCCCACCCAGTCAGCTACCCGTTCTACTTCGTTTATCTGATGTGAGGAGAAAAATACGGTCCTTCCTTCCTCCTGTATCATCCCCACAACGCTCTCGAGAAAATCCCTTCTTACAATTGCATCAAGGCTCCCGGTCGGCTCATCCAGCACCAGGAGTTCCGGCTTAAAAGCAAGGGCCAAGAGAAGCGCCACCTGCGCGTACATTCCCCTTGAAAGTTCGCTTAACTTCTTTTTTTCATCCAGGTTGAACCGTTTCAAAAGCTCCGCCGCGGCCTTATCATCCCAGGTTTTATAAAAGCTTTTAGTGAAAGAAATTATTTCTTTTATTTTCATGTTGTCATACATCTTCTGGTTTTCCGAGACATAGCCAGTCCGCTTTCTTATTTCGACCGCCTCTTTTTCGTTTTTAGGATTAAATCCGAGGACATCAATATCTCCGGATTTAGCGCTTAGCAATCCCAGGAGCATTTTGATCGTTGTAGTCTTTCCGGCGCCGTTTTTCCCGAGGAACCCGTAGACACTTCCTTTGGGTACGCTTAAATTCAGGCCATTAACGGCATCCTGTTTACCGTAGGCTTTCTTCAGATCTTTTGTAATAATAGCGTTTTCTCTCATCTTTCCCCCTGTTTATCCAGTTTTTTGAACTTCTCTTTTAATAATTTCTCTATATCAGCCTTGCTTATGCCAAGATGGTAAGCTTCCACTGAAAGCTGGTCGGCCAGGGAAGAAAGAGACTTTAGCCTCTCTTCTTTGCTTATAGAAGGCGTTTTGTCTGATTTTTCGGCCACAAAAACACCTCTGCCCCTCTTTGTGTATAAATACCCCTCTAATTCCAACTCTCTATAAGCCTTTGCTATGGTATTGGGATTAACTCTTAGTTCCAGGGCCTGCTGGCGGACCGAGGTCATCGGTTCGTCTTTTTTAAGCATTCCCGTAGCCATCATCCGCTTTACCTGATTTTTTATCTGCAGGTATATCGGCACACCGCTGTTTGGATTAACTTCTATAAACATTTTCCACCTCACTGTATCGCTGTACTAGTTATATAGTACAGTATAGCAATTATATTATTTTTTGTCAAGTTTTTTTGCTTTTTTGTGTTTTTTTGTCAAACGCCGATGAACCCATTTTTAAGGTTTAAGCGCAAGTCCATTATCCCGATAACATCTGGCAAGGCTATACTAATAGAATAAATAAAGGCATTTTTGATCTTTGTTAACCTTTGTTCACGCACGGGCACGGATGCGGGACAGGCTTTGGGGCAGGTTACTGGACACATAAGCCTAAACCATATAAAACCTTAAAAAAATGTTGTGAAATTGGCAAAAACTGCATATAATTATATTATGCAAACTAAAACTTATTACGACAAAAGAGCAGTACTAAAAACATTTCAAGTTATGTTTGCTATAGAGATGGAGGTTTCCTGTCTGTATTCCATCTTTGCCAAGCAATTTCCAGAGGAACGCGTCTTTTGGAAAAAAATTTCTGACGATGAGATAGTCCATGCCGACAATATAAAGAGAATATTAAAGCTTATTTCTCAAAATAATCTCACCTACAGAATAGGTAAATCGTTCAGTTATAAAGCCGGGATTTTGATCCTTGAACATATTAAATTATATGTAAGCGATGCCAATGAAAAACTTCTTTCAAAAGCAGATACTTTTCTTATCGCGCTTGAACTGGAAAGCACTATTCTGGAATCCAAGTATATGGATTACCTTATCACCGATAACAAAGAATATAATGATTTTTTAAAAACTATCGACATTGAAACACTACAACATAGATTTTTGGTCAAAAAAAAATACAAAGACAACGCTCCAAAAATATAGAACTTAAATATACTATTGAGTTAAAAACTTGTGCAATGTTTTGGGGCAGATCTATTCTACTCTGGCTATTTGTCTGTTCCCTGTTTTTTATCTTCTTTTTTAATAAACTTTTCGGGATTTTTAATAAACGTACCGGGACATCCTGCACAACAGAAATAATATGTTTTGCCTTTATATTCAGCAGCCTGAGTCAAAGCGGAGCCCTTAAATGATTCCTGCGTCACAGGACAGACGTATTCCTTCCCAATCTCATCTTTCTTGAGTTCACGTAAAACAATTTCTTTCTCTAACTTTAAGCCGCACTTGCATTTGCCATTTTTAGTTTTTTCTCCGTGATAACAATTGTGAGGGCAGGCCCAGATTTCTTTTATTATTTTTGTTTTCTCCGTTGTAACTTCATTTTTCTGTGCAGCTAAAGCAGCTTTGTTCCCATCAATTGACTCGGAGCGCCCCCCTTGTGATAAAAATAATCCCAGTATCATAAAACTCATAATTACAGATCTGCAATTTATCATTTTTTCTTCCTCCGTCCGTTATTTTTACCTGCTTTTTTTCTGGTTTCTGGCGGAACTTCACTAATTTATAGCATTATTTAAGGTTTAAAAGCAAGTCCATTAGGCATGACTACTTTGTTAAGGCTATAAAGTTTTGGTGGCAGGGCAGATACAATTCTGTTACTTGCTCAATTTCTTCTGCACTTCCCCAGCCAGTTCATAGAGTTTCTCCGACCGCTCCTGCCAGGTGCTGGGGGCCAAAAACCAGGAGTGGTAATCCGCGGGGTATCCCCAGGGCATTAAAGGAGCGGAACATTGAAAATTGGTGCAGCCCTTCCACATATAGGAAATCCGCTCGTCGAGAATATCTTTAGCACGGTTCGCCAGTTCTGTGCCAAGTTTGGCCTTAAGTGTCTCATTTGTCAGCGCTTTCTCAATAAAAATTCGCGCTTCGCATTCCTGCACACCCTCACGAATGGCCTCAAAACTGTTTGTACCCACCGGTCCGTCAGGGCCTGCGGCCAAGAAGAAATTAAAGATCTCAAGATTTCTCCAGGTACTTCCCGGATATCTTCCGGTAATAGTTCCGGTCCGTTTTCCTGCTTTATCCTTGAGAGCAAACCAAAAGTCCGCGCCCATGCGCCCGACGCCGCGCTGTCCTCCCGTGATATTAGCTTCGGCACAGTAGCGCCAGCGCGCTGCCGGGTCCTTGATGGGCCATACGGTACGCTGGTGTTGCGCAACAAGCAAGGGATTCTGCCAGCCAAACTTACCGGTGTCATGGGAAAACAATGGGCCCCATACCCACGTGGCATACCCCACCTTTTCAATCCCATAAAGATTTTTGGCCAAATGATGGCTATGCGACACCCAGGGCAGTCCACCTGAGGCCTCGTGTAAAAATTGTACATCCGCTTTGTTGGGTGGGGTATCCGTGGTGAAGCCGATCGCAGCTGCATTTTCCAGATTACGTTTCTTCATTCGCTCCTTGATTTGGGCGAAGAGCGGTTTCCATATCTCCATGCTCCCCGGGCTGGTGAGATTGGAAATCTTGACTTCTTCCAGCTTACCGGTCACAGGATCGAGCATTGTAACCAAAGGTCCTGCATTAGAACTCTTTTGGGCATCAAAACGATCCTTAAAAGTTTTAGGACTGCAGGAACTGTAACCAAATGGGACCGGTTTTTTAGGATCGTAAGGCTCCCTCATATACTGACAGATTTCATGAGCGCGCTTCCGGTCTTTCTCGGTCATTCGATCCGGATCATAATTGCGCATCTCTCCCCACCCCGGGCCCTGCAGCCATCCACCTATACTCAAAAATTTCATCATCTGCTTATCATCCATGTTTTCCACATTCTTATTTGCCATGTAGACATCCCAAACAATGAAACAAACTATTTTGGGTTTACCCATATATTTTTCAGCATAATCCAGATATTTATCCATTATGGAGAAATCGTACTTATACTTATTCTCTCCATCCTTGATCCAGTAGACCATTCCATGCTCGTTGCCGAGGTTACTCTGGGCAATTATCGGCACATAAATGACCCGGCTGCCTACTTCATTCAGGAAACTGAATGTTTTGGCGATCATTTCCCAGTGCTTTTCAGACCACGGTGCTATCCCGTATTCCACAGTCAATGTGTCCGGTGATTGAACAAACTCAGTCCATGTGGTGTAATCCTGAGGATCAGGAAGTGTCCAATCTAATACGCTCACTTCCACAGGTGCCATTACCGGTTTCTCCCCTTTAGCTGTAATTGTCAAATCTCCCCGATATATACCCGGCTTGGCTGCTTTGGAAACATGCACGGTTACCCATACCGGACAGACGGCGCCAAAAACAGGGGACTGGTTCGTTAAATTAAGACCTTTCGCCAAAGTTTTCTGATAAACCGGAATATCTTTAGGCGGTGTTTCTACCAACGCGCCAAGAAGATCCGCCTTTGCAGAGTAGGGATTCGGAAGTCCTCTATTTGGCTGTACCATTTCCTCTTCACCCCATGGCAAGCTGTAACGAATAAGCACATCTCCGGCAGGGATGTTCCCGCTTTCTCCAACGAGATTGGAGACCGTCGCCTTCATCTCCTGAATAGGACCGGTAGAACCGACCACTACTTTGCCGGAATAAGAACCATTTCGTGCTCCCAATAGTTTAACCGGACGGACGGGCTCGCAAGGGTCTCCCCAGTCAAGATCAAAATCACTTCCCATGGCATCGCTGTTCCAGATTTGAAATCCCTTTGGACGCGTTGTATTGGGAATAATTCCATCGTTTGATGTCACAAGTTGCACCCTATCAAGGAAGCAGGTACTCCACTGTAAATCTGGATCAACTGATGGCGCTTTAGGCAGCAGCACTTTGTTATATGGTGAACGCACAATCTCAATGGCCAGCACATTAATACCGGCACGCAGATGTTTAATGGGGATTTTGATTTCGGACAGCTTCCTAAGAAGAAGCGGATTGGTATTACCTTTGTTGTTTATTCCCGCAAAGGCCTCTGCCGGGTAGGGATCAGCAAGTTCACTCTGAGCCGCAGACAGATTTCCTCTCACCACTTCTTTACCATTTATATAAATAGCAGCTCCACCGAAGTATTCAAGTGATAGCCGGAGATCACTGACTCCGGCAAGATTGGTGACCCGGAACTTACCCCGCATACAGAGCCGTGACAGGCTTGGAACACTGCATTCACGCCGCGCCGGTAATCTTCCCCATATGCTGTCGTCAAAATCAGGTTCAATCCAGGTCTTGGGCGGCTCAGGTGTTTCCATGTCCTTCCATTTGGCAGGGTTTTTTTGGACTAATATAGGCGTGAGTCCATTTCCGGTTTCAATCACAGGCGGCTTGAGCGTGTTGTACATCCGCCAGAAGCCTGCCGTGTCGAGGATCAAGATGCCCGCATCCGTTTTGCTTTGACCGAAACACCTGGAGAATGGGATCACGGCTATGAACACGGACATGATTGAAATGAAAACTGCCATGCGCATACAGTGACTCAGTATTGTGAATTTAGAGGTAAAACGTGAAACCTTCTTTTGAGCTTTAGTTTTTATTTTTGATTGCATGATTTCATCCTTCTTTTTTTCATTTCGGTACTATTTTACTTTCAAAATTTAGTAATGATTTGAGGTTGCCCGTCATTGCGATCTAAGCGAAGCAATCTCATGAGATTATTTACCGGTTTCCAGAAGCAGACGACCACAATTGCGGGCATCCCCCCAGAATGCGAAATTCTGCTTGTTGGGGATCGCAAGCACTTGTTTCAGTGGCACGACTCTCGACAGGTTATGAGTTTCATCGCCATCCGCCACCTGCACATTCATGCCAATGGATCCTCCGGATTGCACTTCCAGCACGGCTAGATCCGCCCCGCCTTCGATGACAAAGCCGGTCTTGGTCCGACGACAGGTGTATCGGAAACATTTTCCCAAAGTGCCGGTGGATTCCTCTTGATCAACGGGGGCGTTAACCTCCCAGTGCATCTCGTAGGGTACGTGATCCTTTTGCCAGTCCATGTAATCCTTCTTGGAGAAAGAGAACTTAACCTTGTCCTTCTTCTCCAAGACATTGTCGCGGACCTCCAGCCCGATGTAGAGATTCTTTCCATCGTTCCCCAGACGCAACCTTGCAGACAAGTCCTCGGGGCCGGACCAACTATTGGGAGACCATGATTGTCCCGCGATAAAATCACCCTTGTCCGCCTTCAAATCTGACGCCTCTTTGGGCCATGCGTCCAAGTCACCTTTCATCGGCGGCGCCATGATCCGAGGAGCGTGGAGCACCGGTCGTTGGAGGATGTCCTTTCGAAGGCGCAATTCGTTGGGTAACCCCAAACCGAGAACCCGTTCCGCCGCGATCGGGTAACCGGAATCCAACGTAGCCATGGCCTTTTGCACGGTCTGCAAGTAGATTTCCGGCGCGGCTTCCTTTTGAATGGTTTGCAGTTCGTTATACAGTTTAGTGAAATCTGAAAACCGGTCTTTCAGCAGGGCCCGGTACTCCGCCGAATCCTTGATCGCCACGACCGGAGCGCCCTGACTGATCGAATCGCTCCATGAAACCATTTCAAAAGGTTTCAGATCATGATTCTTGCCATCCACCGTCACGCTCGTCGCGTATGGAATCAGATTCTGCGCCAGCGCATAACGACGCCCCTGGTACTCAGCCGAATAGACCTTCATGGTGTCCAGGTCATGGATTTGTCCGTCGGAGGCTCCTGGAGCGGGTCCACAAACCGACATGACCACCGGCGGCAGGGAACGAAACGCCTTGGCAAACTTACGTAAGGATGATTCATAACCAAAGTATTTACAATTCCACCCGCCCTGAGTAATGCCGAGGCGATCACCATGCCCCATCACGCAAGCAAGATTGGCCAGGGCGAAACAACCTCCGGGACTGGTGGATGGCGCCACCCAGTCTTTACGATACCAGAAATTGTTTTCCGGTGAGAGTCCGATCCACCCCTCCATAAACTGGTCGAATATCGCCGCATAAGGCGAATCCACATTTTTACTGCGAACCGACGAACGATCCACGTCGTAATAAATCAGCGATCGTGGCTGATTGAGGCGAACCGGATTGACATGTGAGTCCTCCGAAGCATAGTACTCGTAAATGTCCAACCCGGCGGATTTCATTTCGCCAGGAACGCGTTTCCACGCCTTCCACAGCGCCCCTACCTCGTCACCCAGAAAATCACCCCATGGTTTGCCGCTCTTCTCCCAGCGTTGGATCACATTGCCGGCTGACGGTGCCGCTACCTTTCGGGTGTTTGACAGATACTCATCCTCAGGCTTCAAAATGGGTGTGACGGTATTTCCGGCGAAATACTCTCTTTTCATTTCTCCCAAGTACGTGAAAACGGTCCAGTCCGGCCGTCGTTTTTTAATATGCTCAACCACATCAGCCAAGGCTCCTTTATCGCGCAGCAGGTCATAGAGCACATTATACTCCAGACTGCCCAGGGCAATCCCCTTGAGACATTTGTATTTCCCATAATGTTCAATAAATTCGTCGAGCCCCTTGATCATCACCTTGCGGAAATCTTCATTGCTCAGCAGCACCACGTTCTTGCCGCCGGAGGTGAAAGGGCCAAACCCCGGCGCCATTATGCCAGCGATAAAATCAACCCCTCCCCGTTTATCAAACACCCCCAACATTCGATCCAAAACGCCCTTGTCATTGGCATCCCAGGAAGGAATTGTAGCCATTGCACCCCAGGTATTGTTTACATAAATCTCCATCGTCACGCGGTTGACGCCAATATAGCGGAAGTAATCCACGATATGCTCCGCGGATTGCGGGCTCGACCAGCCAAACTGGTCGCGCGTGGCCAGAAACTTCAGCGGAAAAAACGCATCCAACACGCGCTGGTGGGTGGGATCGGGAGTCGTGACTTCCAACGGCGGCATCTCATCCACCGCGTAAACCCAGATACGACTGGCGGCTGCGGAGGCACCCGTGTTGTGAAAACTCATCACCGTCATCGGAGACCATTGATCCTGCGGCCATAAGAACGATGTAAAATACTGCATCTTGTTTGACAGCGGCAGGGGTTCGCCGGTGTAAACGCCATTTTCAAAACTGAAAGAACTGCTGATTCCTCCCGGCCGCATGGAATCATGCGAAAGAAACGTAATATTTCGCTTCGCATCATCGGGATACTCGATGACCAGCACCACCGGTTGGTCTTTGCCGGCGGTGCGGAAGGCGTAGGCAAAAAATGCATGCTGGTGAGGTGCCGATACACGGTATTTGCCAGCCGGGCCGGTCACCACCTGGCTCGTGCCCTGATCGCGAAAATCATGCGGGTCAGCGGGATCCGTACAATCAATGAAATCAATCAGATGCCACTTCAACCCCATCTCCAAATCCACCGGCACGGGCGGAGCCTGTTTGACGATCTGAGCGAGTTTTGCTTCATCCACCGGCTTGCACTTTTCCTCACCATTCGAATCCACCACAAGGAAAACGCCAACAATCAGCATGATGAAAAATATACGCACGAGAGTTTCCTGGAACCGATTAAAAACGGTTCCTGTCGGCCGACAGGCAAGATTTTGAGTTTTAGTTTTCATTTTTGAGTGCATGAAACTGTCTCCTTTTTCAATTGTATTTTGTGAGTTTTTATTTCTTCGCTGGCGCGTATTCGTACGCGCCGAGGGACCATTTTCCGCCTTTGGGACGAGGTTTACCCTCGATATCCTTGTAAAAGTCGTATTCCGGGAAAAGCGCGATCGGCAGATATTGGGTCGGATCAATGCCGGCCTCAATGGCAGGGGAACCCGCTTTCAGGCGGCAATCGTTTTTGGTCATATCAACGAAGATCTCATTTTTACCCTTTGTTGACAAATCCATTTCCCCCTCGGCCAACTTTAGGTCGCCACTCTTAAGCGCGGTAAAAAGGTTGTGACTCCGGACATTGCTGCTGACACTCCCATGCACAATGTTGTTGATAAAGATCTGTCGTCCTTTTCCAATGCCCACATCCTTCGTGCCACCTAAACTGGTGTTGTTCAAAAGAGTAATATCGAAAGACATTTTTGCCGTGACATTCTCTATGGCTCCACAAAATAGATTATTGTAAATATAGACATTCTCCTGCCCCGAGGGTTCCTTACCGCCACCATAGGACATGGCGCGATCGGTTTTGAACACCTTGTTGCCGGCCACAAGAATATCTTTGGAGTTTTGACTGACGATGATGCCGGAGGGACCATGCTGGCCACGAACCTCGTCAACGATATTGTCAATGATCAGCCCATGATTGACTCCCATTAACATAATTCCTTTTACGAAACTGTGTTGCACCAGATTGCTTTTCACAAAGATGTTTGTGCCATATTCACACCAAATCCCATGGGCGGCGGATTGGATTATTTGATTGTTGAGCACCCGCATGTTTGCCCCTCTGGTATGGATCGCAAGGTGATTTTTACAGTTGCGCACCACATTATTTCTGATTTCCACATCACTGTTACCAGCCGTGATGGCCTCACGACCGCCAAATTTCTCAACCACGAAACCTTCGATCAAGAGGTACTTGCCTCCGGCTACCACCGCTTTACTGTTAAGCGAAACACTGTACTCGTTATCGGCCGGGTTCGTTGAACTGCGCGGCCACACATACAGTCGCTTGGATTTTTGGTCAAGCCAGTATTGCCCGGGTGCATTTAAATGGGCGGGGTGATTCAGTATGGCATAGTGTACCTGCCCCTTTACATCATAATTTTTGGTTGTTTCGCGGGAAATGGTATGCGTGGCGGGATCAAAACCGGTGATTTTGTATAGGTTTGTAGAAAGGCCTTGCCTTATCGCCACATAGGCGCCTTCGTAAAAAGCCGGATCTTTTTGTGTAAAATACCGGGTGTCCATGATAAAGCCGTCGTTCGGCGATAGGGCAGGATCAACCGGTAGCACTCGCAGTTGATCGTCCCGATCGGAGAAAACCCTGTCCGCGGGTTGTGGATCTTGTGAAGCATAGATGAATTCATGATTTTCATAAACACCCGATAAAGCCAATGTTCCGTCCTTGTCGATCGTGTAATACTTTTCCTCTGCGGTGGTTGTATAGTACACATTCCGGTAGTTCGTATTCCCACGCAGTTGTTCCGCCGATGTACATTGGGTCCAAGTGGAGCCAACGACCGCAGAACCGTCAAGAATGGCTTTATCAGTCCCCCATCCGTCGCCCTTGTAAGTGATCAACTTCCCCGCTTCTCCCGAGGCGGGTATTTCTATAGAACCCCGGTATGCCACTCCGCCTTTGAACAACACCACATCACCCGGTTTAAGTGCAATGGATCTTACAGTATCCGCGGCATTGGCATCGCCGGGCGCATGTTTCCAGGCCGAATCAGCGGATGTTCCCGGTTGAGAATCCTTACCTTTGTTAAAATCAACGTAATAAGTTTCGGCATAAACCCGGGTGCAGAAAAGTATGGCTACAATACATAAATATGTTTTCATATTCTACCTCTTTTTTTCTGTTATATTAAATCTGCCCCAATTTTTTCTGGACTTCACCCGCAAGTTTATAGAGTTTCTCTGACCGTTCCTGCCAGATGCTGGGCGAGAGGATCCAGGCATCACCTTCTACGGCACGGCCATAGCACCAGTTGCAGATCCGCTCATCGAGAAGGTCCTTGGCGCGTTTTGCCAGCTCTTCACCAAGCTTGGCTTTCAGCTTATCATCCGTCAGAGCCTTCTCAATAAATATACGCGCCTCACATTCCTGCACTCCCTCACGCAGGGCCTCCAGGCGGTTGGTGCCAAGCGGGCCGTCAGGTCCCGGCGCCAGGAAGCACGTCTTGATCTCAAGGCTTCGCCATGAACTTTCTAGAAATCGCGTGACGACCGTGCCAACCCGGCTGCCCATCACGAATCCTGAAACACCCGGGGGCAGTCCCCTCTCTCCCTCTTTGTTTTTCATCGCTACCCATAAGTCCGCACCCAGGCGGCCAATACCGCGCTGTCCTCCCATAATGTTCATTTCAGCGCGATTACGCCAGCGCGCCGCTGAATCAAAACCCTGGTCATCACGGGTATTCTGAACAAGGAGTTGTGGATTTTTCCAGCCGAACTTGCCGGTGTCTGAAGCCCAAACAGAGGAGAATACCTGCGTGCGGTAGCCTATCGTTCCTCTAGCCCCATGGTGGCTATGCGATACCCAGGGCAGTCCCCCCGAGGCTTCGCGATAAAATTCAAACTCTTCTTTTTTGGGCGTGACGTCCGTAATGAAACCGAGCATGGACGCGCTTTCCAGGTTCCGTTTCTTCATCCGCTCCTTGATCTGGTCAAAGAGCGGCTTCCAGAGCCCCGGGCTGGCCGGATCGGTGCAGGGCGGCAGGTGCAGGTTTTCCACCTTCTTGGAAGCCGGATCAAGTGTAGTCACCAACGGCCTCCCCCCATGGGCCGCACGGGCAGCGATGTCTCCTTTCAAACTTTCATACATTTTATTTAAATCCTTGCGCTTTTGATCCGGCAGCACCGCTGGATCAAAATCGCTCTTCACAAGTGCAGCAAACATTTCCTTGGTTAATCCGGCATAACCCTGATTGTAGCCCCAATTGCAAAGGACTCTTATACGTTCCCCCTCGCTCAAATCGCTCAATTCTCGCTGCTCCATGTAAACATCCCAGACGATAAAGCAAACCACTTTAGGTTTGCCCATATATTTTTCGGCACAGTCAAGATACTTATCCATGATGGAAAAATCGTATTTGTACTTTTTCTCACCGTCTTTGATCCAATAGACCATCCCGTACTCGTTCCCATAGTTGCTCCGGGCAATTACCGGGACATAGACGATGCGGCTGCCCACCTCGTTCAGATAGCTGAAAGATTTGGCGATCATCTCCCAGTGCTTTTCCGACCACGGCTCCATTCCGTACTCTACGGCAAGTGTGTCCGGAGACTGGACCAACTCGGTCCAGGTGGTGTAGTCCTGCGGGTTCGGAAGCGTCCAGTCCAGCACCCGCACCTCCACCGGCACCTTGAGAGGCTGCTCGCCGGAGGCGGTAAGTGTCAGCTCCCCAAGGTAAATCCCGGCCTTGGTGTCTTTGGGAATCCGTAGGGTGACCCATACCGGGCAAACCGCACCGAAGACCGGGGACTGGTTCGTGATCTTCAGACCTTTGGCCAATGGTTTCCGGTAAACAGGGATCTCCCCTGGCGGCGCTTCTGCCAGTGCTCCGAGTAGATCTTCTTTAGCCGGATAGGGTGTTTGTAACGCTCGATATGGTGCAACAAGCTGCTCTTGTCCCCACGGAATACCATAGCGGACGCGCAAAGCTTCAGAGGGAATGATCTTACCTTCGCAACTAAGGTCCGAAACGGCCGCCTTTAACTCCCGGATGGGCTTGGTGGAACCTACCACCACTTTTCCGGAATAAGTTCCGTTCCTTGCCCCTGCAAGTTTAACCGGCCTCACCGGCTCGCAAGGATCACCCCAGTCCAGATCAAAATCGCCGGCCATGGCGTCACTGTTCCAGATTTGAAATCCTTGCGGACGCGTCACGTTGGGAGTGATCCCATCGCTTGACGTAACGAGCTGCACCCGTTCCAGGAAGCAGGTGCTCCAATCAAATTCGTAGGAAGCTGATTTAGGAAGCCATCCCTTGGGGTATGGCGCACGCATAATCTCAATCGCCAGCACGTTCACACCCGCACGTAAATTCTCACAGGGAATTTTGACATCAGAGAGCTTCCGGAGAAGCAGGGAATTGCTCTTGTTCTTGTCTGCCGCGAAGGCCTCCGAAGGATAGGGATCGGATAGCTCCGTCTGTCCCTTTGGAACGTTACCCCGCGCCACTTCCCTGCCATTCAGGTAAATAATGGCTCCGCCGTAATAGTCCAGTGAGAGCCGAAGATCCCGGGCTCCGGCGGGATTGGTTACTTTAAACTTACCCCGCAGGCAGAGGCGTGACAGGATCGGAACACTTTCTTCACGGCGTACCGGAAAGCGGCCCCAGGTGCCATCGTCAAAATCAGGTTCGGCCCAGGCCTTGGGCGGTTCCGGATTATTAAACCTGGAAAAATCCCGCTTGACCATTAACGGTTTCAACCCATCGCCGGCCTGGAGCACAGGCAGTTTGAATGTGTGATGCATCCGCCAGAAACCTGCCGTGTCGAGAACCACTATGCCCGATGTGTCAGGCTTACTTTGACCGAAACACCTGGAGAATGGGACTAAAACCGTGAATATTATCATGACTCCAATGAAAATCGCCATGCATGTATAGTTCTTACGTTTAGAGAGGGTTAACCGGAAAAACATCTTGCTGCCTCCTGCCTATAGCGATTCCACTGACTCCGCACCACTCACAGATCTCGGGTTCAGTGCCAAGAATTCATTTTTTTTACTGTTTGAACTACCTTTTTTCTGTCATATTAAAACCAATTAACCTATTTCTACTTATCGTTCTTTGAACTATTAAATAACGACCAGCCCCCAAGAAATATTACTAATAACGAAATCCAGAAGATACTGATAAAATTATCAAAGCTGATCATCTGAAAGGAAGATAAAAGAAATGTGGCGCCTATAGAAACAAATCCCAGGCTAGTCAATATCCATTCCAAATATTTTATTGATCTACGGTATTTTTTTCTGTCTTTGGAAGATAAAACTCCGATCACCGCCCCTATTATCCCGCAAATACATCCCAGCGATATCCCTATAGTGAGTGCAATTAGGTCTTCTGTCTTCATTTTTACCTCGCTCTTTCTGTTTTCGTTATAATTTTACGCCGTACCCGGCCGCATGTTTATACATTGCAATTATGTTTTCCACGGGGACATCCGGTTGGATATTATGAACTTATCCGGGTTTTGAAAATGGACCGCCTTTTTGACTCGCTCGGTTGAATTCATATTCCGCTCCTTTTCCACCGTGCTTCAAGAACCGCCTCATTAAACGGACCAACCTTGCGGCTTGTATCCGGCCCTCTTCCAGATCTTTATCGCTTTCTTTTTCATCTCCGGGGTCCAATCCATATCACCTTCCACGCTGGAAAGTGGGCGGCCGTTTTTCTTGTCTTCTTTAAAGGGTGACCAGTTATCCTTCTCGTATTTTTTCCTCTCGGCTTCCTTGCTGAAGTCCGGAATGGGATAGTTATTACCTTGGTCGAGGCAGCTTCTCCAGCCCTGGATGGCCACCGCCGACTGGGCCACACTTCTATATATATTCATGAACGGTTGTTTTCCCGTCCTTATGGCCTCCGCAAAAGCATGGTTGGTGAAAAAATCACTCCCGCTGTGTCCTGCTTTCCCGGTTTTTTTCTTTGCCCATGAAGGAAAATCAGGTTTATATATCTTTTCTTCTCTTTCACCCTTTTTAAGATCAAAGTGTTCATGTACTATTCTTACTTCCGCCGTTCCCCAGTACCCCTTGCTCCTTACATTTTCCATACTGCCCCTGGTCCCGTGCAGGCGGTACCAGATGGAATGACCGGGGGTAAAGATACCGAATAGACGGAATAATGCTCCGCCTTTTGTTTTAACAAGCATGACTGCACCGGGGTCGTTAAACCTGAGCATCTTCTTTGAAAACTCCCGGTTGGCTATCGCCTGGCCGTTCACAGATACAGGCATTTCGCCTGTGATAGTCATAAGCGGGGCCAGGGCGTGAGTGCAATAATAGGTGGCCGGCATCCAGAGCCGCCAGTGGTCAAAGCCCGGAGAAATCCCGACAAGTTCCGCGGCCGACATCGGATGATTATATTCGCCTTCGGCGTAAAGTATTTTTCCTATCTCTCCCTGTTTATAAAGCCGCGCCAGTTCAATATTATAAGCCGTATAGGGATAGTTCTCCGCCAGCATGTATATTTTTTTACTTTTCTCGGCTTCCCGGGTAAGCGCAACACACTCAGCCAGGGTCTTTGCGGGAGTACATTCGCTCATTACATGCTTCCCTGCCTTAAGCGCCTTTATGGCAAAAGGCGCGTGTTCATGAAAATAATTGGCTACGACCACCGCGTCCATTTTATGGTTCAGGAACTTATCATAGTCAGTATAGACCGCAACGCCGTATTTTTTATTAACCTCTTTAAGTTTTTCCTCCCATTTGTCGCAGATGGCAACGAGTTCCATCCCGGCTAATCGGGCGCCGTTTATAAAGGCCTGTCCCCTCCCGGCGCCTATTATTCCTACTTTTATTTTGTTATCCATAGAATTGACCTATCCCCTGAAACTTGCCGGAGGCAGAAATAATAGCATTCTTTCTTTATGACCCGGCCATATATTTACAACAAAACCCGGTTAAAAATCCGGCACTGTGCCGGCTTATCAGTTTACAAGGAATTCCTTGATCCGGACAACACTTCCATTACCATTTCTCCCCATGTAATTCTTCCCTGCTTTTTCAGAGACCTTAACCACAAGCTCATGTTTACCCTGTGCCAGGCCCGCTCTTAATACAAACGCTTGATACCGCCCTCTCCATCCCGTGTAGAAAGTAACGAGGGAGTCGGAAGCCCTGCCGTCAATACTGAATTCAATAGTACCCCCGTCAGGGCTGGTGGCCGCAAGAAGACCAGCTGCGGTTCCTTCAAACTTTAATTTAAACGTTGACCCGGTTTTTTCGGAGAAGAGAAAAGGTTCATCAATTTTTGTTTTATTTTTATCCCCAACCTCCCAGCCCTCAACAATGCTGAAGCCCTCTCCCGGTACGGCTTCTTTTATGTTTACAATTTTCCCTTTGAAATAACTATTTTCATTAAGCGGTTTTTCAGGAAATTTGTACGGGCTGAGTACTGCGCCGGCAGCCAACGGCTTTTTCCACGCAGAGTCAAACAGGCGGCCGACAGATCTTGCATAAAGTTCCTGTCCGAACTGAGAGAGGTGGATACTTAAAAGCTCTTTCTTCCAGGTAAATTCTTTGGCGCTGATCCTTTCCGTCACTTCCTTTGCAAGGTCAAGAGAAGGCACGCCGTAGTACTCCGCTACACTTTCATGAGCTTCGATCGGGTAAGGTATCTTGCCGGAATTGATTTCCGCTGTAAATTCCTCGCCGCCGGCATGCATTATAATAATATCTATATTGGGATTCAAGATCCTTGCCTGGCGGACAATTCCTTCCATTCCAAGGATGCATTCCTCCGGCGTATAGTGCACAAAATAAGCATCGAACGCCGCATCGATGAAAAGAAGATCTACCGGCCCGTTTTTTAAAACATCCCTGGTGAAACGAAAGGGGCTGTAACGCGTGCCAATTCCATAAGCACCGGAAGATATAAGATCAAACTTTGTATCCGGAAATCTTTTCTTTAGATCTGCTTCAACTAACGTGCGAAAGCCCGAATACTGGGTAATTACACCGGAAAAAAACACCACCCTTCCTTTTTTCTCGGCCTCAAATTTTATCCTGCTATTCTTCAAACCCTCACGCAATTTAAAGCAATCGTAATCAAACGGAGTTGCTTTTTCCGCGGCCTTAGTTTCCGTGAATATATTTGCGCCAAAAACCATAACAAGCGCAATGAAAGTAAGGACATGAAGAGACCTGTTTAAGCCCTCCCATTTCCCGGCTGCTGTATTCATTTCTGCTCTCCTTCTGAATATTTCCCTCTTCATTTTCTAATTACTTTTTATTGCGCCCAACAGGCGGCGGTTTCAGTAACGCTTCCTTTATCTCGCCGCTTAAAGGCAATTGGTCGATCCATTTTTTTTTGGCAATTACTTCATCCTCGCCACTCGCCTGTTTATTATGTTTCCCTTCTGTCAGCATCTTCCTGGCTGCTGCTCCGGCTTCC
>Ga0118677_10006326_pt1 | contig 20124 bp, 22 predicted proteins | sample AliMusrvi5mmetaG_FD_86154 | JGI IMG/M metagenome (GOLD analysis project Ga0118677, IMG submission 86154)
TGCATCAACTAACCCTGTTGCACCTGCAAAGATCATCAAGACATATTTTGATAAAAACCAAAAATTATCATTAAAAGCCTGTTATATAGAAGATCAGTATTATGACGGCAAGCAACTTGACCTATTAGCAACTCTTCCGACGAAGGGCGAAATAGTTGCAGGTATCTTAGGTAGTATAAATGCACCAGCATCTGGAATAGTAGGTGTATTGAATGCTGTAATGAGAGACCTTGTCAGTGTTATTGATGAGATTTCTAAGAAAGAAGCAGCATAAAACAGTAATTAATATTATAATATAGATTAGGAGTAAAAAATGTCAGAAAAGATTTCTGAAATTGTAGAGAAAATAAAGGGTCTAACCCTTGTAGAAGCATCAGAATTAAAGACAGCTTTAGAGAATGAATTTGGAGTATCAGCAGCAGCACCTATGGCAGCAGCTCCAGTAGCAGCCGCAGCAGCAGTTGTTGAAGAAAAAACTGAATTTGACGTTATTCTTTTAGCCGCAGGCGAAAAGAAAATCAATGTTATTAAGGTTGTTAGAGCTCACACAGGTTTAGGATTAAAGGAAGCTAAGGATTTAGTTGACCAGGCACCAAAACCAGTTAAAGAAGCTATTTCGAAAGATGAAGCTGAAAAACTCAAAAAAGAGTTTGAAGAAGCAGGCGCATCAGTCGAATTAAAGTAATTTCAAGATACGATTCCTACAAAATAGTAGTTTATTATGAAAGTGATAAGCGGAGTAGTCCGTCTTATCGCTTTTTATATTTATTTGATACCGTTGTAAAGTGTAGAGCTAGAAAAAGAATTGATAAATAATTGGAGGTTATAAAATTGAGTAACAATAAAAGAATTTCCTTCGGTAAAATTCCCTCTGTGATAGACGTACCTGACCTCTTAAGTATTCAGACTGATTCATTCGAGGATTTTGTTCAGCGTAATGTTCACCCTGGAAAAAGAGAAAACAAGGGACTCCAGCAGGTATTCACTGCTAATTTCCCGATTTTCGACAACAAAGAAAATTATCGTTTAGATTTTATTGAATATTATATAGAAAAACCAAGATATACTGTAAACGAATGCCTTGAAAGGGGACTAACATATGCAGCTCCTTTGAAAGGTAAACTTCGTTTATCTGCAAAAGATCCTGAAACTGAAGAATTTGTTAATAGTGTTGAACAGGAAGTATATTTAGGAAACCTTCCCTTTATGACAGAAAAAGGGACGTTTATAATTAATGGCGCTGAAAGAGTAATTGTATCTCAGCTTCACCGTTCACCCGGTGTTGCATTCTCACAAACTACCCATCCAAACGGCACCCCAATTTATTCAGCCAGAATTATTCCTTTGAGAGGAAGCTGGGTTGAATTTGCCACGGATATTAACTATGTGATGTATGTATATATAGACAGAAGAAAGAAATTTCCTGCTACCACATTGTTAAGAGCCCTTGATTATGCATCAGATGAAGAAATATTGAACTTGTTCAACCTTGTTGAAGAAGTTGAAGTTAAAAAAGTAAAAATTGAAAATTATATCGGCAGAACTATTGCCAGCGACGTATTTGATATGTCAACTGGCGAAATATTCCTTACAAAGGATAGCATTCTGACCGAAGAAGATATGGAAAGGCTTAAGGAAGCTGAAGTTGAACAGTTAAAGTTCATAAATTCCGAAACTTCGGCTGACCAGGATTTAATAGTAAATACATTAAGAAAAGATACGGCTCATTCAAAAGAAGACGCGTTATTTGCAATTTACAGACAGTTACGTTCAGGTGAAGCTCCTGATGTTGATACTGCCCAGGCGCTTATCGACAAATTGTTCTTTAATGATAAAAGATATGACCTTGGCGAAGTCGGACGTCACAGGATGAATGACAAATTAAAGGTTAATGTAGCTGAAACTGTTACTGTTCTAAGTATTGATGATATAATTGCTATCATGAAATATATCATTAAAATGAAACAGGGAAATGAGACAGTTGATGATATTGATCATTTAGGAAACAGGAGAGTAAGAACAGTAGGCGAACAGCTTGCTCAGCAGTTCAATATTGGTATGGCCCGTATGGCCAGAACCATTAAAGAAAGAATGAACATGCGCGATACTGAAAACTTTACTCCTCAGGATCTTGTTAATGCGAGAACCATCAGCAGTGTAATAAATGCATTCTTCGGAACCAATCAATTATCACAGTTCATGGATCAAACCAATCCATTGGCAGAAATGACTCACAAGAGAAGAATGTCTGCTTTAGGACCTGGAGGCTTAACAAGAGAAAGAGCCGGATTTGAAGTACGTGACGTTCACTATACACATTACGGCCGGTTGTGCCCGATTGAAACACCCGAAGGTCCGAACATCGGTCTTATTTCTTCGTTAACAATTTTCGCTAGAGTAAACCGTTACGGATTCCTGGAAAGCCCCTACAGAAAAGTTGAAAGAGGCAAAGTAACCAGCGATGTACAGTATCTGACTGCAGAGCAGGAAGATTATTTTACAATCGCACAGGCGAATGCGCCTATTTCAGATACAGGCAAATTCACCGGTGAAAGAGTAAAATCAAGATACAAAGGGGAATTCCCTATTGTAACTCCTGATCATGTCCAGTACATGGACGTTGCACCTTCACAGATAGTAAGTGCAGCGGCAGCATTGATTCCATTCCTAGAACATGATGATGCGAACAGAGCATTGATGGGATCCAACATGCAGCGCCAGGCAGTTCCGCTTCTCCGTCCGGAAGCGCCAATAGTAGGTACCGGACTTGAAAAGAAATTAGCATCAGATTCACGCGCAGTTATCCTTGCCGAGGATAATGGAGTTGTTGAATATGTTGATGCTGATCAGATTATAGTTAAATATGATATCAATCCAAATAGCGTAGAAGCTCTTACAAGCTTTAATGATACACGCAGGACGACATACAAGCTGACCAAGTTTCATGGTACTAACCAGGAAACATGCGTTAACCAGCGTCCGATTGTTGAAAAAGGTTTGAGAGTTGTGAAAGGCGATGTACTTGCAGACGGTACTTCAACAGATCAGGGCGAACTTGCATTAGGAAGGAACGTGCTTGTAGCTTTCATGCCGTGGCGCGGTTACAATTTCGAAGATGCTATTATCATCAGCGAAAAAGTAGTTAGCGAAGATGTTTATACTTCAATTCATATTGAAGAATTTGAACTTCAGGTAAGAGAAACCAAGCGCGGTGAAGAAGAACTGACCCGTGAAATTCCTAACGTAAGTGAGGAAGCAGTTAAGAATCTTGATGAGAATGGTATCATCAGAGAAGGCGCTGAAGTTAAGGAAGGCGATATACTCATAGGAAAAATTACTCCTAAGGGCGAAACCGATCCTACACCTGAGGAAAAACTGTTAAGAGCGATATTCGGAGATAAAGCAGGTGATGTGAAAGATGCATCGTTGAAGGCACCTCCGGGATTGAAAGGAACAGTAATAAAAACAAGATTATTCAGCAGAAAGAAAAGAGACGGTGATTCAAAGAAGAGCGAGAAAAAGATGCTTGATGCTCTTGAACATCAGCATAAGCTGAATGTCAAAGCGCATTATGATAAAATTGTTGAAAAGCTGACGAAACTTACTGAAGGACATACTACCACCGGAATCCGTGATCTTGATGGAAGTGTTGTTATAAGAAGCGGAGTCATGATGAAGGATACTACATTTTCAGCGATGGAAACAGTAGCTAACCTAGATTATTCACTTGACTGGTTTGAATCAAAGAAACTCAACAGTCATATTAAAACGTTATACAAGAATTATTTTGATATGCTTTCTGATTTAGAGGAAGATTTCAAGAGAGAAAAAATAAAAATTACCAGCGGTGATGAACTGCCTCCAGGAATTGTTCAACTCGCAAAAGTTTATGTAGCCAAGAAGCGTAAACTTTCAGTTGGTGATAAAATGGCAGGGCGCCACGGAAACAAGGGTGTTGTTGCCAAGATAGTACCTATTGAAGATATGCCGTTTTTACCAAATGGTACACAGGTAGATATTATATTAAATCCGCTTGGAGTTCCTTCACGTATGAACCTTGGTCAGCTTTATGAAACAGCATTAGGCTGGGCCGGCAAATTACTTGGAGTGAAATTCGCAACACCAATATTTGATGGTGCAAAGATGGAAGATGTTGATATCTGGCTGGAAAAAGCGGGTCTGGAACTTGGAAGCAAGACTGATCTGATTGATGGAAGGTCAGGCGATATGTTCCACCAGAAGGTAACCTGCGGATACATCTATATGCTCAAACTGAGCCATTTGGTAGATGACAAGATTCATGCAAGGTCAATTGGACCATACTCCTTAATTACTCAGCAGCCGTTAGGCGGAAAAGCCCAGTTCGGCGGCCAGAGATTTGGAGAAATGGAAGTCTGGGCTCTCGAAGGATACGGAGCTTCACACATACTTCAGGAAATCCTGACAGTAAAGAGTGATGACGTAGCCGGAAGAGCAAAAGTATATGAAGCAATAGTTAAAGGTGAAAACTTACAGGAACCTAATATTCCTGAATCGTTCAATGTGTTAATTAAAGAGCTCCAAGGATTAGGCCTGGACATCAAAATTAATTAATCAATTGAACAATTTTCGCTAAGAAAGAAGGAGTATAAAATTATGCCGTACAGAATTCAAGAAAATGCGATGCGAGATATTTCGAGCATCACGATAAGTTTAGCTAGTCCTGATGATATATTATCAAGATCCTATGGTGAAGTAACAAAACCGGAGACAATAAATTACCGTTCTTTCCGGCCTGAAAAAGATGGTTTGTTCTGTGAGAAAATTTTCGGTCCTACCAGGGATTGGGAATGTTTTTGTGGAAAATACAAAAGGATACGTTATAAAGGTATAATCTGCGACCGCTGCGGAGTTGAAGTAACACAGAAAAGTGTCCGCCGTGAAAGGATGGGACATATAGGACTGGCAGTGCCGGTTGTTCATATCTGGTTTTTCAGGGCCCAGCCCTCAAAAATCGGAAACATTATCGGACTCAGTCTTAAAGAACTGGAGAAGGTAATTTATTATGAATCATATGTTGTAATAAATCCCGGACCAACAGGCTTAAGCCGTTTAGATCTTATTTCAGAGGATCAGTATTTTGAAGTTCTTAATTCACTTCCTCAGGGAAATGAAAAACTTGACGAAAGCGATCCTAAGAAATTTGTGGCTAAGATAGGCGGCGATGCTGTTAAAAATATATTAAAGCATACCGAAGTTGAAAGTCTTTCAAAAGCATTGAGAGATCAATTAAAAGTTGAAACCTCACAGCAGAAAAAAGCTGATCTACTTAAAAGATTAAGAGTACTTGAAGCATTCAAGGAAGAAGAAGGAAAAGTTGCTAACAGACCGGAATGGATGGTATTAAGTTATATACCGGTAATTCCACCTGAACTTCGTCCGCTTGTTCCGCTTGAAGGCGGAAGGTTTGCTACCTCTGATTTAAATGATCTATATAGAAGAGTTATAATCAGAAACAACCGTTTGAAAAGACTTATAGATATTAAAGCACCTGAAGTGATCTTACGTAACGAAAAAAGAATGCTTCAGGAATCAGTAGATGCACTTTTTGATAACTCAAGAAGAGGCAGTGCAGTAAGAAGCGACAACAACAGACCTTTGAAATCACTCAGCGATATGCTGAAAGGCAAGCAGGGCAGATTCCGTCAGAATTTGCTTGGTAAGAGAGTTGATTATTCAGGAAGATCTGTAATTGTAGTCGGACCTGAATTAAAACTGCACCAGTGCGGTCTTCCTAAAGACATGGCTGTTGAATTATTCAAACCGTTCATTATCAGGAAACTGATTGAAAGAGGACACAATAAAACAGTTAAGAGTGCAAGAAAAGTTGTTGACAGAAAAGACCCAATAATATGGGATATTCTAGCAAAGATAATTGAAGGTCACCCGGTTCTTCTTAACCGTGCGCCTACGCTTCACAGATTAGGAATCCAGGCATTCCAGCCGGTTCTTATTGATGGGAGAGCTATTCAATTACACCCGATGGTATGTACAGCTTTCAACGCGGATTTTGACGGTGATCAGATGGCAGTCCATCTTCCGTTATCTTTCGAAGCCCAGCTTGAAGCTTCAATGTTAATGTTGAGCAGCCATAATATTCTGTCACCACAGAACGGCGGACCAATTGTAGTACCTACTCAGGATATAGTTTTAGGATGTTACTATCTTACAAAACTCAGAGAAGGTGATCTTGGCGAAGGCATGTTATTCGGTTCAGCCGATGAAGTTATAATTGCGTTTAACGGCGGCATCATCGGACTGCATGCAAGAATTAAAGTCCGTTTAGACGGTGAAATGGTTGAAACCACTACGGGAAGAATTCTGTTTAACCAGATAGTTCCTAAAGAGATGGGTTACTTTAACCAGCTTCTTATCAAAAAGACATTCGGCGGATTCATCGGTCAGATGTTTATGAAACTCGGCAATAAAGTTACTGCAAAGTTTCTTGATGATTTGAAGGATACAGGGTTCAAGTATTCTACAATGGGCGGATTGTCAGTAAGTTATGCTGATATGATTGTCCCTGAGCAGAAAGAAGAACTTATAAATAAAGCGAATAAAAAAGTTGAAGCAATCCTCAATGAACATGAGCAGGGCGTTATAACAGATGCTGAACGTTATAATAAAATTATAGACGTTTGGACGCATACTACCAATGACGTAGCCCGTGCATTGATGGAAAAAATTAAGGGCCACAACAACGGATTTAACTCACTGCATATGATGGTGGATTCCGGTGCGAGAGGATCTCAGGAGCAGGTAAGACAGCTTGCCGGTATGAGAGGTCTTATGATGAAACCACAGAAGACATTATCAGGTCAGGCGGGTGAAATTATTGAGAACCCGATTGTTGCTAACTTTAAAGAAGGTTTATCTGTGTTAGAGTATTTTATCTCTACTCACGGAGCAAGAAAAGGTTTGGCAGATACAGCTCTTAAAACTGCTGATGCAGGATATCTGACAAGAAGATTAGTTGATGTTGCCCAGGATGTTATTATCAGTGAAATAGACTGCGGAACAATCCTTGGAATCGAAATTACTGCATTGAAAGATGTTGAGCAGGAAAGAGAACCACTTGGTGAAAGAATCACCGGACGTGTTGCTCAGGAAGATGTTTATGATCCTCGTTCAGACGAGCTGATAATCCCTGCAGGCGAAATGATCACTGAGTCAATTGCAGAGAAGATTGAAGATGCGAACATAGAATCTGTATATATAAGAACAGTTCTAACCTGCGAATCAAAACGAGGTGTTTGCGCAAAATGTTATGGAAGAAACCTGACAAACGGCAAGCTGGTTGAAATCGGTGAAGCAGTAGGAATTATTGCTGCCCAGTCAATTGGTGAACCAGGAACTCAGTTAACTTTAAGAACCTTCCACTTAGGAGGTACTTCATCTAGAATTGCATCCCAGTCACAGGTTGAAACCAATGTTGAAGGTATCGTTAAATTTGACCGAGTTGCTTATGTAGAGCGTTCAGATTTCCTCGGAATGATCAAAGTAGTAACAGGACGCCGTGGATCGCTCGGTTTATATGATGAGAACAATCGTCAGATCAAGAAATACGATGTACCTTACGGTGCTGAAATTATTGTAAGTGAAGGACAGGTAGTTAAAAAACGGACTCCGTTATATAACCACGATCCTTACAACTCAGTAATTTTATCAGATATCTTAGGAACAGTTAAATTTATTGATTTGATTGACGGTGTAACATTACAGCAGGTTACTGACGAACAAACAGGTCACGTACAGAAAGTTGTAATTGAATCGAAAGACAAAAATCTGACTCCCAGTATATCAATTGAAGCTCCTGACGGAGAGAAGAAATCATTTAACCTTCCAACAAGATCTTATCTTTCAGTTGATGAAGGTGAAAAGATTGCAGCGGGAACAATCCTTGCTAAGATCTCGAAACAGACAACAAAGAGCCGTGATATTACAGGCGGTCTGCCAAGAGTAACAGAATTATTCGAAGCAAGAAGCCCTCAGGAATCAGCTATAGTAAGTGAAATAGAAGGAACAGTAAAATTCGGTGCAAGAAAGAAAGGCTCAAGAGAAATACTTGTAGTAGCACCTGATAAATCTGACGAAAAGAAATACAATGTTCCTCTCGGAAAACATACACTTGTACAGGAAGGTGATGAGATTCCGGCAGGTGAAAAAATAACAGATGGTCCAATCAACCCTCATGATATCCTTAAAATAAAGGGTACAAGCGCGGTTCAGGAATATCTAGTAAATGAAATCCAGGACGTATACAGACTTCAGGGTGTGAAGATTAATGACAAGCACATTGAAGTAATTGTACGCCAGATGCTTCAGAAGATAAAAATAGTTTCTCCTGGAGATACAAGATTCCTTGAGGAAGATATAGTTGACAGGAATGAATTTATTGAAGAAAACAATAAAGTAATGTCAATGGTTTATCTTACTGACAAGGGTGATTCAAGATTAAAGGATGGACAGTTATTGGCCAAGAGTAAGATCAGAGAAATAAATGCTGACATTAAAAAGAAAGCAAAAAAGGCAGTTGAATCAAGAGATTCAGAACCGGCCACATTCGAACATGTACTTTTGGGTATAACTTCAGCCGCATTATCAACTGAAAGCTTTATTTCAGCAGCGTCATTCCAGGAAACAACAAAAGTTCTTGCTAATGCAGCTACAGAAGCCAAAGTTGATCACTTGCTTGGTTTGAAAGAGAATGTAGTGATGGGACATTTGATTCCAGCGGGAACCGGTCTCAAGAAATACAAGAATGTTAAGCTGAAAACAGAGGAAATAGTAGAAGAAAAAACGGAAGAAATTGAGGTTCAGGCCTAACTTTCGTAAAGATTTGAAAAAAATCCGGAATTTCGGAAGAAAAACCGGATTTTTTATCGATAATAAGTAATTTATTTTTTGGATTCCTTGACAAAATTTAAGCCAAGAGCTATATTAGGAGTCTGAAATTTTTTAGGAAATGATTAGATTTTAGGAGTTATTAGTGCCCACAATTAATCAGTTAGTAAGGAAAGGCCGAGTACAGATACTGGCCAAAAATAAGGCTCCGGCGCTTGACGCATGTCCTCAGAAAAGAGGTGTGTGTACAAGAGTATATACAACAACGCCCAAAAAACCTAATTCTGCTTTAAGAAAAGTAGCAAGAGTAAGGTTGACAAACAGTATGGAAGTGACAGCTTATATTCCTGGTGAAGGGCACAATCTGCAGGAACACTCGATAGTATTAATCAGAGGCGGCAGAGTAAAAGATCTTCCCGGTGTCCGTTATCATATCATCAGAGGTACATTAGATACCAGTGGTGTTGAAGACAGAAGAAAAGGCAGATCCAAATACGGCGCTAAAAAACCAAAAGCGAAATAAATTATTATGAGAAAGAAAAGAGCAGAAAAAAGATATTTAAAACCTGATCCAAAGTTTAACGACGTAATGGTTGCAAGGTTTATAAATTCAATAATGTATGATGGTAAAAAATCTGTTGCACGTTATGTTGTTTACAAAGCATTTGATGTTATAGAAGAAAGATCAAAAAAGACGGGACTTGAAATATTCAAGAAAGCATTAAATAATGTCGCCCCCTTGATTGAAGTCAGAAGCAGAAGAGTTGGAGGAGCAACATATCAGGTGCCTACAGAAGTTAGACCTGAAAGAAGAACAGCTCTTGCAATGAGATGGTTAAAGACCTACGCACGCGCAAGAAATGAAAAATCTATGTCCGGAAAATTAGCATCTGAATTAATTTCAGCTTCTAATAATGAAGGATCAGCAGTAAAGAAAAAAGAAGATACACATAAGATGGCAGAAGCGAACAAAGCATTTGCTCACTTCAAGTGGTAATAATGAAAGTGATGAATATAACAGGATTAAGATAAGGTAAATTAGAAAAGATGTCAGAAAGGATCACAATTGATAAAGTAAGGAATATCGGTATAATGGCTCATATCGATGCAGGTAAAACTACAACGACCGAGCGCATATTATTTTATACCGGTAAACTCCACAGACTTGGTGAGGTACACGAAGGTGCTGCTACTATGGACTGGATGGAACAGGAAAAAGAACGCGGTATTACGATTACAAGTGCTGCAACGACTTGTTTTTGGGATAACCATCAGATAAATATAATTGATACACCGGGACACGTTGATTTTACAGTTGAAGTTGAAAGATCATTAAGAGTTCTTGATGGTGCTGTAGCATTGTTTTGTGCAGTAGGCGGAGTTGAACCTCAGTCAGAAACTGTATGGAGACAGGCCGATAAATATCAGGTTCCCAGAATAGCTTTTATCAATAAGATGGACAGAACAGGAGCAGACTTCTATGCTGCAGTCCAGATGATGAAAGACCGTTTAGGAGCAAATGCAATACCTCTCAATTTACCGATTGGTGAAGGCGACATGTTTGCCGGGGTAATTGATCTGATAACATTTACAGCCAGAATGTATCATGAAGAAACTTTCGGAGCTACATTTGATGAAATGGAAATTCCTCATGATCTTCTTGCTTTAGCTAATAAGTTCAGAACAGAAATGCTTGAAGCAGTTTCTGATGTTGATGATACTTTGCTGGAGAAATATCTTGCAGGTTCGCCAATAAGCGATGCAGAGATTAAAAAAGTTTTAAGACAGGCAACAATTGAATTAAAAATTATTCCTGTCCTTTGCGGATCTGCTTTTAAGAACAAAGGTGTTCAGCAGCTTCTTGATTCGGTAGTAGATTTCCTTCCATCACCATTTGATTTTAAGGAAATTGAAGCTCATCATATTGGAATTAAAGATATTGTTAAGAGAAAAGTTAGTGTTGATGAGAAGTTTACGGCTTTAGCATTTAAGATAATGAATGATCCGTATGTTGGTAAATTAACATTTTTCAGAGTATATGCCGGAACACTTAAGGCCGGATCATATATCCTGAATTCAGTAAGCGGAAAGAAAGAAAGAATTAGCAGATTATTACAGATGCATGCAAACCATCGTGAAGAGATTGACGAAGTAAGAGCAGGCGATATAGCTGCAGCTGTAGGATTAAAGTTTACGAAAACAGGTGATACGTTATGTTCTGAGACTGATCCGGTTGTAATGGAGAAAATAGTATTTCCTGAACCGGTTATTCAGATTGCGATTGAACCAAAGACAAAAGCTGATCAGGACAAATTATCAGAATCACTGGTAAAATTAGCGGATGAAGATCCTACATTCAGGATCAAAGTTGACGAAGAGACAGGCCAGACACTTATTAGTGGTATGGGTGAACTTCATCTTGAGATTCTTGTAGACAGAATGAGAAGAGAATTTAAAGTTGAAGCAAATGTTGGTAAGCCACAGGTAGCTTACAGAGAAACAATTTCCAGATCAGTTAACTCTGAAGGTAAATTTGTTAAACAGTCAGGCGGCCGCGGAAAATTTGGTCATGTTTGGATTGAACTTAGTCCGAACGAACCAGGCAAAGGATATGAATTTATTAATGGTATAGTTGGCGGAGTAGTTCCGAAGGAATATATTCCTGCAGTTTCAGCCGGTATCCAGGAAGCCATGAGAAATGGCGTGATTGCAGGATTCCCGGTGGTTGATATTAAGGCAAAGATTTACGATGGCTCATATCATGAAGTTGATTCTGATGAAATATCTTTCAAAGTAGCGGGTTCAATAGCTTTCAAAGAGGGCGCCCGAAAAGCCAGACCGATACTTTTAGAACCAATTATGGATGTAGAAGTTGTCACTCCTGAAGAATATTTAGGAGATGTTATGGGAGATTTGAATTCCCGCAGAGGGAAGATAGAAGGATTCTCAGCAAGGAAAGATGCCCAGGTAATTAAAGCGACAGTTCCTTTGTCGGAAATGTTTGGTTACGCAACGACCTTGAGGTCAGCTACCCAGGGGCGTGCAATTTACACAATGCAATTCGCGCATTATTCAGAAGTACCGAAAAATGTAGCCGAAGAAATTGCAGAGAAGACTTTAGGTAAAAAATCAGTTTCAGCATAAATTAGCAGTAAAAAAAAAATTAATTAAATTTAAGGAGATATAGATGGCAAAAGAAAAATTTGATAGGAGTAAACCTCACGTTAACGTAGGTACAATTGGTCACGTAGATCATGGCAAAACTACACTAACTGCTGCCATCACGATGGCTCTCGCACGGAAAGGCTTATCAGCAATAAGAACATTTGATTCTATCGATAATGCTCCGGAAGAAAGAGAAAGAGGTATTACTATTGCAACTGCGCACGTTGAATATTCAACGGCGAACAGACATTATGCACACGTAGACTGTCCTGGTCACGCCGATTATGTAAAGAACATGATTACCGGTGCTGCTCAGATGGATGGAGCTATACTTGTAGTTGCAGCAACTGACGGACCTATGCCTCAGACGAGAGAACATATCCTCCTTGCACGCCAGGTTGGTGTACCTAAAATGGTAGTGTTCATGAATAAAGTTGACATGGTTGATGATCCTGAATTAATTGAACTTGTTGAAGTTGAATTAAGAGACCTGTTAAACTATTATGAATTCCCCGGCGACGAAATCCCAATTATTAAAGGATCTGCTTTAAGAGCTCTTGAAGCCGGTTCAAGCAATGCTGAAATTACTGACGAAAGATATAATTGTATCTGGGAGTTAATGGATGCAGTTGATTCATACATTCCTCTTCCAAGCAGAGAGACTGACAAACCATTCTTAATGCCAGTAGAAGACGTATTTTCAATTACCGGACGCGGAACTGTTGCAACCGGAAGAGTTGAAAGAGGTCAGGTTAAGATTCAGGAAGAAGTAGAACTTATCGGTTTAGGCTTACACAAGAAAACAGTTGTAACCGGTATCGAAATGTTCAGAAAGGAATTAGACGCAGCTATGGCCGGCGATAATGCTGGTATCTTATTAAGAGGCGTTGACAAAAATGAAATCGAAAGAGGAATGGTTTTAGCTAAAACCGGTTCAATAACCCCTCATAAGAAATTTGAAGGTAACGTTTACGTTTTGTCGAAAGAAGAAGGCGGCCGTCATACACCATTCTTTAATGGTTACAGACCTCAGTTTTATTTCAGAACAACAGACGTAACAGGAGTTGCAACACTTCCTACAGGTACTGAAATGGTTATGCCTGGAGATAGCGTTACATTGTCGATAGAGTTGATTTCTACTATAGCGATGGAAGACGGACTTCGTTTCGCTATCCGCGAAGGCGGCAGAACAGTAGGTGCTGGAGTAGTAACTAAAATAATAGAATAAAAAGTTAATTCTGACCATTAAGGGAGTTACAAACTCCCTTTTTGTGTCTAATTAAAGGAGTAATTTTAAGTGCCCGGTCAAAAGATTAGAATAAAATTGAAATCGTACGATCATATATTGATTGATAAATCAACAGAAAAGATCATTAAAACGGTCAGAAGTACAGGAGCAGTGGTTTCCGGTCCTATACCTCTTCCGACAAAGCGTACTGTATATACAGTATTGCGGTCACCTCACGTTGATAAGAAATCGAGAGAGCAATTTGAAACCAGAGCACATAAAAGAATAATTGATATACATAACTCAAATAACAAAACCGTCGATTCACTTAGTAAATTGGATATACCGGCGGGAGTAGATATTGAGATCAAGCTATAATGAATTTCGGAGTTAAGATGTCTGGTATCATTGGAAGAAAATTAGGAATGTCGAGTATCTACAGTGCTGATGGGAACGTAATCCCTGTAACTGTAATTCAGGCAGGTCCATGTACAGTAGTTTCTATAAAGACCGTTGAAAAAGATGGTTATCAATCGTTACAGTTGGGTTATGGCTCAAAAAGGGAGAAAAACATCTCCAAACCTGTTATGGGCCAATACAAGAAAAACAACTTAACTCCTAATTCGGTGTTAAAGGAATTCAGATTCCCTGATATTTCGAATTATAAAATTGGTGATGAAATTAAAGCCGACTTTTTTACAGAAGGCGAAAAAATAAAAGTCAGATCCAAGAGTAAGGGAAAGGGATTCCAGGGAGTAATGAGAAGACATGGTTTCGGCGGTGTCGGCGGCACTACTCACGGACAGAGCGACAGGTTAAGAGCACCGGGATCAATCGGATCCAGTTCATATCCTTCCAGAGTATTTAAGGGAATGAAAATGGCTGGCCGTATGGGTTATGATAATGTTACAATCTCAAATTTAAAGGTTGTTAAAATTCTACCCGAACAGAATCTGATATTGGTAAAAGGCGCTGTACCGGGTTCTATTAACACAATTGTTGAATTGCTAAAGAAGTAATTGGTATAAAATGAAATTAGATATATTAAAAAAAGACGGAACTTCATCCGGTGAACAAGTTGATCTTTGGGATGATATTTTTGGAATTGAACCAAATGACCATGCTATTTATCTGGCTGTAAAATCCTATCGTGCTAACCAGAGACAGGGTACTTCAAAGTCAAAAGAGCGCGGCGAAGTAAACGGCGGCGGCAAGAAGCCATGGAAACAGAAAGGCAGAGGCGGCGCAAGAGCCGGTACGACAAGATCGCCCCTATGGGTCGGCGGTGGTACAATCTTCGGTCCTAAACCAAGAGATTACCGTCAGGATATCCCGAAAAAAGTTAGAAAGCTGGCCAGAAAATCTGCTTTATCATATAAAGTGAAAGATAATCAGATAATGGTTGTTGAAGATTTTTCTTTTGAAAAACCTTTAACCAAAGACTTCTCAAAAATATTGAATGACTTAAAGCTAACCGGGAAAAAAGTTTTAGTACTTACCGGCGAGCATAATGAGAATATCTATAAAGCAGGAAGAAATATTGCGAAGGTAAAAATTCTTGAAGCTGAAAGCGCATCAACTTATGACATTTTGAATAACCAGGTATTGGTACTTCAGAAAAGTGCAGTTGAAGCGATAATAAAGACCTTTGAAACTTCAGTAGGAGTAGCATAACATGCATCAGATTTTGATAAGACCGTTAATTACTGAAAAGATGACTAATATTTCTGCAGTATCCGGTAAATACGGATTCCTAGTTAACCCGGCAGCAAATAAAATAGAAATTGCAAAAGCAATAGAGACAAAGTTTAATGTTCATGTGTTAAACGTAAGAACGATTAACCATCCCGGAAAAATGAAAACACAGTTCAGGAAACAAGGACGTTATACCGGAAAAACTGCCAAATACAAAAAAGCAGTAATAACCCTGAAAGAAGGGGAAAAAATTGAATTATTCGAGCAAGTTTAGATTTTGAATATAGGACGAAATAATGGGTATTAATAAATTAAAACCGGTAACCCCGGGGACCAGGTTCAGATCAAACTCAACCTTTGAAGAGATCACAAGATCAACACCTGAAAAATCTTTGACTGTTGCCTTAAGAAAATCAGGCGGCAGAAATAATCATGGACGGGTTACATCACGTCATATGGGTGGTGGTCACAAACAGAGATACCGTATAATCGATTTTAAAAGAGATAAACACGGAATTCCTGCAAAAGTATTCTCAATTGAATATGATCCGAACAGAACTTCAAGAATTGCATTACTTCACTATGCTGATGGAGAAAAAAGATATATTCTTGCTCCTGAAGGATTAAAAGTTGGAGATAAAGTATTATCAGGTCCCGGAAGTGATATTACAGTTGGAAATGCATTACCATTAAAAGATATGCCATTAGGCAGCTTTGTACATAATGTTGAACTGAAACCCGGTAAGGGCGGACAGATTGCAAGATGTGCTGGTGTATCATTGCAGGTTATGGCTAAAGAGGGCGATTTCGCCCAATTAAAAATGCCTTCAGGTGAAGTGAGATCGGTAAGGTTAGTATGCATGGCAACCTACGGTGTAGTCGGCAATTCCGAGCATGAAAATATCAGTCTTGGAAAAGCAGGAAGGAGCCGTTGGATGGGAATAAGACCTCATGTAAGAGGTGTTGCAATGAATCCAGTTGACCATCCAATGGGAGGCGGCGAAGGCAAGACATCAGGCGGAGGTCATCCAGTTTCACCATGGGGACAGAAAGCAAAAGGATTAAAGACCAGAAAGCACAAAAAAGCTTCAAACAAGTTTATTATCAAGAGACGTAATAAGTAGAGTAAATTATGCCAAGATCAGTCAAAAAAGGTCCATTCATAAATTATAAGTTAATGGAAAAGATTTCCAAACTTAATGAATCCAGCCAGAAAAAAATTCTGAAAACGTGGTCAAGAGCGTCAACAATTGCTCCTGATTTTGTTGGTCACACAATAGCAGTTCATAACGGAAATAAAATGATCCCTGTTTATGTTACTGAAAACATGGTTGGACACAAACTTGGCGAATTTGCCCCGACCAGGATATTCAGAGGACATCCGGGTACCAAAGCAGAAAAAGCATCTAAAGCGAAATAATTCGAAAGTATATAGAAGTTTATGGAAGCAAAAGCTATTACAAGATTTATACCTTCATCACCGAGAAAGATGCGTCTTGTGGTCGATCTTATCCGTGGTGTTTCGGTTGAACAAGCATTGGAGATACTTCATTTTCAGAGCAAACATGCCGCAAGAGACGCACAGAAAACTTTGCGTTCGGCAGTTGCCAATCTGATCAATGTTAAAAGCGATGAAAGATTAAGTCCTTCTGATTTATATGTCAAAGAAGCATACGTAGACCAGGGACCATCATTGAAGCGTATTTCTCCCGCACCTATGGGTCGGGCATATAGAATTAAGAAAAGATCCTGCCATTTAACAGTCGTCGTTGCGACTAAAATTAATTAAGGAGGTTGTTTTTGGGACAAAAAACTAATCCAATCGGTTTTCGCGTAGGAATTAATCGTGGTTGGGAATCCAATTGGTTTGAAAAAAGAAGTTACGGCGTTAAATTAAAAGAAGACGAGAAGTTAAGAATTTACATTCGTCAGAGATTAAAAAAAGCCGGTATATCAAGAATTATCATCGACAGAACTTCTAAGAATATACAGTTAATTATTCATACATCACGCCCCGGTGTTGTTATCGGTAGAAGCGGTAAAGAAATCACTTCTCTGGAACAAGAGCTTAAACAAGTAACCGGAAAAGATGTTAAAGTTCAGATTAATGAAATTAAACGTCCTGAGTTAGACGCATATCTCGTTGCCGAGAACATCGCAACTCAGCTCCAGGGCAGAGTATCTTTCAGACGCGCCATGAAACAGGCAATAACTGCCGGTATGCGCATGGGTGCTGAAGGAATTAAAATTATGTGTGCCGGCCGTTTGGGCGGTGCCGAAATGGCGAGAACTGAACAGTATAAAGAAGGAAGAATTCCTTTACATACTATTCGCGCAGACATTGATTTTGCGAATGGCAGAGCTGAAACTATTTATGGCTCAATAGGCATAAAGGTTTGGATTTGCCGCGGTGAGATTTTAGGAAAAAGAGTTTCAGAATAAAGGTACCGGAGAGTAATTCCCATGTTAATGCCAAAGAGAGTAAAATATAGAAAATCGCAACGCGGTCGTATGAAGGGTAAGGCAACCCGTGGAGCCACAGTTGCATTTGGAGATTTTGGATTGAAAGCTTTGGAGCCGGCCTGGATAACCAGTCGTCAGCTTGAAGCATGCCGTGTTGCCCTTTCGAGAAAAATGAAAAGAGACGGTAAAGTTTGGATTAGAGTTTTCCCGGATAAGCCGGTCTCTAAAAAGCCTCTCGAAACTCGTATGGGAAAAGGAAAAGGCGCCCCAGAATTTTGGGTTGTCGTTATTAAACCGGGCCGGATCATGTTTGAGATTTCTGGAGTTACTTCAGAAATAGCGAATGATGCATTAAAGGTTTGCGGTCACAAGTTACCAATCAAAACCAAGGTTGTTAAAAGACCTGATTTTGAAGAAAAGTAAGAGGATTTTTTAGATATGAAGATTTACGAAATTCGGCAATTGTCCGACACCGAAATCCAGAAACGGATTGAAGAAGAACAGAGCATCTTATTAGATCTCCGTTTCTCTCATTCATTAAAACAATTAGTGAATTCTGCAAAAATTAAAGCGAGCAAAAAAATTATTGCCCGCTTAAAAACAGTAATTGTAGAACGCCAGAGTAAAGTTTCGGCTCAAGAAGGAGTTCAGAGTAAATGACACCAGAAGTGAGATCATTGAGAAAAACACGTGTTGGAACGGTTGTTAGCAATAAAATGGAAAAAACCATTACTGTCGCAATCGAAAGAAGAGTTCCGCATCCGATTTATAAAAAATATTTTAAGAAAACAACTAAGCTTATGGCTCATGACGAGAAGAATGAATGCGCTATCGGTGATGTTGTGAAAATAATGGAAACACGGCCGTTGAGCAAAAGCAAACGCTGGCGTTTAGTTGAAATTGTTGAAAAAGCCAAATAGGTTAGGAGAAATTAACGATGATTCAAGAAGAGACCAATTTAGTCGTAGCCGATAATTCGGGTGCCAAGCGGGTTCGCTGCATCAGAGTTTTAGGCGGTAGTGGAAGACAATATGCTTCCGTAGGAGATCTTATCGTTGTTTCGGTAAAATCCGCCATTCCTAACGGTACCGTAAAAAAAGGCGAAGTATCTAAAGCAGTTATTGTTCGTACAAAAAAAGAAGTAAGAAGAAAAGATGGTTCTTACATTCGTTTTGATGAGAACGCTGCAGTTTTGATCAATGCACAGAACGAACCTAAAGGCACACGTATTTTCGGACCCGTTGCCAGAGAACTTCGAGAAAAACAGTTCATGAAAATCGTTTCTTTAGCTCCTGAAGTATTATAAGTGGATGTGATATGAAATTAAAAATAAAAAAAGAAGATAAAGTAATAGTAGTAGCCGGAAATGACCGTGGAAGAACCGGAAAGGTTTTGAAGGTTTTCCCAAAAACTCTGAGAGTTATTGTTGAGGGTGTGAACTTACGCAAAAGACACACGAAACCGACACAAAAATCTCCTCAGGGCGGTATCATTGAAAAAGAAGCTCCTATTCACATTTCAAACATCATGATGGTTGATCCTAAATCTGGCAAACAAACCAGACTCGGTTCACAAATCATACTGGACGAGAAGACCGGCAAAAAGAAAATTGCACGCGTCACCAAAAAGTCCAATGAAATGTTATAAATCAAATAATTAAAGAAACAGGACTTACGAGTAATGGCTGATAAGAAAAGTGTTAAACCTGCCGCCCCTAAAGGGAAAAAGGACAAACAGGATAAAGTTGAAGAGCAGAAACCGGTAGCAGTTGAACCGGAAGTGAAAATACCTTCACGTCTCGGCAACTTTTATCAAAAAGAAATTGTCCCTGCATTGATGAAGAAATTCGAATATACCACTGTTATGCAGGCTCCTAAGCTTCATAAAATTGTTGTCAACATGGGTGTTGGCGCTGCTGTCAGCGATCCAAAGATCCTTGAAGAAGCAGTTCGCGATTTGGAATCTATAACCGGTCAGAAATGTTCGATTCGCAAATCTAAAAAAGCGATTTCAAACTTCAAATTGCGCGAGAACATGGCCATTGGCGCTAAAGTTACTTTGCGCGGTAGCAGGATGTATGAATTTTTAGACCGTCTTATTAACATTGCATTACCACGCGTACGTGACTTCCGCGGTTTGTCGGATAAATCATTTGACGGACGTGGTAATTATACACTCGGTATCAAAGAGCAGATGATTTTTGCTGAAATCAACGCTGAAAAGATTACCAAGGTTTTGGGTATGGATATTACTGTGGTTACGACATCAAGAACCGACAATGAAGCATATGAATTGCTTTTAGCGTTTGGTTTCCCTTTTAGAAAAAAAGAACTGAGATAATTAAGAAGGAATTCTGATGGCAAGAAAAAGTTTGTTTGCCCGGGAAGAGAAAAGAAAGAATTTATACGAAAAGTATAAAGAACAAAGAGCTAAACTGAAAAAAGAAGGTGATTGGGATGCGCTTCAGGCACTTCCAAGAAATTCTTCTCTGTTACGGCAAAGAAATCGCTGCATTGACACCGGTCGTCCACGTGCTTTCTTAAGGAAGTTTGGTGTTTCACGTTTAGTATTTCGCGAAAAAGCTCTCCGTGGTGAAATCCCCGGAGTAAAAAAAGCAAGCTGGTAAAAGGAGAAGGAAATATATGTCAGCAGTAAATGATCCAATTGCGGATTTATTAACAAGATTAAGA
>Ga0118677_10006327_pt1 | contig 20122 bp, 19 predicted proteins | sample AliMusrvi5mmetaG_FD_86154 | JGI IMG/M metagenome (GOLD analysis project Ga0118677, IMG submission 86154)
GGGTTGCCTTGACAAGGGTCCCAGCCTCGCCCCATTCATGGTTAAGAGGGTGAAGCGGACTCACGCCACGCTTCATTTCGGTGAGGACTCACCCACAAATTCTGCGGAAGAGCCAGAAATTTATTCATAACAATTGATCTCCATGCAGCGCGAGCCTCCAGGCCAGCCGTCTCGACATTCCTGTCGAGATCGGAGACCTGGCGTGAAGCAGCTGTGCGCCTACCGCGCGCTGCTAGCGAAAGCTGCCTCGTTCTTCACTTCCTCAATCCAATAAGGAGCATGCCCATAATGGAAATACAGCCGGTTCTCATACTCACGAGTGATCGGCATTGACTCGTCATACTCCGGGCATGTCCTAATCGCTTCGCAAGTCGCCGCCACGAACACCTTCGACTCCTCCCAACTCACACGCTCCACCCATGACGGCGAAAGCAGCACCTTCTTGCCCGGCAACCAGTTGTGGGTGGCCACTTCGATGTACCGGATCGCCCAGGTGTAATCGTCAACTACGAAATCGTCCACATGGCCGATCTCACCGTCTTTCGCTTCCAGATGGTAGCCATTCACAGCGGCATTGCTGCGCAGGTGAGAATCGTTCGACTGCGCCTGCACGCGCCGCGCCAGTTCGTCCACAGCGATCGTGGAGGACACTGCAAGCCCGGTCGGATAATACGCCTGGCCCCACATATACGGGCCATCCCAGTAATACGGATACCCGTAATAACCGAGGTATTGCGCCTCATGCTGCCGCGAAACAGGGCGGTGCAGATCGATATCGGGGCTGTCCTTCACCTGTTGCATGGTCAAAGCCACGTCCAGGCATTTCGCCTCCCAGTTCAGATTGATAATCGAGATCGGGGAGATCAGCACCTTCCGCCCGGAGAGCCAGTTGCCTGTCTCAACCGTGATGTATCGAATCCCCCACGTCTGGTCGTCGAAATAGAGTTCGTCAACCGTTCCGATGTCGCCATCCTTGGCTCGGATAGTAAGACCTTGTATTCTCTTTGCGTGCGTGAACATGTTCATTGCCCTCCCAGGCAGTGGATTAACAGACCTTGTTTGAGAAAACTACTGTGCGGCGGTCAATAGCGCTTCGCGCGAGTGGACAGCCGTGTGGATGGGATTGGTCCCTTCCAGAATGCACCGGGCCTTTTCGATATCGGTCGTGGAACCGTTCACCATCAGCAGGAACTTGTCGGTCTTGAGCGCAAGCTCGTACTCGACAACGGTATTCTTCGGGATGCCCATGCCGATGAGGCCCGCGCCAATGGCGCTTACCCCGCCCACTACGACTGCGCCTTCCAGTGCGCCTACAATCCAGCTAATGGCAGGTCCCGCCACCAGGATCGGACCTAGCCCTGGAATGGCAAAGAAGGCCGACCCAAACAGCAGCCCCCAAAACCCGCCCCAGAAGGCGCCGGTCCTGCCCCAGTACTTCATGCGGTCGCAATTGTTGTAATAGCCGACCACGTGTTCGTCGGTATGGGTATCCTTGCCGATGATCGACAACGATCGCATGTCAACCCCGGCCTGCTGCAGATCCTTCACGCCTTGTTCGGCGCCTTCGTGCGTGGCATAAACGGCCACTACTGCATTTGTTTCATTCATCGTGCTCCTCTGTCTCAGATGCCTGAACAGCACGAGTCCTGCCAGTGGCAAACCACATCAAAACGTGGTTGTAATGCCTTCCCTTCACGGGCTCCCAGAGGTGCGTCGTGACCGCGCAAAGTCAGTTGGCGCAATATGGTCATGCCACAACATGGCTGGATCTTTCGAAATGCACAGGAACAATAAGCCCGGCGGCCCAATAATCCACCCGGCTTACATGGGCAGCATGCAAGAGAGATCGCAGTTTGGGCTACAACTTCAATACGGATGAGTTTGGTCCGTCTCTGATTGGCACGCCGGGGGAATGCGTCCAAAGACGCGGTGCGCGGCAGGGGTTAACAACATCGATGCGTTGTTAGTTAAGAATATCCGGCAGCTGTGTGGTGGTTGAAATTACTTTCTAGTAGCGCTGCCGGCGGTACCGGGCGCATGACGCCAGGGCAATCAGACTTAAGCCGATTACGAATGAAGAAACTGTAGATGACTCGGGCGTATCCACCCGTGCCAATGCCGTGATTGCAGGTCCCTGATCTGTGAGGAGTGTTCCCAGTCCGGTTTGCAGATCCACAGCGTAAAGTCCGTGCTGCGCCGGGACAAGAAGTGGACCCCCGTTCCGCCAGTTAGTCGGAGCTGCAGCAACGATCAATTTGCCCGTTGCATCGTCATACGCGAACTCCCAAGGAATCGGAATTAGCAGATCATTGCTGGGAGGCAAGATCAGGTTCACCAGCAATGCCGCGGATCCCGTGGTGGTGTCGATTCGATATAGCGACGTGCCTTGCAGGCCAAGCAAGCCAGTGGTGGGTGAATAGTCCAGAATCCATGGTGAACTCCCGGAGACTCCCAACGGCCCGATGGGAACTCCTGGCGTCGATCCAACACAACTTGGCGAGCAGACTGCTGCCGGGGAAGAGTATAGCCAGGGAGTCTGAACGCCCGCGCCGCCAGGAGAAACTCCTAGAATGCGATCCAGACTGGAGTCGTAGGCTCCAAGGCCAGTTTCCATGCTGGGATGAATCTCGTTCGACATCTGGCCGGTGAATACATTGGTGTAGTACGGATTCACGGGTGACCAGGTCAGAATTTCACCTATGTGTTGCCCACCGCTGATGGAGGCATAGAAGCTTTGCGTTCCCATCGGGGATGCCCCGCCGGTCGACGTGTCAATCCGGTAGACATCCCCAAAAAATCCAAGAGATGAGGAGTTCGGCGCTACGCCAACGATGATTCCGGCGTCCCCATTTGGGGTTAAGGTCATGAGAGCATACGCGAGGGAACAGAGAATTCGGAAAATGCGCATATTCATTCCATCCTTCGGTTCGGATTATAGCGCCGAAACAAGAGGAGAACAAGGTCCGAAACGACTGAACTGGAAAATCGTGTTCCCGCTGTTTCTAGCTACGGTTGCCTGGAGTCCTGTCCGGACCAGGCTCGCGAGAATGCCAGGCAGGCCATCTTGATGCAATTCCTCTTTCGGCAAGCGGCTTCTTGCCGGTACATAAAGGCAGCGTGGACAACCGAAATATTCCGGCTAGAAGATCAACACTGCTAGCCGAGCCGCGACCGTGATGGAGCGATATTCTTGCTTGAATCCGACGTGGCGGATTTCAGGTCACAGGAGCCTCTTGCAAAACTCCCTACGCAATAGCCGTTGGTTGTCTTAGCGTCTTTACGCCTTTGCAGGAAGAATTTCATCCCGCGCCGAAAACGATCCGCGTTAATCCGAAATCATCCGCACTCAACTCGGAACAAGCGCCGCGCTCTACCTTCCCAAGCATGCTCAAGCCATGGAAGTAAGTCTCACCGCCAACCCAATCAGTCTCCGCGTTCACTTGTCCGCCGTAGCCTTAGCGAAGGTGGATCCGTACGAATCAGCGGCCATCTCACCCTTAGCAAGGCGATTCCTAAGCGCCAGGCAGCATCAATGGCAGGTCGCGTGTCGCACCCTCGATGAAAACTGAAATGTCAAGAGCGTTTCGGGTGGGTTCTGCAAGTCGGTCACAGGTCTCCCAACGAAATAACTGCAATCACCACAATACAAGCCCCGAATGGATTGAAGATTCCCTTGCCAGCCAATGGTAGACCGAAAGGTGGCTGCGGCGGCCTCCTGATGTTGCCAACCGCACCCAACAGTTCTTTGAAATCCGAATACTAGCGGCGCTGCTCACGCGCGCACCCCCTGTATGCCAAACGAACCTAACTCAGCTTGCCCTGCTTGGTGATCACCTCGGCGTTGAGATACGGGCGCAGCGCCTCCGGGATCACTACCGAGCCGTCAGCCTGCTGGTAGTTTTCGACGATCGCGACCCACGTGCGGCCTACCGCCAGTCCGCTGCCGTTGAGCGTATGCGCGTACTCCGCTTTGCCCTTGGCGGGCTTGCAGCGGATATTGGCGCGGCGGGCCTGGAACTGGTCGAAGCAGGAGCAGGATGAGATCTCCTTGTAGCCATTCTGGCCGGGGAGCCAGACTTCGATGTCGTACGTCTTGGCCGAGGAGAAGCCCATGTCGCCGGTGCAGAGGACTACAGTGCGGAAGGGCAGGCCCAGTCGGCGCAGAATGTCTTCAGCGTCGTCGGTTAGCTTATCGAGTTCGGCGAAGCCCTGGTCGGGGCGGGCGAATTTGACCAACTCCACTTTCTGGAACTGATGCTGGCGGATGATGCCACGCACGTCGCGCCCGTAGGATCCGGCTTCGCTGCGGAAGCAGGCCGTGTAGGCGACAAGCTTCACGGGCAGGGCATCGGCGTCGAGGGTTTCGTCGCGGTACAGGTTCGTCACCGGGACTTCGGCGGTGGGGGCGAGCCAGTAGTCGGTGCCTTCGAGCTTGAACAGGTCGGCGGCGAACTTCGGCAACTGGCCTGTGCCATAGAGGCTGGCGGAGTTGACGACGAAGGGCGGCAGCACTTCGGTGTAGCCGTGTTCGCGCGTGTGGGTATCGAGCATGAAGTTAATCAACGCGCGTTCGAGCTTCGCGCCGAGATCCATGTAGACGACGAAGCGTGCGCCAGTGATTTTGGCGGCGCGTTCGAAATCGAGGATGCCGAGCTCGGGTCCGAGGTCCCAGTGGGGCTTCGGCTCGAAGCTGTACTTAAAGGGCTCGCCTACGCGGCGGATCTCTACGTTGTCATGTTCGCTTTTGCCAACCGGCACGGATTCGTGCGGCAGGTTGGGCACGCCGGCGAGGATCTCGCGGAATCTGTCGTCAAGTGACTTGGCGGTCTCGTCCAACTCCCCGATGCGGTCACCGATGGCGCGGACTTTCTGCTGCTGTTCGGCGGTATCGGCGCCTGCTTTTTTGAGCTTGGCGATTTCCATGCTCTCTGCATTGCGCTGCGCTTTGAGGTTCTCGGCCTCGGTCAAAGCTGCTCTTCGTTGGGTGTCCAGGGCGCGGAAATCGTCCAGGTCGAGGGTGAAGCCGCGGGTGGCCAGGCGCTGGGAGATGAAATCGAGGTTCGCTCGAAAGTATGATAGATCGTGCACATTTTAATCATAGCGGTTTTTCTCGTTCTTGCCTCCTGCGGCAAGAAGCATCCGGACCAGGCGGCCAAGACGCCGAAAGAGTCGCTGGAGTCGATGAAATTCAGCGAAGATTTCCATGCCGAAAGTTTCTTGAACGAGCCTGATGTTGCCGACCCCGTAGAGATGGCATTCGATGAAGATGGGCGTGTGTATGTGGCGGAGATGCTCGACTACCCCGACGATCCGCCTCCCGGCAAGAAGCCGCTGTCGCGCATCCGCATGATCTACAAGGGCAAGAATACGATTTTTGCGCCTGAGGTTCTGGAAGTGAGCGGGCTGCTGCCATGGAACGGCGGACTGCTGGTAACCAGCGCGCCGGATATTGTCTTCTACAAAGACACCAACGGCGACGGCGTGGCCGATTCGCGCGAGGTGCTTTTCACCGGCTTTCCGCGTGTGAATCCGGAGGGCCGCATCACCAATCTGCGGCTGGGCGTGGATAACTGGATCTATGCTTCGAACAACGGCGCCGATGCGCGCGTGACGTCGCCGAAGCATCCGGAGCGGCCGGCGCTGATCCTTCGCGGCGCCGATTTCCGCTTCCGCATGGATAAGGACCTGATCGCCGAGCGCGCCTCCGGACCTGCGCAGTTCGGCCTCACCATGGACGATTTCGGCAACCGGTTTATCACGCAGAACACGATTCACGTGAGGCATGCGGTGGTGCCGATGCAGTATCTGAACCGCGCGCCGATGGTGGAGGTGCCGGCGGTGGCCAACGATATCTCCGATCATGGCAAGGGTTCGTCCCAGATGTTCCCGGTTACCGGGCCGCAGCAGTGGCGCATTCAGCGCACCAGCGTGCGGCAGCATCGTCATAACGAAAACCAGAACAAGAAAGTGGAACAGCTGGCTGGCTACTTCACCGCGGCCTCGGGCGGAACGCTGTACAACGGCGATGTGTTTCCGAAGGAGTATTGGAACAACTTGTTCACTGGCGATGTGAGCGGCAACCTGATCCATCGCGACATCATCAAGCCCGATGGCGTGACGTTTACGGCGAGCAGGTCAAAGGATAAGACTGAGTTCATTGCGTCAGGTGATATGTGGTTCCGGCCGTGCAACTTCGCCAATGCGCCGGATGGGAACCTGTACGTGATGGACATCTATCGCGAGTTCATTGAGACGCCGGAATCGATCCCGGATGAGATCAAGAAGGGGATGGATTTCTGGAGCGGCGTCGACAAGGGCCGCATCTATCGCATCGCGCCAAACAATCCGTTGAAGAAGCGCGATCTGAATGTCAACCTGGGCAAGGCCTCAACCGCCGAACTGGTGAAGCTGTTGGAGGAGACCAATGGCTGGCACCGTTTTACGGCACATCGATTGTTGATTGAACGAAAGGATCCGGCGGCGAAGCCTTTGCTGGAGGCGGTCGTTGCCGCGAGCGCGTTGCCTGAGGCGCGCGTGCATGCGCTGAATCTGCTGGAGGATGACGAGAAGGCGATTGCCGGTGCGCTGAAGGACAAGCATCCGGGCGTGCGCGAGCATGCGGTCAGGCTGGCGGAGAACTTTCCGGCGCTGCGCGATCAGGTGATCGCGATGAAGGACGATCCTGAACTGCGGGTGCGGTTCCAGATCGCGTGGTCATTGGGGACGATGAAGGACCCGCGGACGCTCCCCATTCTTGCGGCGTATGCCGAAAAGGAAGGCGACGATAAGTGGTTCCGCGTGGCGCTGCTGACCTCCGCCTCTGACCATCCGGCGGAGTTCCTGAAGCTCCTGATGGCCAAGGGCGGCAAGTGGCAGTATCCGGATCTGGTGGGTCAGTTATCGGCTTTGATCGGTGCCCGCAAGGACCCGGCGGAGTTGAGCGCGCTACTGAATGCTATGCCGGAATTCAAGAACGCGAATGTGGCGTTGGCGGGTATGGGCCGCGGCTTGAAGCTGGCCGAGGCGAAACGGTTGCAGGTGCCGGGTGCGGAGCCGATCTTCATGGCACTGCTTGCCAAGAATCAGAAAGCGGCGTGGGAGGCGGCGAAGTACTTCTATCTGCCGGCGGTTTTGGCGAAGGCCGGGAAGGATGCGGTGGATGACAAGGTCCCTGTTGCGCAGCGGGCGTTTGCGGTCCGGGCGCTGGGCGACGGCGGGTATGCGGCGGTGCTTGATAAGGTGCTGTCCTCGAATGCGCCGTCTGAGGTGCAGGTAGCGGCGGTCGAAGCGATGGGCGGATCTCCCCAGCTGTTGAAGTACTGGAAGGGTTACTCGCCGGAGGCCCGGCAGCGTGCGGTCTCATCGCTCTTGACGCATAAGGAGACGATCCCTGCTTTGCTGGATGCAGTGGAGAAAAATGATATTCCGGTGGCTGCGATCGATGTTGCTTCGCGGGCGCGTTTGATTGAGAATCCGGATCAGGCGGTGTCGGGCAGGGCGAGGAAGATTTTCACCAATCCGAATGACGACCGGGCGAAGGTTGTAGCGGCTTATAAGGACGTACTGACGCTGACCGGCGATGTTACTCGCGGCAAGAAGCTCTTCGAGGAGACCTGTGGGCGGTGCCATCTGCCTCGCAAGCAGGGACCACGCGTGGGGCCCGATCTTTCGGGTGTCAACAACAAGTCGAAGGAGGAGTTATTGACTTCCATCTTGAATCCAAGTTATGCGATTGAACCGCGGTTTGTGAATTACATGGTCACTACCAAGGATGGGCGCATGTTCGATGGCGTGATCGGCAATGAGACTCCGGGCGCTATCACCCTGCGCGGCGGAAGTGAAGAGGGGGATGTCACGATTCTGCGGCAGAACATTGCTGAGGTACGGTCGTCGAACATTTCGCTGATGCCCGACGAGTTGGAGAAGACGGTGAACAAGCAGGGCATTGCGGATATCATTGCTTATCTCCGTGCCGGATTATAGGTGAGTTGTTTCAAACAATTAGACGGCTGATTGGTTTGGTAGTACTATAGCTATCAGCCGTTATGTCTAGCCTGTTGATATACGGCGCCAAGCAACTGCTGACGTTGCATGGCCCGAGCGGTCCTCGTCGCGGACCGGCGATGCGTGAACTTGGAATCATTCCGGATGGCGCCGTGCTGATTGTAGACGGCTTGATCCGCGAGTGCGGCCCTGGACGGCGCGTGGAAAACCTGGCAGCGGCCCGCGCCGCTGATCGTAGCATCGATGCCTGCGGGCGGGTGGTCATGCCCGGCTTCGTCGATAGCAACACCCATCTGGTGTGCGGACCGTTGCGCATGAGCGATTACGAGATGCGCATTGGCGGTGCTAGCGATGCGGAGATCGAAGCGGCCGGCGGAGGCCCGGCCTGGACGGTTCGAGCGTTGCGCGGGGCGCAATCAAGGCGGCTCTTCCTGGATGCGCAGAAAACGCTGCGGCAGTTCTACCGGCATGGAACCACCACGCTCGAAGCGAAGTCCGGTTACGGGCTCGATGACACGAACGAGATCAAGTCGTTAAAGGTCGTGCAGGCGCTCAACGAACTGGGGCACGATATCGTGCCAACTTATTTGGGTGCGCATTTCCTGCCGCCGGAGTTTGTGGGCAGGGCATCAGAGTACATCGAGTGGGTGTGCGATCAGGTTTTGCCCCAGATCCGACGGCGGAGGCTGGCCACCTTCGTCGATATCGAAGGCTCGGAGGGTATATTCAGTCTTCCTTTGGCGCAGCAGTATCTGCAGAAAGCCGCGGACCTGGGTTTCTCCTTGAAGGTGCATGCAGAGGCCTATTCACGAATGGGATTTGTGCCGCTGGCGATTGCGATGGGGGCGGTGAGTGTGGGGCGGTTGGAGCAGGCCAATGAGGATGACGCTCGGATGCTGGCGAATGGCAGCGCGGTGGCAACACTGCTGCCGGGACCCGTTTATCATCGGACGCTGGAACGATATCCTCAGGCTCGGATGTTGATCGATCGTGGCGCGGCGGTGGCGCTGGCGACGGGCTTCAATCCGGGTTTGTGCCCTACGATCAGCATGGCGATGATCCTGTCGCTGGCCTGTACACGGATGCGGATGACGCCGGCCGAAGCGGTGACCGCGGCGACGATCAACGGGGCGCATGCGCTTAAGCGGGGGGCGATGGCGGGCTCGCTGGAGGTTGGCAAGTCTGGCGATGCAGTGATCTTCGATGCGCCTGACTATCGTGAAATCCCGTATCATTTTGGTGTGAACCTGGTGCAGACCGTGATCAAGAAGGGCGAAGTATTATTCGCCGAAAGGGAATCCGATTGGCATCTCGAATAATGGAGTGCGTGGCGAACTTCTCCGAGGGGCGCCGTTCGGAGGTGATCGATGCGATCGAGGCCGAGGTCGGCGGACTGCTATTGGACCGGACGATGGATGCCGATCATAACCGGTCTGTGCTGACGTTTGCTGGCGATCCGGAAGCGGTTGCCGGGGCTGCCGTGCGTGCGATCGGCAAGGCGGCGGAACTGATCGATTTGAATCTGCACACAGGCGGACATCCGCGGATCGGTGCGGCGGACGTTGTGCCGTTCGTACCGGTGGAAGGGACCACGCTGGCCGAATGCGCTGAACTGGCGGTGCATGCGGGTGAGCAGGTCTGGCACCGGTACGGAGTGCCGGTGTACCTGTATGAGGCCGCGGCGCGCAGGCCGGAGCATGTGCGACTCGAAGACATCCGGCGCGGGCAGTTCGAGAGCCTGCGCGAGGAGTTGCGAACGGACCTTTCGCGACGGCCGGATATTGGCGATCCGATGCTGCATCCCACCGCCGGCGCGACAGTAATGGGCGCGCGGAAATTCCTGATCGCGTTCAATATCAATTTGGCGACTGGCGATGTGAACGTGGCAAGGGCAATCGCGCGTAAGATCCGGCAGTCGTCGGGCGGGTTTCCGTGCGTGAAGGCGCTGGGGATCATGCTGCACTCGCATGCGCTGGCGCAAGTTTCGATGAACCTGACGGACTTCGAAGTGACGCCGCTTTCGGTGGTGATCGATGCCGTGGAGCGGGAGGCCGCGCTGGCCGGGACGTCGATTGCATTCACGGAATTGATTGGGTTGATTCCGCGGCGCGCCGTGGATCCGCGGATCTCGAATCTGACCGTTGATTCGATTCTTGAGAACCGCCTGCACTAACTCCGGTTATACTTTGAGCAATGACGATTTTCCGGCTGGTCACTGTACTAACAGGTGTGTCGCTGTGTGCGCAAACGATTCCGGTCTCTGAATACAAGGAGCGCCGCGAGCAGCTGCGTAAGCAGCTCGAGGGGTCTACGCTGGTGCTGTTCGGCGAGACCGACGACGGGTTGGGCGATACGCGCGATGGCTTTTTTCAGGAGCCCAATTTTCAATATTTGACAGGATGGCGCGAGCCGGGTGCGGTGCTGCTGATGGATGGCAAGAGCGAGATTCTGTTGCTGCCGCAGCGCAACGTGAAGCGCGAACTGTTTTCCGGACGGATGGGTGCGCCCGAGGATGCGGACATCGTTGTCCGCACGGGTTTCGGAAAAGTGTTGGCGACCGAGGCGCTGGAGTCGCAGTTGTTCAAGATGCTGGAGGGCTCGGCGCGGGTGCTGATTCTGGAAGGCAGTCCGAAGACCGAGAAGTTGAAATCGATGGTGGCGTTGCGCAAGGTTTCCGATGCTTTGGCGATGATTGCGAAATTGCGCGCAGTGAAATCGAAGACGGAACTGGCGCTGTTGCAGCGGTCGATTGATGTCACGCTGGATGCGCATCGCGCAGCGTGGAAGCGAATGCAGGGCGGATTGTTTGAATACCAGGTGGCGCGGACTCTGACAGGGACGTATCTGGAGGCCGGGTGCGAGCGGAACGCGTATCCGCCGATTATCGGTTCAGGGAAGAACGGCACCATCCTGCACTACTTTAAGAACACGCGCCGCATGGATGCGGGCGAGCTGCTGCTGATGGACGCGGCGGCGGAGTGCGGCGGCTATGCTGCCGATGTCACGCGGACGGTGCCGATCAATGGGAAGTTCACGGCGCGGCAGCGGGAGATTTACGACATCGTACTGGGAGCGCAGAAGGCGGCGATTGCGGCAGTGAAGCCGGGGATCACTTTCAGTAAGTCCGATCCGGCGAGCCTATATCGCATTGCCATGGACTATATCAATTCGCATGGCAAAGACCTGCACGGGGAGCCATTGGGCAAGTACTTCACGCATGGACTGGGGCATCACGTGGGGTTGGATGTGCACGATCCGTTTTCCTCGGACCTGCCATTGATGGAAGGCGCGGTGATTACCATCGAGCCCGGCATCTACATTCCGGAGGAGGGCATCGGCGTGCGGATCGAAGACATGGTGCTGGTGACGGCCACTGGCGGTAAACTCTTAAGCGGCGCCCTTCCGCGCGATGCGAAAGAGATTGAACGCGCGCTCGCCAAGTAATGTTCAGACGGAAGCAAATTCTGGGTTACGCCGCGGTCTCGCTGGTTGCCTTGCTGGTGGCCATGACGATTGGCTATACGTCCATTTCGCAGAGCATCGATAATTTCGCGACCGATTTTCTGTTCCGCGTGCACAAGCCGGTGGCGTGGGAGCCGCAGTCGATGATTCTGGCGATTGATGACGCGTCGTACTCCTACATCGGCAGCGTCGGGCGGCTGCGTGGGGCACTTGCGCGAGCGATCGATTTGATTACGCCGGTGCAGCCGAAGGCGATTGCGATCGACGTGATCCTGGCGGATAAGGGCGATTTTCCGGAAGACAATGCAAAGCTGGCGAGGTCGCTGGCGGCTGCGAAGAACGTGGTGCTGGATAGCGAGTTGATTACCGGGGCATGGGAAGAGCCGCTTGAGGAGTTCGCATCGCATGCGCAGGCGATCGGGCATGTGCATATTATTCCGGACAATCTGGATGGCATGTGTCGTTTTATTCCGCTCGAAGGGGTCTTTGGGAGAAAGCGGCTGTGGGCACTTTCGTTCGAGGCGTTTCGCGCGAGTCGCGGGAAGGAAGAGTTGACCGAGTACGAGGATTACCTGCAATTGGGCAAGCTTGAGATTCCGGCGGCGCGCGATGAAGGGCGCAGGTTGCGGATCCGTTTCCTGCCACCGGCGCCGGACCGGACGTCGCAAATTCCGTATGTCACGTTGAAGCGGTTGCTGGAGAATCCGTCGCTTGCCGCGCGGTTCAAAGACAAAGTGGTGTTCATTGGGGCGACGGCGCAGTCCACCAGCGATAAGATGATGACGCCGTATTCCACCATCATGCAGATGCCTGGGGTGGAGATTCATGCGCAGGCGTTTGAGACGCTCTCGCAGGGGCGGTTCTTACTGGATGCGCGGTTGAGCACGGTGCTGTTTTCGTGCATGGTGATTGTGGTGCTGGCGACGTTGGTCTTCACGCTGCGAGTGGGCGTGCCGGCCTATCTGCTGGGTGGCCTATTGCTGGTTGCGGCGCACGTGGTGCCGCATCTGTTCTTTGTCAACGGCGTGGTGATCTCGTATGTTGCGCCGGCGATGGCGGCGTGGCTTTCCGTCTCAGGTTGTGCCTCGTATCAGTACTTTTTTGTGAGGCGGCAACTGAAGCGGAGCGAAGGCGAGAAGGCCCGCTATCAACAGGCGATTCACTTTGTGACGCATGAGATGCGAACGCCGCTGACGGCGATTCAGGGATCGAGCGAACTGATGGGGCGCTACAACCTCACCGAGGAAAAGCGTAAGCAGATGGCGCAGATGATTAACTCGGAATCGAAGAGGCTGGCGCGCATGATCCAAACGTTCCTGGATGTGGAGCGTCTCAGTGACGGCCAGATGGATTTGAAGAAGGAGCCGTTTGCAGCCGATCAGATGATTCGCGCCTGCCTTGACAGGGCGGCGCCGATTGCGGAGCGCAAGAACATGCAGGTGGAAGTGGGAGACCTGGCCAGCGTTACGATGGTGGGGGATCGGGAGTTGATGGAGTATGCGGTGTACAATCTGTTGACCAACGCAGTTAAATACTCGCCGCCTGAAACCAAAGTGGAAGTACAAGCCGTCCAAAGAGATGGTGCACTGCGTCTATCTGTGAAAGACCAGGGGATGGGGATGGACGACAAAGAACTGCGCAACATCTTCACCAAGTTCTATCGCACCAAGAAGGCGGAAGCTTCGGGGGAAGCCGGCACCGGCATCGGACTTTCGATAGTGAACCAGATTGTGACCTTCCATGGTGGGAAAATGGAAGTGACCAGCGAGCCTGGACGTGGCTCGTGCTTTACGATGATTGTGCCAGTAGCGGAGAGTGAAACTTGCAGCGGCTCCTAGTAGTGGAAGATGACAATTCGGTTCGCATGACGATCGTGACCGCGCTCGAATGCGAAGGGTTCGACGTGGACGCCGTGGGTTCCACGCGCGAGGCGATCTCGCGCCTGGAAGGCAGCCAGTACCCGATCGTGATTTCGGATATCTATCTGGACGATCGCACCGGTCTGGACGTGTTGACGGCGGCGCGCAAGGGGAATCCGAACTGCCAGGTGATCCTGATGAGCGGACGCGGCAGCATGGAGACGGTGATGGCCGCGACGCGCGGCGGAGCTTTCGACTACCTGGCGAAGCCGTTCGATATGGATCAGATGTTCGATGTGATCCGGCGGGCGCAGGCGACCCTGGAAGGCGAGGAAGAGAAAGAGGACGTCGTGGAGGATCTGCCGACCAGCGAGATGGTTGGTAGCTCCCCGAAGATGATCGAGATTTATAAGAACCTTTCGCTTTCTGCGCCGACCGACGCCACAGTCTTGATCGAGGGCGAGACTGGAACCGGTAAGGAACTGATCGCGCGCATGATCCACAACAATTCGCGGCGCTCTGAGAAACCGTTCGTGGCCGTGGATTGCGGCGCTATCGCGCCGACGCTGCTCGAAAGCGAGTTGTTCGGCGTGGTGAAGGGCGCGTTCACCGGCGCCGACCGCGATCGTATCGGCGTGTTCGAGGCCGCCAATAGCGGCACGGTGTTCCTGGACGAAATCGGCGAGACCGATCTGAGCTTCCAGTTGACGCTGCTGCGGTTCCTGCAGCAGCGCGAGATCCGGCCGGTGGGTTCATCGCGGTCGAAGATCATCGATGTGCGGGTGGTGCTGGCGACCAATCGCGACATGCAGAAGATGGTCGACGACAAGAAATTCCGCGAGGATCTTTGGTATCGGATCAATGTTATCCGAATACAATTGCCACCTTTGCGCGAGCGGCGGGGCGATGTGCCGCTGTTGGCGCATACGTTTCTCAACCGTTATAACGACCGCTATAACATGTCCGCACGGATTACCGAGAGCGGCATGAAGACCCTGGATACTTACCCGTGGCCGGGCAATGTGCGGCAGTTACAACACATGATGGAACGGATGACGATTCTTGCGCCACAGGGCCGGATTGACGAGGCCGCGGTGCGCGAAGCCATTGAGGCGATGGAGCCGCGCGATAACGCGAGCGATTCGCTGGCTGACACCGAAGCCGAGCAGATCAGGCGCGTGCTGGCCGCTACAAACGGCAATAAAAGCCATGCTTCCAAGATACTCGGCATTGAACGCAAGACCCTCTATCGCAAGTTGGAAAAGATGGGTCTGGCCTAAGCCGGCACTGGTAAAAGATACCCCTATCTTTTTATCGAAAGCGGGATTACAATCGAATTGCTCGATAGTAGTACTCGCGGAATAATACGATTCCGGGATGCTTTAGCTAACAGGGGGTACCTTGTATGTTTGACAGCCTTGAAGAGAAAATCAAGCACGACGAACAGGAAGAGATCAGCCCGAAAGAGCGCATGGCACACTGGGTGGCCATTGCCGTCGTTTCCATACTGGTCTTTGGCGGCTTATTCGTGGGCATCACGATGCTTGAGTAGGTAGGGGCCCGAGAGATCGGGCCTCTTCCGCTCCCAATCATGCAGTACCTTTCACGCTTGCCGTATGGGCAGAGGAGGTGCGTCATGTCACGTGTGTTTTGTATTTCCTGCGCGTCCGCGTTGCTGTTGCTGGCAACGGGGTGCGAAACCGGACGTCATGGAGCGATGGGTTTCCGCCTTCCTGGTTATGGAGATCCCGAGCGGGGCAAGATTGCTTTTGCCGCGCTGGAATGTAACTCCTGCCACGAAGTTGCCGGCAGCGACCTTCCCAAGCCAACCCTTCAGCCGAAAGTCCCTTTCCTGCTAGGCGGAGAGGTTGCGCATGAGATGACCGATGGCTACCTGGTGACGTCAATTATTCACCCTTCGCATCAGCTGAAGGGTTATCCCAAAGAGATGGTTGCGAACGGGACGCAGTCGCGGATGCCTGTTTATGCCGACAACATGACTGTGAAGCAGTTGACCGATATCGTGGCGTTTCTACAGTCGCGGTACAAGGTCAGCCGTCCGCTGGGAGAGTACCGGTCGTCATTGTAGCGGTTTACTCAGCCGGCTAATTGGCGGTTTTCTTCAAGGCAAACTCAACGGACCGGGATGCCCCCTGGCGTTGCATCTTCATTTTCAACTCATCGCCTGAGAACTTGCCGGTGTAGTGTATCTTCACCATGCTGCCGTTGAAGTCCATGGCGACATCGAAGGCGACGCCGTGCTCGGTCACTTTGCCGCCGGAGATCTCCACGTCATGCCCCATGGGGCCCATGAACGATCCGGTCAGCGTGGCGCCTGAGGCTTTGAAGTGAAACGACACGCGCCGCGAATTGCCGTCGCGGGAGGGCATGGTGCCTTTCCAGTCACCGTTGATGTCGGCCGCCAGAGCCTGGACCGCCATCAGCGCGATACCTGCAATCAGAGTGTTGAACAGTCGCATTGCTTTGCCTACTTCCATCCTACCCCTATTGGGGATATTCGGTCGCAATTGCCGGTCACATAGCTAGACGCTACGCTTTTTCTTTTTGGCGACTCGCATTGGGAATAATACGTTCCAACTATGGGTAGGAATGTGCTACCTTGGGACTTATTCTTAGTTTTTAGGGAGACACGATGGAAGCCCTTGGAATGGTTGAAACAAAAGGCCTGATCGGCGCTATTGAAGCTGCGGATGCGATGGTGAAGACGGCCAACGTAACGCTCACCGGCAAAGAGTACATCGGTGCAGGCTATGTGACCGTGACGGTGCGTGGCGATGTCGGCGCGGTGAAAGCCGCTACCGATGCCGGCGCTGCAGCAGCACGCCGCGTAGGCGAACTGGTTGCCGTGCACGTGATTGCCAACCCGCATGAAGAAGTGGAGAAAGTTCTCCCGGGCGCGAAAAAATCGGACAAGCCGCTTAGCTAAACCAGGCGTCCGATATGCTTCAGGATCAAGACCTCCTTTCGATTCAAGAGGTCAGGGCCAAGGTTGAAAAAGCCTATGCGGCCTGGCAGACCTATAAGAATTTCTCTCAGGAGCAGATAGACAACATCGTCGAGTCGATGGCCGCAGCTGCGCGGGCCGAGGCTCGTCCGCTTGCCGAAATGGCAGTGGAAGAGACCGGCATGGGCAACGCCGCAGATAAGCTGGCGAAGAATCTGCTGAATGCTGACCTGTTGCCGCGGCGAATGCGTGGCATGAAGACGGTTGGCGTGCTGCGGGAGATTCCGGATCAGAAGCTGGTCGAGATTGGTGTACCCCTCGGAGTGGTTGCGGCGATTCTGCCGACCACCAATCCTACCTCGACTGCAATCTACAAAACCCTCATTTCGTTAAAGGCGGGCAACGCGATTGTGCTGAGTCCGCACCCGCGGGCTAAGCGGTGCACATGCGCGACGGTCGCGGTGCTGCAGCGTGCCGCAGCGGCGGCTGGTGCGCCCCCTGACCTGATCCAGTGCATCAGCGATCCGACGATTGAGTCTATTAATGCGCTGATGCAGTACAAGCGCACGGCGGTGATTCTTTCCACCGGCGGCGCGGGCATCGTAAAGGCGGCGTATTCGAGCGGCAAGCCTGCATTTGGAGTGGGGCCTGGAAATGTTCCGGTGCTGCTCGATACCGGCTATGATGTGGCTACCGCGGTGGCGAAGATCGTTGCCGGCAAGTCGTTTGACTACGGTACGGTGTGCTCCAGCGAACAGACGGTGGTAGCCGAGCGGTCGCTGCGCGATTCGGTGATCAGCGAACTGAAACGGAACCGTGCGTATTTTTGCGATGCCGAGCAGACCAAGGCACTGGAACGCGTGCTTTTCAAGACCGGGTTCGCGGTGAATGCGGATTGCGTCGGGCAGTCGCCGCAGAAGATCGCCGGGATGTGCGGATTTAGTGTGCCGCCTGAGACCTCGATTCTGGTGACGGAACTGGATGGCGTGGGGCGCGAGCACAAGATGTCAGCTGAGAAGCTGAGCCCGGTTCTTGCGCTGTATTTCGTCAACAATTTCGATGCTGCGCTGGATGCATGCGAGACCGTTTTGAAGTTCGGCGGACTGGGACATTCGTGCGGAATCTATTCCAATGACGAAGCGAAGATCCGGCGCTATGCCTTGCGCATGCCTGCCAATCGCGTGCTGGTCAATACGCCCACTCCTCAGGGTTCCACTGGTATCACTACCAATGTTTTCCCGGCGATGACGCTGGGCTGTGGCGCGGTTGCTGGTAACAGCACCAGCGACAACGTGGGGCCACAGCATCTAATCAATATCAAGCGACTGGCGTATGCGGTTCGCACGCCAGAGGAGGCATTCATGCCTGAAGCCGATGGCGGCGGTGTTTCGCGAACTGCGATTATCGCTGCCGTAGACAAGTTCCTGGCCTCGCGCGGCGTTACGCCGAGTGCTCCGGCCCCTGCTTCGGCGTGGCCGAAGGCGGCGGTGCAGCCGTCTGCTACGGCAGCGGTTGTGGATCAGTTCATCGCTGCGAAACAGGTGTCTCCAGGGTGCGGTTGTTCCATCCCCAAGCCGGTAGCACCTGCTGCAAGTTCGTGCGGATGTTCCGGCTCGAAGCCTGCCGGTCCGGCAGGGTGCGGATGTTCTACGGCGAAACCGGCGGTCGCAAGTGCACCGGTGGCTGTCGTGGCAGCCCCGATCAAGATCGTCGATTTCGTTTGCGAAAACGATGTGATCGAGGCGATCAAGAAATCCGCTAAGATCTATATCGGACCACGTTCGATTGTGACTCCTGCGGCTCGCGACATGGCCGCCGGGCATGATACGCTCGTGATGGCTCAACGCTAAAACATGAATACCGACCTGGGATCCATCCTTCCTGAAATCGAAGCCTCTGCGAAAGAGAAGGGCTTGGTTTTGTTTCACGGCAAATCGCGCTTGGGCTCCGATTTTTCCTTTGTGGAGTGGGACACGGAGCGGAGGTCTGATTTCCGCGAGTTTCTGGATGCCGCTGTCTCATGTGGCGTGAAGATGGTTTGCGTGCATGGCCACCTGTTCACGAACGAAGAGTTCGATTACACCATTTCGATGCTGAAGGACCTGGATCTGCCGACAGGCGAGCGCCGGTCGCTGGAGAAACAGCTGAAGCCGTATGAGATGTATGTCGGGTTTACAAGCAGTGTCGAGTTATCGTTCGATCATGCGGACAATACGTACTTCTTCCATCTGCGCACGCCGTGGAGAGTGGAATACGTTAAGCTGGCCAGCTCCATTGACAACCAGCTGATGGACGACCTGGACGATGATGACGAGCCCATGTCGGGCGGTGGCGGTTTCTTTTCCAGGAACTAATTGGACACACCGGTTAAACGACCCGCGCTGTGGAGAATCCTCAAGCAGGATGAGGCGCTGGTTCAACCCCTTTCGGATGAATTGAAACTCGGTAAGCCTGCGGCTCGCGTGCTGATCTCGCGCGGGTACGAGACGCCTGAGGCGGCTCGCACTTTTCTCAACCCACCACTCGATTCCATGCACGATCCGTTTCTGCTGGCAGGCATGCACGACGCTGTCGAACGGCTGGCGGGCGCGATTCAGCGCAAAGAAAAGATCCTGCTCTATGGCGACTACGACGTGGACGGCACCACGTCTGTCGTGATTCTGAAGACCGCGATCGAACTCGCTGGCGGCGCTGCGGATTTCTTTGTGCCGGACCGTTTGAAAGACGGGTACGGAATGCGGCTGGAGGTGATCGACCGCGCGGCTGCCGAAGGCGTGCAGTTGATTGTCAGCGTGGATACCGGCATTCGTGCGACGGAAGTGGTGAGGCACGCGCAGGGGCTGGCGATCGACGTGATTGTTACCGATCACCACCTGCCGGAGACAGAGTTGCCGCCGGCGGTGGCGGTGATCGCCTGGGTGAAGAAATACTTCAATTCGTAGATGCCGCGCGGCGTGGCCATGTATTTGTTCGCGGTAACCCGGCTGACGGTGCTCTCATGCATGCCGATCGCTTCGGCGATATCGCGCAGCACGTTGCCGGGAATGGGGTATTTGGAGAACGCCGCAAGCGGCCCGATGATATCATCGACGCCCAACCCGGCGGAGGCGGCATTCCAGAGCGACAACGGGGTCACGCGATAGGTGTGGATGTATTCGGGCGATTTCTCTAATTCGGCAAAACGCGCCAACAAGTCGCGCGCCTCGACATAGCATGGCGAAGCGACTTCTAGCAAAATAGACCCATCACTCTGTATAATTAAGGGATTAGCAGGATTCAAAAGATGCTCCAATTTATAATGAGTGTGGAAGCGGGGAAATACAGTCGAAAAACCTACGAAAGTGTAATCGACATGCGGGTGTGTGTCAACGGATGGAAGGTTGGGGAGAGGAGTAGCGGTTTTAGCTTGAGGCTGGTCTGGGTTGTGAAAAGTCATATATGATGCGAAAGGTGTTGCTGAGTGACTTTGAATTTTTCCGCAGAACACGCTGAATAGACGAGAATTCGCAGAAGGGTTGGGAAAATTGTCCTCGAAAAGTGGCCGGTGTTATTAGGGCTATCTCTACTACTGATCGATGATTTTTTCGATTACGAGTACGAGTTTCATTTGAAATATAGGCAGATGCTAGGAAGTCCATGCCCGTTATCGTTATCGAATCGAAAATTATTTGAAATATAGAACTGGAAGCTCATCCCTCAGCCTGCGTTCCTTAGATAGTCGTGGGCAAATTGAAATGTTATACTGATAAGGAATAATCAGGACTTTCGCTCGTGTGTTTAACTGTATCCCATCCTATTAGGGTGTGTTGTTTTCTACTCATAACTATGATTA
>Ga0118677_10006328_pt1 | contig 20115 bp, 17 predicted proteins | sample AliMusrvi5mmetaG_FD_86154 | JGI IMG/M metagenome (GOLD analysis project Ga0118677, IMG submission 86154)
CCCTGGGCGCGGTCACGATGATCTGCTCCGACAAGACCGGCACCCTCACGCGCAACCAGATGGCCGTCGTGGCCTGGTCCGCCGACGGCTCCTCGGGCGACGCTGCCTCCGTCGATCCCTCGCGGCCCGGCCAAAGGCTCCTCCTCGAGGCCGTCGCGCTCTGCAACGACGCCTCGCTGGGCATGGCCGGCTCGGCTTCCTGCGAGGCCGCGGGCGCCACGGGCGATCCGACGGAGATCGCCCTGCTCGAGTTCGCGGACAACAAGGGTGTCTGCAAGGGCACGATCCTCGCGGAGGCGCCACGCGTCGGCGAGCTGCCCTTCGACTCCGAACGCAAGATGATGAGCACCGTCCACGCTCGCGGCGGCGAGCGCTTGGTGATGGTCAAGGGGGCCGCCGACCGGCTGCTCGAACGCTGCGACCGGGTGACGCACGACGGCGCCGAGTTGCCGCTGGACAGCGCGCGCAGGGCCGCCATCCTCGCCGAGGCTGACGCGATGGCGGGCAGGGCCCTGCGCGTCCTCGGCGCCGCCCACCGTAGGCTCGGCCCCGACGAGAGGGCTGAGGGGGAGGGACTCGAGGCGGGCCTGGTGTTCCTCGGCATCGTCGGCATGATCGACCCGCCCCGGCTCGAGGTGAAGGGCTCGATAGAAGTCTGCCACCGCTCGGGGATCGGCGTCGCGATGATCACCGGCGACCACAAGGCCACCGCCCTGGCGATCGCCCGCGAACTCGGGATAGCGTCCACGGAGGGCGACGCCCTCTCGGGTCCGGAGATAGACGCCTTGGACGACGCGGCACTCGCGGCGCGCGCGCGGACGGTCCGCGTGTTCGCCCGGGTCTCGCCGGCGCACAAGGTCCGCATCGTGAAGGCATTCCGTGCCGACGGCCACGTCGTCTCGATGACGGGCGACGGTGTCAACGACGCTCCCAGCCTCAAGGCGGCCGACATCGGCGTGGCGATGGGCATCACGGGCACCGACGTCGCAAAGGGCGCCTCGGACATGATCCTCGCCGACGACAACTTCAAGACCATCGTGCGGGCCATCGAGGAGGGGCGGAACATCTACGCCAACATCCGCAAGGCTGTCTTCTTCCTGCTCTCCTGCAACATGGGCGAGATCCTGTGCGTCTTCGTGCCCATCCTCATGGGCATGCCGATACCCCTCCTCCCGATCCACCTGCTCTGGGTCAACCTCGTCACCGACACCTTCCCTGCCCTCGCCCTGGGCATGGACCCCGGCGATCCTGACATAATCAAGGAAAAGCCCCGCTCTCCCAAGGAAAGCCTTTTCGCCCACGGAGGCATACCCTTCATCATCCTCAACGGCCTGGTCAAAGGAGGGTTGGCGCTCGCAGCCTTCTGGATGGGCCTCGCCTGGGGCGGCGGCGTCGAAAGCGGCCTTCCCCTCGCACGGACGATGGCCTTCTGCGTGCTCAGCCTCACCCAGCTTTTCCATGCCTTCAACACGCGGCACATCACCAAGTCCCTGCTCACCGTCGGCCCGTTCAAAAACCGCTGGCTCATCGGCGCATTCTTCCTCTGTTCCTTCATCCAGGTCATCGTTGTCCTGGTGCCGGGCTTCGCCGCCTTCTTCAAGGTCATAGGGCTCAGCGCGGCGCAATGGGGCGTGGTCTGGCTGCTCTCCTTCTCGACGATCTTCTTCAACGAGTTCGCGAAGTTCCTGGTCCGCATGGTGATGAAGGCCAAGAAAAAAACGGGTGCCGTCCAGGCCTGAACGTCCATCATTTTCGGAGCGAGGGAGCACATGAGCGATCTTCTCACCCGGTTTTCCATAGACGGCGCCGACAGACTGGCCCTCCGCTTCCCCGCCGGCGCGCTCAAGGGCGCCGGTGCCACCCTGAGCGCCGCCATGGGCGAGGAGGGCTGGCTCGTGGATGGCACCGCGGTGACGCCCTGGCGCTTCGAGTCCATCGTCCAGGAGGGCGACGCTGCCTTCCTCGTCGGCCCGAACGCGTCCGGGGTCGACACGGTCGCGTCCCTTGACGATCCAGTCGGTATCGAGGCGGGCTTTCCGCGCCTCCTCGCCCTGGCGCAGGCCTTGTCCGTTCTTCAGGCTGAGGGAAGGCTTCCACGCGGCATCGTCTCCTCTGGCATCCTTTTCGCCGAGGACGGCGCTCTCCTGGTGATGCCGCCGATCGCCGTGGCGAAGGCCCTGTCCGCGCGCGGCGAACAGGCGCGGACCGCCGTTGTCGCGCGTCTCACCAGCCCTCGTTCCAGCTCTGCCGAAGGTGACGTGTCCTTCCTCCTCGCCCAGGCCTCCTACCGCTTCGCCGCGGGGAAAGGCCCCTTCGAGCGTGATGCGGCCGATCCGCGTGGTGTCGCCAGCGCCGCACCCGTCGCGATCGCCACGGGCCTGGCGGCCCCTCGCCTCGACCCGAACCTCACCGCCCTCGTCGACCGGGCCCTCGCCGACCCCGAAGGCGTGCCCCTTCGCGCCTGGGTGGCCGCCCTTGCCGCCGCCCGGGCCGCCGGTTGGCAACGAGAACTTCCCCCCGCCGAGGAGGCGGAAGTTGTGAGGCGCCGCGACGCGCTGGAAGCCCGAACGGCAGCCCAGCGGAGACGCGCAGACTTCCTGCGACGGCGCGGCGGCATCCTCATCGCTGTCGCCGCGGCCCTGGTCGTGCTGGCCTTTGTCGCGGCGGACATGATCCGGGCACAGAAGGACAAGCCCGACTTTTCCCAGCTTTCGCCACGGGAACTCGTCCAACGGTATTACCAGGCCATCGACGGCCTGGACCTCGAGTCCCTCGAAGCCTGCGGCAGCGCCAAGGCCCTCAAGAACGACCAGAATTACCTCCTCAACCTCGTCGTCATCACAAGGACGAGGACGGCATACGAAAGGAAAAGCCCGATTGTGCGCGCGGCGGATTGGCTGGCGTCCGGCAAGGCGGCCCTCGCGTCGGGAGATCTCCTGTATGGCATCGTCGACCTTTCCCTGTCCGGAGGCGAGGCTTGGATGAAGGCCGACAAGCTGGCCATCCACGTCGAATACACCTTCTGGTCGCTCGGCAGGAAGGATGACGCCTCGGGCGATCCGGGCGCATCCCTTTCGTTCCCGCTGGAGGAAAAGCGCGTCGACGAGCTTCAGTTGGAACGCGGCAAAAAAGGCGGCTGGCAGATCGTCGGACTGGACCGGAAGACGCTTTTCTGACACTTTCACTCAGCCTTGACGCTGTGGTCCCAAAGGACTAGCCTTTAAGCATGAACATTTTGGCCGTGGGTCGATCATGCCACTCCTGAAACGAAAGGGAGTCGAGGACCTCGTGGCCGGCAAGGATCTGCTGTACTCACGGGCCGGCAACATAGCCAACGCCGGTTCCCTCGTGACCGACACACTGATACAGAGGCTGCTCCGCCATCGAAGCCCGGTCGTCACGGTCATAGTTCCGTCCCGTGAGGAGTCGGCGGGCGAGGCGGGAGCGGGCGAGGTGGAGAGGACAATCCGCGAGAAGGAGGACAACCCCTTCGCGGTCCAGCGGAACCGACTCTTCGAATGCGCCAAGAAGATCTACAAGCCCTACAGCGAGCTTACCAACAAGGCCTTTTGGGGCAGCCTCGGTGAAAAGGTGGTCAGGGCGGATTTCCTTCTGGAGAGGAAGCCCGACATCCTGTACCGGCAGGGCATCTTCATGGGAAGCCTGGGCATCTTCGGCTCGAGTTCCGCGAACAACCAATTCGACGACAGGAAGGCGATCGTCGATTGCCTCGAGGAAATCTTCTCAATCCTGGAATCAGGTGGCTTTCCTCGCCTGTATCTCGATTCGATCAGGCTCGGAGCCATCTACGACGCCGACATCAAGGACAGGGTGCGCATCATCGATCCCGGGAACGCCTACGCCTGGCACGTGACCGACACGGCCATCCTCACCCTGGCGGCCCTCGCCGGCATGAGCGCGCGGCGGAAGGCCCAGGGCCTGCCAGAGTCCACCGTGGAGTTCGAGAGGCAGAAGAACCAGATCACCTCCCACCAGACCATCGCCGTGAAGGCGGAGCGGTTTCATTACCCCAGGGAGACCGTCATCGACACGGCCCTCGGATGCGTCCTTCACGGCCTCGGATGCGCCCACCTGACCATCAACCGCATCGTTTCCAAAAGGCCCCTCCTCGGCGATTCCCCACTTGCCCAGGCCAGCATCAAGACCATCCGCAAGAGCCAGTTCGTCGTCAGAAACCTCTTCGAGGAGCGCAGCGACATCTCGGCCATCTCGAAGAAGATCATCTTCCAGATGAAGCAGTACCCCGACGGGAGCGGCTATCCGCTCGCGGAATCCGCCACCGCCCACAACATCCCCGAATACGCGCGGATGGCCATCATCGCGGACGACTACGACGAGCTGGTCAATCCCGTCCTCAACCCCCATCCCATGGGCCGGACCGAGGCGATGGGCCACATCGCGAAGCGCGCCGGCGCGTATCATCCCGCCACCGCCTCCGCCCGCTACGACAAGATCATGCTGGACGAGTTCTCGAAGGTCCTCAAACCCTTCGAGACGAACGAGCGGGTGGACCTCCACCTGGATGGGAAGCGCAGCCAAAAGTATTACTGCGGCTTCTCCTTCGGCTACGACGCCGCGAGTCGCCTCCTCCCCAAGGTCTGCATCCTCAAGAACGAGGTCGACGGGGAATCCTACGCCTTCGGGCGGGTGGTCTTCGACCTCGAGGGCCTCCGTGTCCTCCTCTACGACGGGGAAGGACGGCTAGGGGCAACCATCGGGATGGACAGGGCCGACGAGAAGGACGAGAAGGGGCAATACCGGATCAAGAACCCCAAGATACGCGAGATGTTGAAGCACCTTCCCAGCCTCGTCTGCCTCGATGACATAAAGGACTCATGGTCGATGGAGGAATACCTCGATCCCGTGTTTGGCGTTGCAAGAAGCGGGCGATGATGGTTTCTCCCGCTTCCCATTCCCCTGTTCTTTGAGTATTTTACCTTGAAAGGATAACGTGGAATGAAGTATCGGGGATTCCGTGAGGAAACGCTGCTGGCCGCGGGGCGAGAGCTCGAAGGACTCGGATTGAAGCCTTCGGAGGTCCATGCGGTACTGAACCTGGCGGGCGCAAAATGGCGCGCGGTCCAGATCAATGAGGGCCGTGGCAACGAGGCCCAGGAGGAAGAGGACAGCCGGGTCTTCCATGAGGCCACCGTCACAGTCATGCAATCCACGATGACTGAGAACATGAAACTCGTGCAGCTCCTTCATGCCACGGATGGCGAGAGGTTCATGTTCCTGGCCATCAGCCTCACCCTGAGCGAGCTTTTTTCGCGAGGGCCGCGTTCGATCAGGAGATGGTTGCACGCGGGCGACAGGAAGACGAGGGAAGTAGTCCTCTCGTTTGCCATTGGTTCGAGCATCATCGTCGATCCCCGCGCGATGGACGTGCTCTTCGACCGCATCGTGAGGTTCAGGTACGGAGCGCCGTTCGACGCAGGCGTGGACGTCTCCGAGTCCGTCCTCGCCGTGATCGCGCGGCTCGGGAAAGCCGGGTACTCCTGCCTGAACCCCATCACCGACAGAACGACCTGATACCTCAGCCGCCGATCGCCTTCATGATGGCTGCGACGCCCAACCGGGCCAGCTCAGCGTCCTCTTCCTGGCTCAAGCCACTGACCGCAACCGCGCCGACCACCTGACCGCCATGAAGGACCGGGACGCCGCCGTCCCAGCCGGTGAAGCGGGGATCGCTGTTCGCCATCTGCCAACCGTTTTCCTTGAAGCGCTTTCCGAGCTCACCGGTGGGCGAGCGCTCGCGTGCGGCCGTCAAGGCCTTGTTCATCACCACCACCACCGACTGCATGGGTGCGCCGTCCATCCGCAAAAGGGACAGCAGCTCTCCATGGGGATCGACGACGGCCAACACCGCGACCTTTCCCCGCTTCCCCAACTCCTCGCGGATCGTCGCCATGGCGAGCGCCGCCTCCTTCTCTCCCAACTCCTCGATCTGTCGCATGTGGCCTCCTTGAGGCATGAGTGTAGGCGTCGCGTGAAGGCTATGCAAGCGCCATGCTGGTTATCTTCATTATATGCCAACCTTCGTGTTTTGTGGACGCTTTGAATGAATGGATGATAAGGTGATTTTCTTGGAAAGCCGTGAAAGGAGAAATGGCCATTGAAAGCTGAAACAAAGGACAGGATCTTTGAAATTGTGCTGAATTGTGTCAACAGGACAATCCTTCGTATCAGCGGTGACGCTACCTTTCGTCCATTCCATGAGGCGTTGTTGTCCAGGGAATTGATCACCGCAGCCGCTTTTGAGCGCTCTTTTTCCACCTCTTTTGGCCAAGGGCCTGTCGAGGAAATTTCCCAGATAGTCGCACAGGATACCGGAGCGTTCGCAGAGCGGCAAAAAGAGACCATGGTCAATGTCTTCAAGGGCTCCATCGACGAAATCGATCGGATCATGTCTGCACTCCGAAGCGGGAACCGAAGCCCCAACTGGCAAAGTGAAGTCAAGACGGTTTCGTCTTTCACTCGGGGAGACACCGAGGTCAGGCGGGTTCTCTCGGATCTATACGTCCGAAGAGACGATGAAGAGATATTCATTTCGATCAAGACAGTGAAACCCAATCTTGATCAGACCGAAATCGCGAAGAAAGACATGTTGCTTCTGATGGCGAACAATCCGAAGTGCGTGACTTATTTTGGACTTTTTTACAACCCAGGCGGCCCTAGGCGCCAAGACTACAACTGGTCAATTCCATCCAAAATCTTCGACATGAAAACCGATGAATGTGTTTTGATCGGTGAAGACTATTGGGATACCATCGGAGGCAAGGGAACGTACCCATCCTTGCTGGATGTCTTCAAGGATGTTGGTTTTGCGACGAAAGCCAGACTCAAGCAAATGTCCGAAGAAGCCTAGCGTATCCTCGCTAGCGTATCCTCGCTAGCGTATCCTCGCTAAAGTCCATCGAGCCAGTCCTTGTCTGATGTGTGCCTGTATCTTGAGTATTTGAATCCTTCGTAGGTAGGCATGTCCTCATTGTTCAAGAGGCCGCGCACAAGACGCCCGATGGCCCTTCCAAGACTGTGGGGAACAGCGTTCCCAATTTGCCGGTACTGCTCAAGGATGGTCCCCTCGATTTTCCAGTCGTCAGGGAATTCCTGTATCTTCCGATATTCCTCGATGCTGAGAGGACGATCAAGGACGGGGTGCGCCAAATCCGTGGCAGGCATGGCCGGATGCGTCACGAGGGTTGGTGATGGCTCATCCCAGGACAACCTCCGCAGGAATCCAGTCTTCCCTCCACCGGAATGGAAAGACGCCCCCATGGCTTCCTTCTGGAGGTCGAGCGGCAAGTTCCTCCAGTTCTCTCCGGCTTTCAGTAAGCGATAGAACCTGAGCCGCTTCTCGGGAAAGGAAATATAGTGCTGATCGGGCTCGGTTTCGGGCGACACTACATCCCTGAGCGTCCGCCATGGTGGGAGTCCGAAGGACCCGTCCGCGGAATGGGTGGGAACCAGATAGGGCGCTTTGCCACCATCCCTGGAGCAGACCATCACCACTCGCTCACGTTTTTGGGCTGTGCCGAAATTGGCTGTGTTGTAGAGATTGAAAGTCACGCCATAGCCTGCCGCTTCAAGGATCGAGAGGATCAGCTTCAGGGCGCCACCGGGGTTCTCCTCGCCTTCAAGCCCGGGAAAGTCGAGCCCACGCTCGCTGTGCGGGCGATGCTTCAGTGGCGCGGAAAGAAGGCCGCGGACGTTTTCGATGACCGCGAACTTTGGACGCAAGGACGTGATGATGTCCAAATATGTGAGGAAGACGTTGCCGCGGCGGTCTTGGAAACCCTTCCTCCTTCCAGCGGTGCTGAAAGCTTGGCAGGGCGGTCCGCCTATGATGAGGTCGATCTCCTCATCAGTCCCAAGCCCCGCCATCTGTTTGATCCTGACAGGGCTGTAATCTTCGATGTCACCGATCAAGGCGATGTTTGGCTTGTTTTTCTTGATGGTCTTTCGGCAGGCATTGTCGATCTCGCTGGCAAGCAGGACATTGAAACCCTCTTTTTGAAGTCCGGTATCGAGACCCATCGCGCCAGAAAAGAAACTGAGTGTCTTGAAGCCTTCCTGCGGAGGGGCCTCATAAGCCGGTTGATCCTCCGCCACGCCGCAGGAACTCGAGTCATAGTAGTTTTCTATGTCATCGTCCCGCAAGATCCAGGATTTGCCGACTTGCTCGGCGGGTAGTTTCCCCGAGCGGCAGAGGTTTCTGATTTGTTGCTCGGAAAGGTTCAGTCGTCTCGCGGTGGCCTCAACGTCAAGGAGGGTACTCATCAAACACTCCTTTGCGAATATTTTGAAAGTACCCTTTCATGTTACATTCTGGTTGGAGCGTTGTCAAGAAGTTTTGTGCAAGGACGCGAGAACTATCCCTCTTCCCCCGCCAGCATCGGCGCCAGCCGCTTCCAGGCCATCTCGTCCTCAAAGGACAGCACCGCCCGCCTCGCCTCGGTCGACAGCTTCTGGCTGTCGATGTACCGCAGGAGGACTTCGAGCAGCCGCGCGCAGTTCGCGCGGTGCATCTCGAGGAACCAGTGCGGCGGATTCCTATTTTGGCGCATCACCGCGGCGAGGTGAGGCATGCAGAGCCCGTCCGTGGCCGAGAGCGCGGCCTTCATCCCCTCCTCGTCCAGGAAGTCGGCGACGAGGCCGACGCAGCGCGACTCGGCGTCGTCCTCGTGGTCGCAGGCGACGCACTTCCCTTCGTTGAGGGGCGGGGGCGAACCCCGGCCCAGCGACGCGACTGTCAGCTCGAGCAGGTTGCGGTAGACGATCGCGGCACCCAGGCCGTCCTTGGCCGCGCACAGGCGGTGAGCGTGTCGGGCGCACAGGCCGCGCTCGGCGTCGAAGCGGTGACGCAGGGGCCTGTCGTTGGCGCTCTCGTACAGCAGGTTCTCGAACCACTCGCCCAGGGAGGCGCGCGTCTGGGCACACACCGGGCAACCCGTCGGCGGGAGGTTCTTCACGAACTGGAAATAGGGCAGGTGCTTTTCGGGTGGGGGCCTTTTCTTGCCAAAAACGCGCACTCGCTCGAACATGCCCCATTCCACCTTTTTGAATCGACTCAAATCTTGTTGAGCAGGGACGAGAAATCGTTCTCGACCCCGAGGGAATCCAGTTGGCAGGAGATTGCGCCTCTATGGTGGGTCTCGTGGTTGAACCAATGGAGGAGGGCCTTCCAGAGTTCGTGCGTCTCGTTGTCGCCCTTGTAGTTCTTGTAGGTGAAGGCCGCGGCGAGCGTTGTGTCGTCGAGCTCGGCGACGAAGGCGCAGGTCTCGCGGTCGATGCGGCGTATGTCGGCGAAGAGCCGCTTCCCTGCCTCGGCGAAGGGTGCCTTGAGGGACTGCAGGTCGAAGTCGGCGAAGCCGCTCGCGGCGAGGGCGGCGCTCTTCGGGAAGGCGGCCTTGAGGCGCTTGATCCAGTTCACGCTCGAACCGAAGTTGTGCTTGAGCTGGTCGTACACCGTGGGGAAATACGCCCCGGCCGGGGCGAGGATCTTGTCCTCCCCCAGCTTCTCGACAATGCCGAGGACGCTCTCGTCCACGCTCATCCTGTACTTCGCCAATGCCTCGATAATCTCTTTCATGCGTGTTGCCTCCAGGGCTATCGCAGGGTCTTCTTCGCGAACTCGACGGATGCGGCGGCGAGGCCGTCCATGTCGGGGTTCGGCACCAGGTCGCGCCAGAGCGCGATGTCGCGGCCGATCTGCCCACCGGGCACGATGAAGGGCTCCATGACGAGGGGACCGTCGAACTTGATGTCGTCCAGGGCCGCGCGTATCTCGGCCCAGGGCATGCGGCCCATCCCGGGAAGCTTGCGGTTGGTCTCACCGATGTGCAGGGCATTCAGGTGCTTCCCCGCCTTGCGGATCGCGTCGCCGATCGAATCCTCCTCTATGTTCATGTGGAATGTGTCGAGGAGGATGCCAAGGGCGGGATTGTCGATTTCCCTGACGTACGAGAGGGCCTCGTCGCAGGTGTTGATGAGGAACTGCTCGAAGCGGTTTATCACCTCGACATTGAGGATCACGCCCGAGTCCCGCGCGATGGGAGCGAGCTCGCGCATGCTCTTGATGCTCTGCGCGCGGACGGCTGCCTTTTCCTTCAGGTCCTTCGGCGGTGTCGCTGGCCAGTATGAATGCACCGTGCCGCCGATCATTCCGCCGCCCATGTCGGCCACGCCGGCGATCATCTTCTTCATGAAGGCGACGCCCTCTTTCCGGACGGCTTCGTCCAGCGAGGAGGGGTCGTGGTCCTTGGTCAGGCCGATGCCGTACGACAGCGCGAGACCGCGTTCGGCGGCCGCTTCCTTGAGGCGCTTCCGAAGGTCCCTGTCCATGATGGCCACCGTGCCGCCGTTGAGCTCGAGCTGTTCGAATCCGAGCTTTCCCACATTTTCGATGAATGGCATGAAATCGACATCCCATTCTCTGGTCCAGTACGCGTAGAAAATGCCGATGCGTCGCATCCGTTCCTCCTAGGCTGATCTGAGGGACAGTATATCCATTTTCTTTCAGTAACTGAACCCTCGGCCAGGCAATCGGCGTCATGCACTTGACAACGCTTCCGGGGTCATTAAAATACAGTGTATTCCAAGGAGGCACTATGAAGAAATTGTCCTTTCTGATCGTCGCTTCGGCGATCCTGGCCCTCGGCATCACATCCTGCGCGAAGGGTCCATCCCAGCTCGTGGTCAACTCGTACATGTCCGACGAAAAGCCCAAGGCTGCCTTCCAGGTCGAGGTGGATGCCTTCATGAAGGCCAACCCCGCCATCAAGGTGACCGTCAACACCACGGCACACGAACAATTCAAAACTCTCCTGTCCAGCTACCTCACGGCGAAGGACGCCCCCGATGTGGTGACCTGGTTCGCCGGCTATCGCATGCAGGCCTTCGCCGCCAAGGGTCTCCTCGAGCCCATCGACACCGCATTCCCCGGCGGAAGCATCGACAAGGAATTCCCGATGTCCTTCAAGGGAGCGTCCAGCTACCAGAACAAGGTCTATTTCATGCCGCAGTCCTGGTACTGGTGGGCCGTGTACTACAACAAGGATGTCTTTGCCAAGATCGGCGTGAAGGAAGTCCCAAAGACCTGGGACGACTTCCTCAAGGTCTGCGAGGCCGCCAAGAAGGCAGGCATCGCCCCTGTAACCATCGGCGCCAAGGATACCTGGACCACCGGCGGCTGGTTCGACTACGTCAACGCCGCGGTCAACGGCGGACAGGCCCACCAGAAGCTCACGGGAGGCGAGGTCGCCTACACCGATCCCTCCGTCAAGGAATCCTTCAAGATCATCGCCGACCTCTCCGCCAAGGGCTACCTTCTCAAGAACGCGGCCTCCCTGTCCTGGCAGGAGGCGGTCACGCCCCTCGTCGAGGGCAAGGCCGCGATGTACCTGATGGGGCAGTTCGTCATGGACTCCGTCCCCGCGGCCAAGAAGGGCAGCATCGACTTCTTCGCATTCCCGATGATCAAGCAGACGACCTACTCGGTGGACACGCCGACCGACGGCTACATGATGCCCAAGAACGCAAAGAACAAGGAAGCCGGGAAGAAGTTCATCGCCTACCTCGCCAGCAAGGAATCCCAGGAGCGGTTCTGCGGAACCCTCGGTCGCCTTGCCGCGAACACCACCGTGCCCATCTCCGATCCCATCACCCAGAAGGGCGCCGACATGGTCAAGGGCGCTGCGCTCGCCACCCAGTTCTACGACCGCGACGCGCCTGAGGAGATGGCGGCGAAGGGCATGAACGCCATCGTCGACATATGGGCCACTCCCGCCAAGATGGACGACATTCTCACGAACCTCGACAAGGAACGCGTCCGCATCTATGCAGATCTCAAGTAAACAATTGAATAAAATGGCATGAACGCGAGGCGGACACGGGAATGAATACCCGTGCCGCCTCGCTTTTTTTCAGCTTGGGCCATCGAGTCTTTCCGCCTCGATCCTGCGGCCTGCGGAACAGGCAAGGAGTGTGACGTGACAAAACCGAAAAAAGGTTGGTGGGTGCCCTGGGCCTTCCTCGCCCTGCCTCTTGCCTTGTACCTGTTCTGGGTGATAATGCCTATTTTCCAGAGCCTCGCGTTTTCCTTCACCAAACGGGATTCGATCTTCTATCCGGCCGGGGCCACCTGGGTCGGATTGAAGAACTTCGCGCGCCTTTTCCAGGACTCGCAGTTCATCGTCGCTCTCGTGAACAATTTCTACTGGCTCATCCTGTTCGTGCTGGTCCCCGTGCCCCTGGGCCTGTTCATCGCGATGCTGTTCAACAACTCCTACCCGGGGGAGCGGATCTACAAGACCCTCTTCTATCTTCCCATGACCCTTTCCTTCGCGGTCATCGGCACCATCTGGGCATGGATATACAGCCCGGATTTCGGCGCCCTCAATGGCTTCCTCCATGTGATCGGTCTGGATTCCCTCGCCCGCCCCTGGCTGGGCGACCGCCGCTACATGACCTTCGCCTTGATCTTCGTCGGAGTCTGGCGGCAGGTGCCCTATGTGATGATCCTCTACCTGGCCGGCCTCAAGGGCGTCCCTGGAGAGCTCGTCGAAGCCGCCATGATCGACGGCGCCTCGTGGGGGCAGCGCTTCAGGCACGTCGTCATACCCATGCTGGCCCCCGCCACCGTGGTCGCGATGACCATCTCGATCATCGACTCGCTGCGCGCGTTCGACATCATCTATGTCATGACAAACACAAAGGCCCGGGCCGCCGAGGTCCTGGCCAGTTACATGTATTCTTCCGCGTTCGCGTACCAGGACTTCGGCTACGGTTCGGCCATCGCGGTGATCCAGTTCATCATAACCCTCGGCTTCATCATGGTGTACGTGAACAACCAGCTCAAGAACGAGCTGGAGCGGTAGGGGAGGCAGTCCATGGCGACCACAACGGCAACCGCGACCGCGACACGCTCTCCGGTCAAGAAAACCATTTTCGCGACGCTCTTCTACATCCTCTCCACCGCCCTGGTGGTGTTCTGGCTCATGCCCATCGTCATCGCCGTCTTCACCTCCGTGAAGAGCATGGACGAGATCATGTCCAACCAGAAGATGTGGGCGGTTCCCAAGGTCTGGATCTGGGAAAATTTCTCGATCGCGTGGAACAAGGTGGGGATGTCGCGCTATGTCCTCAACACCTTCATCATCACCCTCCCCTCGGTGGTCGGCACCCTCCTCGTCTCCAGCCTCTCGGCCTATGCCCTGGCCTTCTACAAGTTCAGGTTCAACCGGACCATACTCATCCTCTTCGTCTCCGGCATGCTCATCCCCTTCCAGATGCTCCTGATTCCCGTCTTCCGGCTCTCGGACACGCTAGGCGTCAGGAACAGCTATCTCGGAGTCATTCTTTTCCATGTGGCCTTCCAGCTCGGCTTCTGCACGTTCTTCCTGCGCAACTTCATGAAGCAGATACCCTTCAGCCTGGTCGAGGCCCCACGGATCGACGGGGCCAGCGACTTCATGATCTACAGGAGGATAATCCTTCCGCTGAGCATCTCGTCGATGGCCGCACTGGGCGTGCTCGAGTTCACCTGGATATGGAACGACCTTCTCTGGTCCCTCATCCTCCTGCAATCCGACTCGCTCAAGCCCATCACCCTCGGGCTCGCCAACATGCAGGGTGAGTTCATCTCCAACTACAACATGACAGCCGCCGGATCGATAATCGCGGCCGCGGCGCCCCTGGGCATATTCCTCATCTTCCAGCGCTATTTCATCGAGGGCCTCACCGTGGGCGCGGAGAAAGGCTGATGGGCGCCGACCTTTTCCACAGCGGCAAACCCTGGGAGAGCCCAGAGCTTTCGGGCGAGGGCCGCCTCCCCATGCGCAGCCCACTCCTTCCTTATTCGAGCGCGGCGGCGGCCATCGCCGCCGTTTCCGCGGGCCCCACGGCCGACACCGCCGCCAACCCCTGGCAGCTGCCCCTCGACGGCAGCTGGCGCTTTGCCCTGGCCGCCAATCCAGAGGCCGTCCCCGCCACCTTCGCCCAGCCGGACTTCGACGAGGCCGCCTGGGGCAGGCTGCGCGTCCCCGGCACCTGGACCCTCCAGGGCCACGACAAGCCGCACTACACCAACGTGGTGATGCCCTTCGGCAACGTGCCGCCCTCAGCCCCCGCATCCCACAACCCCACCGGCCTGTACCGCGTCGGCTTCGACCTCCCGGCGGCCTGGGAGGGACGGCGCGTCGTCCTGCAGGTCGGCGGCGCGGAGAGCTTCCTTGAGGCCTGGTGCAACGGCCATCGCCTGGGCTTCTCCAAGGACACGCGGCTGCCCTCCGAGTTCGACATCACGCCCTTCATGCGAAAGGGCGCCAACCTCCTGGCATTCATGGTCATCCGCTACTCCGACTCAAGCTTCATCGAGGACCAGGACCAGTGGTGGTACGGCGGCATCTACCGCAGTGTCTTCCTCCACACGACCGACTTCGCCTACATCGCCGACGTCGACGCGCGTGCCAGTCTCTCTGAGGACCTCGCCTCGGGCTCTGTGGAGGCCACGCTCAAGCTGGGCTTCACCTACGACCCCGGAGCCGCCTGGGCCGCCCCGGCCGACTACCCGACCTTACCGGCGGGTGACTCCGACAGGCGGGGCGACTGGCGCGTCCGCGCCGCACTATTCCACTCTGGCGCGACCGCCGTAAATGCGCCCATCGCCGCCGTGGATGCCACTGTCGGCGCAAATTACCACGCATCGAGCTGGGAGGCGCGGCTTAGCCTGCCTGTCCCCGCTCCACGGCTGTGGAGCCACGAGGACCCGGCGCTCTACACCCTGGTCGTCAGCCTCCTGTCACCGGACGGCACCGAGGTCGAGCACAGGGCATGCCGCCTGGGCTTCCGCCGCGTCGAGGTCAAGGATCGAAACCTCCTCGTCAACGGCAAGCGCGTCCTCATCAAGGGCGTCAACCGCCACGAGCACGACGAACGAAATGGCAAGACACTCGACATCGCCGACATGGTACGCGACATCGAGATAATGAAGCGGCACAACTTCAACGCAGTGCGCCTCGCACACTACCCCAACGACGAGCGCTGGTACGATCTCTGCGACCAGTACGGCCTCTACCTCGTCGACGAGGCCAACATCGAGAGCCACGCCTACTACGACCAGCTCTGCCGCGATCCCCGCTGGGCATCGGCCTTCCTCGAGCGCGGCATGAGGATGGTCCTGCGCGACAAGAACCACCCCTCGGTCATCATCTGGTCACTCGGCAATGAATCGGGCTACGGCCCCAACCACGACGCCCTCGCCGGCTGGATGCGCGCCTTTGATCCCTCGCGGCCGCTTCATTACGAAGGCGCGGCGAGGCCAGAGCGTGGACAGGGTCGCCACACCCTCGAGTCCGTCAAGCGCGGGCGCTCGGTCAGCGACATCGTGTCCACCATGTACCCTGAAATCGATCTCCTCGTTCAGTGGGCGGAGACGACCGAGGACGACCGTCCCTTCATCATGTGCGAATACTCCCACGCGATGGGCAATTCCAACGGCAGCCTCTGCGACTACTGGGCGGCCATCGAAGCGCACAAGGGCCTCCAGGGCGGCTTCATCTGGGACTGGGTGGACCAGGGCATCGAGGCCTTCGACCCCTCAGGGAAAAAATACTGGAAGTATGGCGGCGACTTCGGTGACACGCCGAGCGACCTCGACTTCATCTGCAACGGCCTGGTCTTCCCCGACCGCAGCGAGAAGCCTGTCCTGGCCGAGTGCGCCAAGCTTTTCCAGAACATCTCCGCTAGCTCCGAACATCCCCTCACCGGCCGTGTCAGCGTGCGCAACAGGCAGGACTTCACCGATCTCTCCGGCATCGAGATGCGTTGGACGATACAGGTTGAGGGTGAGGCCCTGCTGAGCGGAACGCAGGCCCTGCCAGCCATCGCCCCCGGCGCCGACACCGAGCTCGACCTCGGGTTTCCCTGGACCGACGAGGCCCGCTCCAAGGTCGCGGAGGGTGAGTCCTTCCTCTTCCTGGAGTTCCTGCTGTCGGGGCCGCGGCCCTGGGCTCAGGCGGGCCACCGCCTGGCCTGGGAGCAGCTGCCCCTCGCCAGCGGCGGCGGAAGGGCAATCGCGCGGCGGCAGGGATCCACGGCCGCCAGGTCGCGCGCCACCACCCCGCTGCCGGAGCTAACGGCCGTTTCCGGCGGCTTCCGTGCGGTCGCGCGCGGCGACGGCGGCGCCATCCTCTACGAGGCGGCCATCTCGGCCTCGGGCTTCCTCACGGGCCTCTCCGGCCCTGGCAGCGAGCTCCTCGTCTCCCCGCTCGTGATGAACCTCTGGCGCGCTCCCACCGAGAACGACGGCCTCAAGCTGTTCATGGACCTGCGCGGCATCCCGGAACTCGCCTTCTACTACCAGGGCAAGGCCATGTACGAATGGCTCGACGCGGGGCTCGACAAGCCGCGCTTCTCCCTCGCCGGGATGCGCGCCGCGGCGGATTCGCCGGACCTGAGCATCGTCCACGAGGCTTCCGGCGGATCGGGCCGGCGGCTGGGGCGCTTCGTCCAGGAATGGCATTTCGGAAGCGAGGGGCCGGACTGCTCCTTCCTCTTCGACCTCGACCCTGGCCTTCCCGAACTTCCCAGGATAGGCGTCGCCTGCGCCCTCGCGAGCGGCCTTGAAAAGGTGCGCTGGTACGGCCGCGGCCCCCACGAGTGCCACTGCGACCGCAAGGTGGGCGCGGCCCTGGGCCTGTACGAATCCAGTGTGGACGGCCTCCAGGTGCCCTACGTCCTGCCGCAGGAAAACGGCAACCGCACGGACGTCCGCTGGGTCGAGCTTTCCGGCGACGGGAAAGGCCGCGTTCGTGGCCTTCGCGCATCGTCCGGCGGCAGCTTCGACTTCGGCGCGTCACACCACGGCGCGGCTCAGCTCTGGGCGGCCCGGCACACCTGCGACCTGATCCGCGCGGCCGAGACATTCCTGACTATCGACGTCGCCCAACGCGGGGTCGGCAGCGCTGCCTGCGGCCCCGACACCCTGGAGCGCTACCGGCTGAGGCCCGGCCCCCACCGGCTCGATCTGGAGTTGCGGCTTTTGGGCTGAATGGCGGTTTGTCCTACATTCACCGTCACGGCAGTCCGATAATCGGTCATGGGACTACCCTGGCTTCGGTGGCGACGGCGCTGACATGGAAACAATACTCAGGCTTCTGATCAACCTTTTCAGCCTCGTCGTCATCGCGATATTAAGGCTCTCCGGCAACAGGAGAACCACCGCGAAGACCGCCGTGGAGTTCCGCATCTACCACGCGATGCTCGCATCCACGGCGGCCATGCTCGTCCTGGACGGCGCCAGTTGGGTTTTCGACGGACGTCCGGGCGCAGTGGCCCGGGCGGCGGTCGTAGGCGTGAACGCCCTCTATTACGCCGTCCACACACTGCCAACCGTCTTCTTCATCCTCTACACCGACTTCCAGATATTCAGGGACGACACCCGGCTGGCCAAGGCCGCCCGGCCCCTCGTGGTCCTCGCCGCCCTGGTCGCGGTCGCCGCGGCGGCATCGATCTTCGTCAACATCCTCTTTGTGGTGGACGCGGCGAACCGCTACTCCCGCGGCCCCTTCTTCCCGGTTTTCGCCGTGATGGAATACGGCCTCGTGGGTTACGCGCTCGCGTTTGTCGCCTTCAACGTCAAAAAAATGAGCAGGAGAGTGTTCATCACCCTCCTGGCCTTTCCCCTCCCCCTCCTCGTCGCCGCCTACATCCAGATGTATTTCTTCGGCCTGGTCCTGCTCTGGCCGGTGACGACCCTCTTCCTCATCGCCTCCTCGTTCAACATAGAAAACCGCCGGGCCAGGACCGACTACCTGACGGGAACCGCGAACCGAAGGAGCCTCGACGAGGAATTGGAGCGCCGCATCGCCATCAACCGTTCGGGAAAGATCCTGTGCGGGTTGCTCATCGACATAGATGATTTCAAGAAGATCAACGACCTTCATGGACATGAGGCTGGGGACCGCGCCCTGGAGGACATCGCCGCGATCCTGTTGTCATCGGTGCGGGTGGAGGATCTTGTCTCCCGCATGGGAGGGGACGAATTCGTCGTGCTCGTGGACTTCAAGGAAGCGTCGGCGATGGAGGACCTGGTGCACCGGATCGAATCGGCGGTGGAAAACCGCAACGCATCCAAACTGAGGCCGTACCGCCTCGCCCTGAGCATCGGCCGAGCCGTGCATGATCCCGCCAAGGGAGGCAACGGCCCGGATTTCCTGGCCATCCTCGACACGGACATGTACGCCCGGAAAAGGGCAAAAGCGTGAGGGCCAAGTACCCCCTCGGAACGACGAAGGTGCCGCGTCCCCGAGGCTACCGGCTGATCTCCTACCTCCGGGGCCTCGGCTGGATCATCGCGGGCACGGCCCTCGCCATCGGCCTCGTCGCCATCGTCCAGATCCTCTTCCATCCCTTCGACAAAATCCTCGCGACAGCGGAGAGCGGCCTCGCCATCGCGGACAAAACCCTGGAACACAACGCGGTGGCGGGCATATCCATCGGGACGATCATCCTCGTGGTGGTGGTCGCCGCGATGCCCCTTTTCAAGAAGGGAGTGCGTCGGCGCCAGTACGGCCTCTCCTTCTGGCGTGGCCTCCTCTCCGCGGCCATCTTCCTCGCCACCGACCGGCTGTACCGCTACGTCCAGGGCCTCGGCATCCTGTACTTCAGCGCGACCCTCGCCCTCTTCATCGTGGCGACCATAGTCCTCGTCGAGGTCGTCTCCCGCGCAGGCCGGAGGGAGGAGGAATCGGACACGCGGACGGAGCTCCTCGCCTCCATCGTCTCCGGCCTCGTCTTCGGCCTCCTCCTCCAGCTCGCGGAGCGCCTCCTGCGGAAATAGCGTGCGCGAATGGCCTCGAAGGAAATCAGGGGCTAGTCCGGAACCGCCGCATTCAGGTCGAGGCCCTCGATCCGTCGTACAGTGAAACGCCGGATTCCCAGCCCCGCGAGGAAAGCCGCTCCAAGGCAGCCCGCCTCGGTGACAAGGATCCTTTCCATCGTGGTGCCGACATCCATGCCCATCAGGCTCATTACTTTCCACCAGATTCGCAGCGATCAGTCCTGACAGGATACAGGTGTGGTCATGTGGACTATCCTCAGACAGCACAGCATGAAGCCCAGGGTGCAGATTTGACAGCGTTCGTACAAGTGTGATACAACCAGTTGCAGGTGGTACGGTGGCCATGCCAGAAGAGATCCCGATGATCCTCGAACGCCACTACTTCCGCTCGCGGCTGTTGCCCGGACTGGTTCCCGACGACGTGGCCATGTCTGTCTACGAGATGATAAACCAGAAGTACCACTACGTCTTCTCCGAAGTGGTCGAGACCATCCGGACGATACCCAACGAATCCCACAACGCTTCCCTCCTGAACGTGCCGGCCGGGACTCCCGGTTTCCTGATGTTCTTCATCCCGATCAACGAACAGGGCATGCCGATATATTTCGCGGAAGTGATCTACCGTGGCGACGCGTACGAATTCCACAACAGGCTGGGCCCGATCTGGAAAAGCCATCCTATCGACGAGGATCCGGGGGACTTCAGGGCACCGGGCCATGGACCGGAATCCCCCATCAACGCGACGACATGAACAATGGAGGAATATGGAAACGATGCATGCGGTTGTGTACCACGGCAAGTCCGACATCCGTTTCGAGGCCGTTCCACTGCCTCGATGCGGGACCGATGAGCTGCGGGTCAGGATCGATGCCTGCGCCGTCTGCGGCTCGGACCTGAAGACCTTCAACAACGGCAACCCCCGCATGAAGCCGCCCATCGTCATGGGCCACGAGTTCAGCGGGCTTGTCGAGACCGTCGGCAGCGAGGTCACGGGTTTCAGCGAGGGGGAGCGGATCGTCATGGCCACTTCCGTCTCCTGCGGCGAGTGCTTCTACTGCCGCAAAGGCTGGAGCAACCTCTGTGCCAAGCTGAACCCCATGGGCTTCTCCTATCCGGGTGGCATGGCCGAATACATCATCATTCCCGCCGTGGCCATACGCAACGGGCATGTGGTCAAGGTTCCGCCCGGAATGGCCGCTGAGCACGCGGCCCTCTCCGAGCCCACCAGCTGCGCGGTCAACTGTGTGGAGAAC
>Ga0118677_10006329_pt1 | contig 20114 bp, 21 predicted proteins | sample AliMusrvi5mmetaG_FD_86154 | JGI IMG/M metagenome (GOLD analysis project Ga0118677, IMG submission 86154)
GGATGTGAATGTTGACATCTCTCAGGATGGGATTGTTGCCGATGGTGACGCCGAAATTTTCCACCTTTGTGCAACAGAGCCCGCAGCATTCTCTTTCACATTTTACAGCTATATCATGTCGACTATTTTCCATCAACTGAGCGCCTCTTTCAATACCCCAAGATTTTTTTCCATGGCGGTGATGTATTCGTCATATCCGTCGGGTTTTGCGTCTCCGGTCGCCACAGGGTCGAGGATCGGGAAGGCGGCGACGGTGACGCCCTGCCGCGTGGTGATCACCGCCGTGGCCGTGGCCAGGGGCGCCGCCGCGTCGTCGATGCGATAGGGCAGCGTCGCCTCCGAGCCGGCGACGACGTCCACCTTGGCGAGCGCGTAGGTCTGCGGCTCCGGCGGCGACGGCGTGGGTGACGGCGACAGCGTGTCCGCCGGTGACGGCGCGGCGGCCGGGGCGGCGCCGGCGAACGCCGCGGCGACGCCCACGGCCGCAAATGCCAGCAGGGCGGCGAGCAGGACAGCCGCGGCGAGGGCCGGCAGGATCCCGGCGGCTACGTGTCTGGAGGGTGCTGGCTGCGTCACGACGGCTTGTCTCCTCGGGCGGCGCGTCCTCGGGGCTGCGCCCGACTGTACACCCGCGGGCGCGGCCGCGCCTCGCGCCCGCGCCCTGACCGGAAGCGCGACGCCAGGCGGCCGACGAACGGCCGCCGGCGCCGGCGCCACTACCGGCGGCGGGAGGTTACGCGGCGTGAACCCTCTGTTGCGCTCCCGTTAAGCATGCCTCCACGGCGGGCTGCGCCGCTGTCGGCGAGGGCATGGCTCCTGTAAAGTGCCGGAGGTCGCGGGCACTTGCGGACCCGAGGTCAGAGGCACGTGCGGGCATCCCGCACCGGCCTCGTCAGGATCGCGCCGCCGACGTTGGGAGCAAGAGGATCTTGAGAGCGAAGTACCCTGTCACGACGATCGCTGGAGCCGCCTCGATCGCCATCTGCGTCTCGCTGGCCGGCGCCGCCTACGTCTTCTATCCGTGGGCCTTCAGCCCCATGACCAACTGGATCAGCGATCTCGGCAACACGTGGCTCAACCCGCGTGGCTCGATGCTGTTCCGCGCCGACATGGTCGCGGTCGGCATCGGGCTCTCGATCTTCTTCCTCGGCCTCCGCGCCCTCACTCACGGTCAGAGCCTGCTCACCAGGATCCTCATCGTGATGGCGCAGCTCAGCGGCCTCGTGGCGTCGCTGGCGCTGGCGATGACCGGGGTCTTCTCGGAGAACCAGGCGAGCGCACACGCGCTCTGGGCCACGGTCCTCTTCGTCTCCCTGGCGGTGACGGTCATGATGCTGGGGTGGGGCGTGCTCTCCCACCCCGGCGTGCCGACCTGGATCGGCTACTTCGCGCTCGCCGCCTTCGCCGTGGACATCGTGTCGGTCGTGGCCAGGAGCTACTGGCTCGAGTGGGTCGCCGTGCCTCTGCTCCTCGTGATCGTGGCGCAGGTCTCCTACGGCACCCTGAAGGTCACGCGGGCGGGCGCCGGCCGCGAAGCGGGCGCCGGTGGCGAAGCAGGCGGCGGTCGCGAGGCGAGCCCCGCCGTCGCCGCGTCCGTCGAGTCCTGAGGCCGGGGTGAAGACCGAGCGGAGCCGGCGCCGGCGGCAGGTCCGCCGCCGGCGCGTCGCCCTCCTCGCCGCGGTGTTCCTGATCGTGCTGCTCGTACCGACGACGATCTCCTACGCCGAGAGCATGGAGCAGCCGTCGAGCGTGCCGTGGACCGTCCGCACCGTCGAGTGGGTGCGCAACAACCACGGCGCCTGGGTCGTAGACTTCGTCGAGCGGACCTACTACTCGCTGACGGCTCCCCAAGCCGGCGGCCCAGGGCTCTCGACGCTGCCGGGCGTCGCCGCGGGTCAGGGCGAGAACGGCGGCGCGACCAGGGCCGGGGCCGGCAACGGGACCGGCGGCTCCCAGTCCGCGTACACGCCGCCGCCGGTGAAGCCGGCGATCAGCCCGGCCCTCGCCGGTGAAGGCGCGTGGCATCCGGTGGGCCGGAGCGTCGGCGGCGTCTACCCGATCCGCACGACCGTGTTCCGCAACGAGGCGGCGTACCCGCGGATCGTCACCTACGCCGCGTGGATAGACCACTCGCTGACGCAGCTCGCCCTCTACCCCGGCCGCACGGAGCCGCCGCAGGGCTCGCCGCGCGGCCCGATGATGGTGCCGCGCGACCAGCGCAGCCGCCTGCTCGCGGTCTTCAACAGCGGCTTCAAGTACGCCGACGGCCACGGCGGCTTCGCCGTCAACGGCCACGTCTACGAGCCCTTCAGCGCCGGGCTCGGCACGCTCGTCGGCTACACCGACGGCCACCTCGACATCGTGCGCTGGCCCGGCGGGCCGCCTCCGGCCGACGTCGTCTACGCGCGCCAGAACCTGCCGATGATCGTCGACCACGGCCGGCCGAATCCCGACCTGAACAACAACAGCGCGCAGTGGGGCGTGACGCTGGGCAACTCCATCCGCGTCTGGCGCAGCGGCGTGGGCGTGGACGCGCGCGGCAACCTGATCTACGTGGCCGCGCCGGAGCAGACCGTGATGTCTCTCGCGTCGGCGCTCATCCGCGTGGGCGCGGTGCGCGCGCTCGAGTTCGATATGAACGTGTACTGGCCGACCTTCACCTACTTCCGCCGGCCCGGCGCGCACTCGCCGGTCAAGTACCTTCCCAACGCCCAGGATCCCGGCATCGACCGGTACCTCACGCCCGACGACCGCGACTTCTTCGCCGTCTACACGCGCGCCGGGAGCAGGAGCCTCGCCACGCCGTTCAAGTGACAGCGTTCGAGTGACGGAGGCTGGGTCCGGGGACTCGCCGGTCCCGGCGCCCGAGCGGCCGCAGACTACAGCAGCGGCTGCACCACCCAGGCGCCGCCCCCGGACATCCAGCCGACGAGGCCGTAGGTGGTGGCCGACGACGAGGCGTAGGCGAAGTCGCCGGTGGCGGGATTCCCGGAGCCGGCGCCCCCTCCGCCCCCCTGCATCTGGGCGCTGATGAAGTTCACGTTGCTGCCGTTCCAGGCGCGCAGGCCGGCGCCCCCGCTCGCGTAGGTGCTGTCGGTGAAGTCGAGCACCGAGGCGCCGTCCACCGGCACCACGATGTGGCTGCCGACCGCGGAGATCTTGTGGTCGTGGGGCAGGGAGTTGATGGTGGCGACAAAGCCGCTGCTCATGCTGGCGGTGGCGAGCGGCGCCGACTCGACCCCGTTCACCCACTTGCGGACGACGAACTTGTTGCCGAGGCCCGGATCCACCTGGAAGCAGTAGCCCGCGTCGATGCCGAGAGGATTGGTCGTGCCGTTGCCGGCGTTCACCGCGGGCATGCCGTCGGAGCGGAAGAAGATGCCCAGTCCGGGCCCGCTGTTCAGTTGCGCCTCACCTGGAGCTGCGTGTCCGTCCAGCTGGTGCTGCCGAAGAGGGCGGTGCTGCCGAAGAGGGCGGTGCCGCCTGTCGCCTGGCCGGTCTTGTCCGTCGGCGCCACGAGCTGGCCGTTGACGATGTTCCAGGTGCCGGTCCCGCCCACCCGGGCGGTCAGCCCCGCCATGCTGGCGAAGTTCGTGTTGAAAAGGACACCGCTGCCGGTGTTGGCCATGGGCTTGCCGGTCCACGGGTTGAGGGGCCACGCGTCGAGGTACTTGTTGCCGAGGTTGTCGGCGCTCTTGTCGCTCGGCGTGTCGGTCACGTACTCGGTGGCCGGCCAGGCGCCGTTGTTGTCAGCGGCGTAGCTCACCACGGCGACCTGGATGCTGTGCACGCCCTCCTTGACGGCCGCCTCCTTGGCTTTGCTCCGCTGACTGAGGTACATCGGGACGGCGATCGCCGCGAGGATGCCGATGACGATCACCACGATGAGCAGCTCGATGAGGGTGAAGCCCGCCGCCGCACGTCTTGCGTCCCGTTCCACTGCCGACCCCGTTCCTGAACATCGATGAGTCCTGGTGAAAGGAATCGGCAGACGGCGGACCATGGCGAGAGAACAGCCGTCTAGGGAATCGCACTCAGTCCGCCGGGAAGCGGGCAGGGACTCGTAGGGAGCCCGCCGCCCGCGCATTCGCGAGGCGGCCTGAGAGCGGAGGCCGGCACCTACTTGATCAAGCCGGCCTCGTGCGCCCCCGCGCCCATCAGGTCCCTGGACGCCCCGACCACGTACGGCCACGTGAAGTGGTCGACGGTATCGGTGCTCTTGTGGTTCCAGGGGCTGTACTGGTTGAAGTCCTCGATCACCATGATCGCCGGGTAGCCCTGCTTCCAGAACGAGCCGTGGTCGCTCTTGGCTTCCTAGAACTTGATGAGCACCGCGTCCAGACCGCTCGCGGTGCTGCTCTCCTGCCCGACGGCGTACCTGGCGTTCGCGCCGACGGTGACCGCGGTGCACTTGCCCTTGCTGGTCGAGCTCCCGGGGCCGACGTAGTCCAGCGGCGCCGTCACCGGCCAGGACGGGCTGTAGCGGACCATGAAGGCGCTCGGGGTCGACATGGAAAGTGCGGACGGCGGCTCAGCGGTTTGCGTCCAGCCGCCGGCCAGCACGCTGCCTCCGGAGCCTACGGCGAGCGCGTCGAACTCGGCCCATCCGGGATCGGTGATGGCGCTCAGGAAGATGCTGCGCCAAGCAGTGCCGCCGTTCGCCGAGACGCCGGCGATGTAGCCCTGGATGCCGCCAGATTCGTTGGCCATACCGGCGGCGATCGGCGCGCCGCTGCCGTCGAGGCCGGCCGCCTCGGGCCACGCCCCGGAGTCCGAACGACCGGTGAGCGCCTGTGACCAGATGCGGCTGCCGCTGGACGCGGAGTACTTGGTGAAGAACGCCCCATTCCTGGCTGCGCCAGAATAGCGCCAGCCGGAGACGATGACCCCTCTGCCTCCCGGCACGCCACAGTACATGACGGCCGCTCCTGCCGTGGCCCTGGCCAGTCTGTCGACGATGAGCCAGCGCCTCGCACCGGTGCCACCGTAGCTGATGGTGACCGCACTTGGCAGGCCGGACTTCCCAGGGATCTTGGCCTTGAGCCTGGATTCGCCGGTCACGTAGACGCTGCCGACAGCATCCACGGCGACGCCGCGCGCCTCGTCGAAGCCTCCGGGACCGGCGAACCTCCGCACCCAGGCGCGGGATCCGTTCGCGCGCACCTTGATGGTGACGTAGTCACGGCTGGTGCCTTTGCCGACCGAGGCGCCGACCACGAGAGCGTTCCCTTTGGCGTCGAGCGCCAGGCCATTGACGTAGTCCTCGCGGTGGCCCGGACCGTCGTACGTCGTCTTCCACAGGAGGGCTCCGGCCGGCGAGTACTTGAGCACCAGGATATCGCTGCCCTTGCCTCTCAGGTCCGGCACGCCCACCGTGCCAGCCACGATGACGTTGCCGGCGGAGTCCACGGCGATCTTGCTGGCGGAAGCGCCGGTCACACCGTGCGCCACGAAGGTCCGGACCCACTGCCGGTTCATCGTGCCGTTGTCATCGCGGTACTTGACCAGCAGGAGTCGTCCGCCGGAGCCAGGGGCGAACGTGGTTCCGGGGGCCTCGGTGAAGCCGGCGGCGTAGACAGCGCCGGCGGGGCCGGTGGCCACGGCGGTGAAGCCGTCGTTCGCAGCCGCCCCGTAGTGATCCGACCAGACGATCGGGAGGGGCAGCGCATGTGCGACTGGGGCCGCGAAGAGGATGAGGAGCGCCGCCATGGCGGCAAGACCTCCGACCAGACGTGAATGGTGCATCGTGCTGCCTCCTTTCGTGACCGGGCGCTTCTGCCCGGTCTCGAGGCGGGCGCCTTGACGACGCCTTGGCCGCTGGTCGGCCGTGCCGCCCCCATGCAGCGGCTTCACGACCCTACCACTGGCCTCGCAGAGCAGGTCAAACCGGGGCCGGGCGCAGCGGGCGCGACCAGACTAGAGGCGCCCACCACCGATCCCGTTCACGCCTTCCCGGACGAGCTCCCGGACCAGACGCGCCCGGTCGATCTGCTGCACGGTGCAGCGCTCTTCGTTCGCCATGGCAGCTCCCACGCCGGCACTCTGACCCATGACCATGCACTGCGGCATCCCGCGTCCAGACGCGTATGCCTTCAGGTCGACCGACCGTGCCCGCCCGGCGAACAGCAGGTTCTTGATCTTCCGCGGCACGAGGGTCCGGAAGGGGATCGTGTAGTACTCCCCCTTGGGCAGCGCCGCCTCGTGGGAGTAGACACTCGAGCTGTCGTCTCTGAAGACCTCGTCCAGGGGGCTGTCGCAGGCCACCACACCGTCTTCGAACTTGGTGGCCGCAGTGATGTCGGCAGCCGTCAAGCGATAGAGCCCCTCCGGCCTCCGCGTCTCGCGCACGCCGAGGCTCGGTCCGATGTCGGCGACGTGGCTGTGTTCGAATCCGGGCATCTCTTCCCGGCAGAACCGCGCCAGCTGCATCACGTAGCGCCTGGCCACCTGGGCACCCTTCGCCACGCTGCGCGGGTCGGTGCCGTCCACGCCGGTCACGGTGACGGTGTTGAAGAACACCGTCCCCTCCCGGAAGCCCTTGAGCAGGTAGATCTGCGGCATCGTCCTCGGCAGGCGACCAGCGGCGATGCCGCGCTCCGCGTACTGCGTGAAGTACGGGTCGAAGCCCGGTGGGAACGCCCTGTCCCAGTCGACGCCGAGCATGAAGAACGTCAGCGTCGCGCCCATCATCCTGCCTTCGTCGTCGCCCATCTGGCTGGGGACGCCGGCCGCCGCGGCGATGTCGCCATTGCCGGTGCAGTCCACGTACACGCCGGCGCTGAAAGGCTCGACGCCGCGCGTCGTGGCGACGTCGACGTGGACGATCTCGTCTCCCGTCACCTCGACGCGACACGGCAGGTGGTTGGCCAGCACCTCGACGCCCGCCTCGCGCAGCATGTCGTAGAGAAGGGAGAGTGCGTACTCGTGGTCGTACACCACTTCGTCGCCGAAGTTCTCGAGGTCGCAGGCGCGTCGCTCGGCGAGCGGAGGATCGTGGTCGAAGAGTCGGCCGACGAACTCCTCGAAGAACCCGCCGACGCTTGTACCGCACGGGTAACCCGACCCCAGCATCATGCCGGGACAGCAGGACATGACGCCGCCGACCACGCTCTGGAGCTCGATCAGGCGGACAGTCTGCCGCCGCCTCGCCGCCGCGACGGCGGCGGCGATCCCCGCCGGGCCGGCGCCGAAGACGAGGACGTCCGCTTGGTGCACATCGCGGTACGGTCTCATGGACGCGCCCTGCTCTCCTGTCGTCGCCGGTCGCTCGGGGCCGCACCCCGCCGAGCGCTCGCTGACGAGGAGGTGCGGTCCGCCTCAAGGGAGCTTACGTCCATCGGCTCCGGCGTGCACATGCGGCCGGCCGGCAGCCGGCCCGGCGGGGGACCGCCACATGCCCGCGATGCTCGCGCGCCCACCCGGGGCTGCTGGTAGCATTGCGGGGTCGTGAGCGTCGGAAGAACAGGAGAGCGATGCTGGGTCCGTTGATAGACGCGATGGAGCATGCGGTCTTTGAACTCAGGGGCATGCCGGAGAAGGCCGTCCAGGTCTACCACCACAACGATTCCGACGGCCTCACCTCCGGCGCCATCCTCACGCGGGCGCTGGAACGGCAAGGGTTCGCGGTCAAACGCTTCTGCCTGGAGAAACCGTATCCCGCCGTGCTGGAAAAGGTCTACGAGCAGAGCGGCAAGACCCTCATCTTCGCCGACTTCGCCGGGAGGATCGCCCCGCTGCTCTCGGATCTGAACCGGGGAAGAAACCTCACGCTGATCCTCGATCACCACGTCGCCGAAGCTTCGACCGACGCGCGGGTCCTCAATCTCGACCCCGATCTCTTCGGCTTGAAGGGCGACAGGGACATCTCGGGTTCGACGACCTGCTACCTGTTCGCGCGCGCCCTGGACCCGGCCAACCGCGACATGGCTCACATCGCCGCCATCGGGGCGGTGGGCGACGGCTTCTTCGTGGACGGCGCATTGGTGAGCGAGAATCGTGCGGTCGCGATGGAGGCCGCAGCGCAGGGCCGGATCGAGATCAGGGAGCACGAGGCCGGTGAGCAGTACCTCTTGAACCGGCCGGAGGGCCAGGTGGACGTCGTCGAGTCCGGCGACTACCTGGACGTGCTCGGTGGAGTCGGCTACTACCAGGGCGGACCGGACATGGGCGTCAAGGTGTGCCTCGAGGGGGCCTCGCCGGGGTCCGACCGGATGGTCGAAGAGCTCAAGGCGGTCAGGACGAAGATCTTCGACGAGGAGACCGCCAGGCTCCAGGCGGGCGGAATGAAGCAGGCGCCCCACATCCAGTGGTTCCATCTCGAGGACCGCTTCTTCCCGATGGGCGTCAAGATGGTCGGCGCATTCTGTGATGCCATCAGGTTCACCGACCTCATCGACCCCGGCAAGTACCTCGCTGGATTCCAGATCGTCCCCGATGAGATCCCCGGCATCGGCTCGATCAGCTTCGGCCAGGTGAAGGTCTCCATGAGGGTCGCGCCGGTGATGGAAGAGGAGATCAGGGCGGGCCGGGCGATGGGGCTCAACGTCCTGCTGCCCGAGGCGACGAGCAGGCTCGGGGGGTTCTCGGACGCCTGCCACAGCCTGACGGCGGCCACCACGGTGGCGATCGGCAAAGAAGAGCAACTGATAGATGAAATGGAAAGCATCCTCACGGGAGAGTCGCATGGCTGAAGGGCGCGGTTTCGGAAAGACGATCTTGCTCGGCGATCAGTTCGTCCTCGACGAAGTCCCGGCGATCGTCTCGTCGATCTCCTACGAGACCGTGACGACGGTCGAGCGGATCGACGGCGAGGGGTGGGTCCTGCGGGACGAGCGCATCGAGGTCCCGGGCTACAAGCAGAGCAAGAAGGCGCAGCAGGCGCAGTCCATCGACAGGGTCCTCGAGGTCATGGGCGTCGACGTGAAGAAGACGCCGATCAGGATCACCGTCGGGGGAACGCTCCTGGCCGGGAGCGGGGTGGGCGCCAGCGCCGCCATCTGCGTCTCGCTGGCGCGCGCCCTGGACGCCGAGTTCCAGTTGGGCTGCTCGATCGAGGAGATCAACCGCGCCGCCTGGCAAGGGGAGTTCCCGTACCACGGCGTGGCGAGCGGCGTCGACAACACCGCCTCCACCTACGGCGGCCTGCTGCGCTTCTGGCTCAAGGACGGGCAGCAGAACTTCGAGCGGATCAAGAGCCCGGAGGCCTTCGAGGTCGTACTGGCCAACAGCGGCGTCAGCGTCAACACCGCGGCGCTGGACGAGTTCATCGACGCACAGAAGACGGGCGACCCCGAGCTCTTTGCGGCGCGCCTCGGCACCATCACGGCGCAGGGCCTCGGCATGCAGAAGGCGCTCGAGGCCGGCGACCTGCGCACCGTGGGCAGGATCGCCTCGGACAACCACCAGCTGCTCGCCGAGATGGGGATGTCGCACGAGATCCTGGACGGAATGTGCAGGACCGCCCTCGAGAACGGCGCCTTCGGGGCCAAGGTCACGGGCGGCGGCAGAGGCGGCTACATGGTCTCCATCACCCCCGGGCGAGAGCTCCAGGACGCGGTCGCGGCGGTCTTCGAGAAGGCCGGCCACAAGGTCATCCGGGCGACGATCGGCGGGAGTTGATCCCGGGCGAGCCCCTTTCTGTGAACCTGCCTGCCGCCGGCGCCGGCGGCAGGCAGGCGACGCCTTGAGCGGCCTGCCCACACCAGAGCGCTTCTATGCCGGGTACATCTTCGACCTGGACGGGACGGTCTACCTGGGGGACGCCCTGCTGCCCACGGCCGGCGAGACCCTGACGGCGCTGCGCGCGCGCGGCGTGCGCACGATCTTCGTCTCCAACAACCCCACGCACGCACGCGAAGACTACGCCGCCAAGCTCACCCGTCTGGGCGTGCCGACCTCCGTCGAGGACGTCCTGACTTCGACGCTCGTGATGGTGGATTTCCTCAAGCGGCGCATGCCCGGCGCCCGCTTGTTCGTCGTCGGCGAGGAACCACTCTGTGCGGAGCTGCGCCGTGGCGGGTTCGAGCTGACGGAGCAGGCCGACGAGGTCGACGCCGTGATCGCCAGCTTCGACCGCACGCTGGTCTACCGCAAGCTGCAGATCGCCTTCGACGCCATCCGGGCCGGGGCACACTTCTTCGCCACCAACCCCGACAGCTTCTGCCCTGTCCCCGGCGGCGGCGAGCCCGACTGTGCCGCCATCATCGCCGCCATCGAGGCATGCACCGCAACGCGCGTCGAAGCCGTGGTCGGCAAGCCGTCCACCTACATGATCGACGCCGCCGCGCACCTCATGGGCCTGCCGGTCGCCGACTGCCTGATGACCGGCGACCGGCTGGAGACCGACATCCTGATGGGTCGCGAGGCCGGCATGGCCACCGCCTTGCCGCTCACCGGCGCGACCCCCGAGTCCGCCCTCGCGGGCTCACCGATCCAGCCGACCTACGTGCTGCGCCGCCTGGGCGACCTGCTGCCGGGCTGACGTCACCGCCCTTTCGCCCCAGCGCTGCGCAGCGGTGAGGCCAGGCGTTCGTGCTCGCGCCTAGCTCGGCGTGCTCAGCCTACGGCGTCTGCGGCATCTGGCGAGAGCGACGGATCGGACTCGACGTCAGCAGCGCGACTCCCCGGACGGTCTCCTGGGGCCACTGCCAGAACGGGCACTGACCGTACCGACGCCTGGACGGGATCGCCGGCTGAGAACTGCGTAGCCTCGGCGCTCGGCATCTGCACGAGCACCAGCGCGTCGGTGACGAGCCGGACCCGGAGCATGCAGATCGAGCCGCGGAAGCTCACCATCGCGATCCGCCCGTTGCCGTCGTCTCTCGGCGTCACGTGCATGGCCTCGGGCCGCACGAGCACCGTCACCTCGCCCGACTCCACCGATCCCTCCAGCAAGGGGACGCGTGTGTCCAGCACGGCGACCGTGCCGTCCTTCGCCACGCCCGGCAGCCTGTTCGTCAGGCCGATGAAGTCCGCGACGAACTCCGTGCGCGGCCTCTCGTAGATCTCCGTCGGCGGCCCGATCTGCTGCAGCCGACCGTAGTTGATGACCGCGACGCGGTCGGCGAGGGTCAGCGCCTCTTCCTGGTCGTGGGTCACGAACACGGTCGTCGTGCCGATCTCGAGATGGATGCGGCGGATCTCGTCGCGCAGCTCGCCGCGCACCTTGGCGTCCAGGGCCGAAAGGGGCTCGTCGAGGAGCAGGACTCTGGGCTCGATCGCCAAAGCGCGCGCCAGCGCGACGCGCTGCTGCTGCCCGCCGGACATCTGGCTCGGGTAGCGATCGGCGTAGCCCGCGAGGCCCACGAGGCCGAGCACTTCCTCCGCCTTCTGCCGCCGCGCCCGCTTGCGGACCTTGCGCATGCGCAGCCCGAAGGCAACGTTGTCGCGCGCCGTCATGTTGGGGAACAGGCTGTACGCCTGGAAGACCATTCCCATGTCCCGCCGGTTCGCGGGCAGGCGGCGGATGTCCTTGCCGCCCACGAGCACCTCGCCCGAATCCGCGTCATCCAACCCGGCGATGATCCTGAGGGCTGTCGTCTTGCCGCAGCCCGAGGGCCCGAGAAAGGCGACGAACTCACCCGGCGCGATGTCGATGGAGAGCTCGTCCAGTGCGCGCGTGGGGCCGAACGACCGGCGCAGCCCGACGAGCTGCACCCCGACGCCGGACCCATCCGCGCGGGCCGCGCCCTTAGCTGTGTCTGTCTCGGGAGTCACTCGTACAGATCTCCTTCTTCGAGTCCGGCCTCGATTGCCGTGGCGCGAGCGGCGCGCCGGCGACCGGCGCCGACGGTCGACACGATGAACAGCAGGACGAAGCCGAACAGCAGTGCGGCCAGCGACACGGCGACCGCCACCTGGGCGTTGTCCTGGCCCACCTGGTTGACGATGACCTGGAGCGTGTCGTAGACGAGCAGGGACGAGATCGTGAACTCGCCGAGGACGAGTGCGATCGACAGTACCGCCGCGGAGAGCAGCCCTGCGCGGATGCTCGGCACGACGATGCGCAGAAAGACCTGCAGCCACGAGGCGCCGAGGCCCCGCGCGGCTTGCGCGAGCGTCTCGATGTCGATGGACCGCAGGCTCGCGTCGATCGAGCGATACGCGTAGGGCAGCACCAGGACTACGTAGATGAACGTCAGCACAAGCGGCGACTGACCGATGACGGGCATGAGCCGAGAGTACACAGGCGCCAGGCCGACGACGATCACGATGGCCGGGATCGTCAGCGGCAGCAGGCTGATGAACTCGATGACGCGCCGCATCTTCGGCACCCGCAGGTGCACCCAGACCATCGTAGGCGCGAGCAGGAACAGCATCACGACCACCGTCAGCGCCGCAAGCTCGAGTGACAGCACGATGGCGCTCATCACGGAGGGGTTGTCGGCGATGCCCTTCCAGCCGAGCGCGGTGCGCTTCCAGGCCATCGCCGTCGGCGTCTCCCGCGTCGAAAACTCGAGCATCGCAAAGAGCGGCAGCAGGAGGTAGCCGCCGACGACGAGGAAGATGATCCAGCGCGCGAAGGTCCGGGCGAGACTCCGGCGGCCGACGCCGGACGCTCGCGCCGTCACTGGACGCGCCATTTCGACGAGCGCTGGAGCAGCGCGTAGATCGTCATGACGACGGCGACGACGACGACCATGCCGAGGGCCAGCGCCTTGCCCATGTTGGCCTGACCGACCATGACCTCGCTCGAGATGAAGGTGCGGATCTGCAGCGGCACGATCGGGTCACCCTGGCTCAGGAGGGCGGCCGCCGTAGCGTAGGCGGAGAAGGCACTGACGAACAGCAGCAGCAGCGCCGATATGAAGCTGGGCGCGAGGATCGGACCGGCAACGTACCGCCAATACGCCCAGGAGCCCCCGCCGAGGTTGGCCGAAGCCTCCTGCCACTGCGGCTGCAGGTTGTCCAGAGCCGGCAGGAAGATGAGCACCATCAAGGGGATCTGGAAGAACGTGTAGACGATGCCGAGCCCAAACAAGGTGTAGATCCAGGTGGCGCTGCTGTAGGGATCCAGCCCGAAGAAGTGCGCCGCCGCCAGCGTGAGCAGCCCGGTGTAGCCGTAGGTCGCGAGAAAGGCGAAGGTGAGCATGACCCCGCCGAACTGCGCCAGTACCCCGGATGCCGCCACGACGACGCGCCGCAGTACGCCTCTGGGATTGCCCGTGGCGACCGCCCAGGCAAGCAGCCCACCCGCCACGGCGCCGGCAAGGGCCGTCGCCAGCGAGAGTTCGATGGAGGCCTTGAAAGCGTTGAGGATCGTAGCGTTGTGCACGAGTGTGGACACGTTGGCCAGCGTCAGGCGCCCGCTGTCGCTCCGGAAGGCGCCGACGACCACGATGGCGGTCGGCCAGAACAGCCAGATCGCGACGTAGACAAGGAACGGGGTGACCCCAAGATAACGGAGGCCGCCTCTGACTCGCCCCCTCCTGCCTCCTCCACGGGAGCGCCCAGTGGCGCTCGCGAGTGCGGCGGAGCCGGCCACGCCGCCGGGGGCGGCAGAGCCGCCCCCGGCAACGCTGAGACCGGAGTCTCGACTGCTTTGTGTCAACTTAGATCTTGCCCCAGTTGGCCTGGAGGTAGGTGACGGCCTTGGTCAGCTGTGCCGGCGAGAGCTGCACCGGAGTACCGACCACCTTCGGCTGCTTCTTGAGGGCGGCCTTGTCGATCGTGCCGGCCTTGGTCATCGCGGCTTGGAGGACGGGGTGGGCACCGCCGCGCAGGAACCAGTTCTGGCCGGTGGTGCTGAAGATGAACTCCTCCCAGAGCCGCGCCGCGGCGGGATGGGGGCAGTTCTTGACGATCGCCTGCTGGTAGTAGCTGGTGACGATGTCGTTGGCGGGGATGACCCACTTCCAGTGAAGGTTCGGGTAGGCCGCCGCCGTGCCTGCATGGTTGTAGTCCCAGTCGATGACGATCGGCGTCTGCCCGGAGGCTTCCGAGGCCGGCGTCGGGTCGACCGGCAGGAGGTTGCCGGCTGCCTTGAGCTTGTGGAAGAAGGTCACGCCTTGGTTGATGCTGTTGGCCGAGCCACCGTTGGCGATGGACGCCATGACGACGCCGTTGAGGGCTGCGGAGGCGGTGAGCGGGTTGCCGTTGAGGGCGACCTTGCCCTTGTAGATGGACTTGAGCAGATCGTTCATCGTCTTGGGCGGCGTCTTGATGATGTTGGCGGAGTAACCGATCGCCTCATAGCCCGTGTAGTCGTCGTACCAGAGCGCGTTGGCGGCCTTGAGGCCCTTGGGGATCTGGTTCCACACGGCGACCTTGTAGGGCGCCCAGAGGGAGAGGTTGGCGGCCATGATGGCCGGCGCCAGGTCGACGACGTCCGGCTGACGGTTGGTGCCCTTCAGCGCCTTGACCGCGTCGACTTCCTGCTGGCTGTTGCCGTCGGGATTCGCGGAGACGATCTTGATGTGGTACTTGGCCTGGAAGGCCGAGATGATCTTGCCGTAGTCGGCCCACGTCGGAGGAAGGGCGATGACGTTGAGCGTGCCTTCCTTCTGCGCGGCCTTGACGAGGGCAGCCATGCTGCCGAAGGCCTGCGCGGACTGCGCCGTCTGCGGATTGAAAGCGGTGCGCGCGGACTTGCGCGCCGACGACGCATATGAGGCAGACACGAGCACGAGCAATGCGACGAAGACGACGCCGAGCGAGAGCAGCGTCATCCTGCGAAAGCGTGATGCGGACATGAGTCCTCCAGTTGCAGATTCGGTACCGACTGAGCCAGCCACCATTTTAGGCTGGCTGACTACCCCCCTCAGTGTCAATAGCATCCCTCCCTTGACGCTCGTCGGTCCGCGACTCCTCGCCGCCTCAGCCCGCTGGCAGCGGCCGCGCCTTCTGTTGTGCACGTTGCACAGTCAGTAGCTTTGTCAGACCCCCGTTGCCTCGAGAAGCCGCGTCCCGTTCAATCCGCCACCGGGCGAGCGGTAGATCTCCCCCGGCTTCGCGGCGCGACCGAGCACGATGTCGGCGTGAGCCTTGTAACCGACGGGGATGAGCAGGCCGATGCTCTGCGATCCGCCCGGGGCGGCACTGCCGGCGGCGGAGAGCGTGCCGATCTGGCTCGCTCCTGCCGGGGTGCCCATGTAGACGACCGAGCCGACCATGCCTGGCGGGACCGGGGCCAGCTTGAGGTGGATGTTGAGATTGTGCGCGGTGAAGGCGGCTTGAAGCTGCTGCGCCGCGGCGTCGGGGTTCACGACCGTGGCCACGATGTAGCTGCCAGAGCTCCGGAAGGCGACGGGGCCAGGCGCTGAAGGCGCACGGTGCACGCCCGCGGCGAAAGCGAAGCCGGCCGCCACCGCGACCACCGCAGCTGCCGCCGCGGCCAGGGCGAAGCGAGCCCGAGGGCGTGGGCGCCTGGCGTGGGGACTCGGCCCAAGGCGCGGCGCATCGCTAGCCCGGCGAAGTGCGTCGATGGTGACGACTTCTTCGAGCAGGGCCTGAGCGGCCGGACTTTGCGACAGGGCGACCAGTCGATCGTCGCGGGCGCGGCCCAGCTTGGCCACGGCGTCGTCGATATGGTCGTCTCGATCGCTCATGAGTGCTCCCTGCCCGGACGAGCTGGAGCCCGCCCATACAGTACATGTCCGGCAGCGGCCGCCGGTTGCAGTACGGGTGCGCCGGCCGGAGCGGCTGCCGCGGGGAGACTCGCGCCCGTGTCTGTGCCAGACGGAGCATGGTCGGAGGCCGGCGCCACGGAAGGACTCGAGGCGGCGGGCGCCGCGCCCACGTCGACGCCCTGCCGGGCCAGTTCCGCCGCCAGACGGCGGCGAGCACGGTGCACTCTCAGCTTGGCGAGCGCGCGCGACCAGCCCATGACCTGAGCGAGCTCGGCGTTGTCCAGGCCCTCCCAGGCCACCAGCCCAAGCACGTCACGGTCGTCGGGACGCAGCCGCTGCCAGGCGGCGGCAAACGCGGTCAGGTCGCTCGGCAGCGGGTCGTACCAGACCGGCGTCAACGCCTCCAGCTCAAGGGCGAGACGCTCGCTCAGGGCGCTCTGGCGCTGCTCGCCGCGCCTCTGGTTCGCCAACTGGCGGTGGGCGACGCCGTACAGCCAGAGCTGGGCCTCGTCGCCCGGCGGCAGCTCGTCGAAACGTCGCCAAGCGGTGAGAAACGTCTCGGCCACCAAATCGGCGGCGTCCTCCGGAGTCGACGTGCGGCGCAGCGCGTAGCCCAGGACGCGCGGATAGGCGATCTCGTAGAGGACGCGGAACTTCTCTATGCGCTGCGCTTCTTCCACGAGCGACCTCGTTGTGTCGCCAAGCTGGCTGCTCGACCTCTCGGCGCAGCGTCGCGTCCTGTGGCCCGGACGAGGAGGCGTGGACCTCATCGGCTGCCTCCATGTCTAGTCAAGCGGGGTAGTTATAGCGCCGACCCCCGGACTTTACCACCGTGCGCGCCCCTTGCCCTGGCTCACCTAGGGGACTACTCCGTCAGCAACCTCGTGCTCTCCTGGCTGTGGCGCACGTCGCGCTCCTGCCGCTTCTAGACCCTACCGCTGGCCTCGTAGAGTGGGTCGAACCAAGGGCCGTTCCAAGCCACACCACGACGCCGCGAAATATTAACCCTGCTCAGAAGTGGTTAACTCCCGGCCTCTCGGGGCCATAAGAATACATAGGTATAGCGCAGGCGGGTCCGCCCGCCTGCTTGTGTGGGTGTCTGGTATTGCCGCGACGGCAGTACCCGGAGCCCGGAGGTGGCAACATGAAGACCAATCCACAGACAAGGCTCGCGCGTCTTGCGGGTCTCATGCTTCTCTCGATGCTCGTGTTCGCGCTCGGCGCCCAGGCGGCGCAAGCTGCCGCTTTGGCCGGGACGCAGGGCCGGGGCGGCGTCACCCTGACGCCTGCAGCTTCGACTCAGCTGCAGGGTCTGACGGCCGCGGCCGTGGCTCAGCATCAAGGCGCCGTCGCGTTCGTGCCTGCCGCCGCGGCCGGGACGCAAGGCAGGGGCGGCGTCGCCGTGGCGGCCGTCACGCCGGCTCAGCCACAGGGGCTGACGGCGGCTCAGCGTCACCACCACTTCGGCCCGGGCAGATTCCAGCCGACGAGCAACCTCCTGGCCGCGCAGCCCGCGCCGTCCGCCGCGACTTCACGAAGCGCCTGGATCGCCGCCGGTGCGGCCGCGGCCATCTTCCTCGTGGGCTTCGCCGCGTGGGCGCTGACACGCCGCCGCCGGCAGCCTGGCGATCGCGCCTCGGAGGACTACTGCGCGCAGCATCCCGACGACGCGATGTGCGCTGCGGCCTGAGCGAGGACGCAGGCGCCCGGACGCTCGTTGGACGGGCGCGCTTGTTTGGGAGGGGGCGGTGTCGCTGGCCAGCGACACCGCCCCCTCTTGCCGCTGCCGGGCGGCTCGCGTCGCCCGCGTTGCGTGCCGTCCGGGCCACGCACTCAGGCTGACGAAGAGCCGCGGGGGACGGCGAGGGCGGCGGACGCACTGAGCAGCCTCTTGCCCTGGCTCACCTCGGGGACCATTCCGTGAGCAGCCTCATGCTCTCCAGGCTGTGGTGCACGTCCCGCTCCAGCAGCTTCTCGCCGGCGAGGCGATCGGCCACCCTGCCGAGCACGCTCGCCGGGATCGTGCCCTCCATCTCCAGCGTGACCAGGGTGCCGCCGGCGTCGGGCTCGCAGTCCCAGGTCTGCCAGCCGGACAGGGGCCCGTCGATGGCGAGACCCCGGCCGCCGCCGCCCGGGTCGCAACGTGCCTCCACCACGCGCCAGATCTCGTGCGGGCGGCAGAGGCCCGCCATGATGAGCGAGAACTCGGCCTGCGTATCCACGCCCCCATCGCCGCTGATCGTGTACGGCTCGCTCATGTTCGCCATGAACGTCGCCCAGTGACGTGGGTCTGCGGTGAACGCCAGCACCTCGGCTGCAGGAGCGTCGACGTGCATGCTGTCCTTGACGTGGCTCACGGCCGCCTCCCTCCGCGCGACGCCCACTCTCGTGGACGGACGTGAGGCTACGCCTGAAGGGGAGTCGTCTGCCTCACCGGGACGGGGTGATTGCGGCCACAGTGACCGCCCCACGCGGCCGGGCCCCGCCTAGTGGCCCAGCCGCACGCGCGGGTCGACCCAGGCGTAGCCGAGGTCGACGAGCAGGTTGGCGAAGACGAAGAAGAACGTCGCGAACAGCACGCCGCCGGCGATCGCCGCCGGGTCGCGGGCGCCGACCGCGCCGTAGATCAAGAGGCCGATGCCCGGCCGGTTGAACACCGTCTCGATGATGATGGCGCCGCCGATGAGGGCGCCGAGGTCGATGCCGGCGAGGGTCATGACCGGGGTCACGGCGTTCCGGAAGCCGTGGACCCACACGACGCGGCGTTCGCGCAGGCCCTTGGCACGCGCGGTGCGGATGAAGTCGGAACGAGAGACCTCGAGCATGGCGGCGCGCTGCATGTACGAGATGTAGGCGACCCCGATCAGCCCCAGCGTGAGCGCCGGCAGGATGAGCGTCCTGAGGCTCTCCCAGGTCGACGGGATGATGCCGAGCACCGTGGGCCCGACCCCGCCGATAGGGACCTAGCCCAGCTTGACGCCGAAGATGTACAAGGCGAAGTAGCCCAGCACGAACGCGGGGATCGCCCAGAAGATCAGCGCCAGCGTGGTGAGTGTGGTATCCCAGAAGCTGTATTGCCTGAGCGCCGAGTACACGCCCAGAGGGATGCCAAGGAACTCGATGAGCACCGCCGCGACGGCGAGCTGAATAGTGATCGGGGCCGCCTCCCTGATCATCTGGGCGACGTCGCGCCCGTTGTACAAGGACCTTCCGAGGTCACCGTGCAGGAGTCGCTCCACGTACTTCAGGTACTGGACGTAGTACGGGCGGTCGAGGCCGCGCTGATGGCGGATGTACTCGATGCGAGCTTCGGTCGCGTACTTCCCGGCCAGTGTGCGAGCCGGGTCGCCGGGCACCAGCCTGAGCACGGTGAACGTCACAAAGGTCACGCCGATGAGCACGATGACCAGCTGGAACAGGCGTCTGATGATGTAGGAGATCATCTGCCCTCGAGTGAACCCGGCTGCGCGTCGCGCCGCGAGGCATACAGAAAGTCGTCGACGCCGGCGGCGACTGTCTCGAAGAACCGGTCGTGGCCCACGAGCTTCACGATGCCGTTGCGCTCCATGTCGTGGATGAGGCCGGTCGTGGCCCTCGCGAAAGCGGGCTCGGCGTTCGCGGCACGAAGCTCGCCGATCAGCTCCTTGAGCATCGTCGCGGCGGTGGTGTCGAGGTGGGGCACGGCGCCCACGTGCACCAGCAGCTCGCGCACCGGCGGAGTCTGGTCGCGCACAAGGGTGCGCACGGTATCGCGGAACCAGCGCGCGTTGGCGAAGAAGAGCTCGCCGTCGATGCGCAGGATCACCAGACCGGGGAACGTCTCGCTATCGGGGCGATCCTCGATGCCGCGGTACCGCAGCCTCTCGTCGTCCACCGCCCCGGGCGCCCGGCCGAGCACGGCGAAGCTGGGCCGGTAGGCGCGGCATACGAGCGCCAGCAGCGACACGATCACCGCGATCGCCAGCCCGACGAGCAGGCCGAACACGAGGACGCCGGCGAAGCACAGCATGGCGAGCACGAAATCGGTGCGGTCGCTCCGCCGGAGCCGGCGCAGCGCTTTGACGTCCACCAGATGTGCGACGGCGGCGATGACGATCGCCCCCAGCACCGCCTCCGGGAGATCGTGGAACAGCGGCATGAGGAACAGCATCGTGACGATGAGGAAGCCGAAAAGGATGATGTTCGACAGCTGAGACTTCACGCCCGAGGAGTCGGCGACGGCGGATCGCGAGAGGCTTGCGTCACCGGCGAACCCCTGGAACAGGCCGGCGCCGATGTTGGCGACGCCGAGCGCGATGAGCTCCTGGTCCGCATCCACCTCGTAGTGATGCTTGGCGGCGATGGCCCGCGCTCCCGCCACCGACTCCGCGAAGCAGATCAGCGCCAGCGCGAGAGCGTCCGGCAACAGATCGACCACGTCCTGCAGCCTGAAGCTGGGGAAGGTGAACGACGGCAGCCCATCGGGGATGGCGCCCACGATCGCAACGCCGTGCTCGTCGAGGTGGAACACGGCGACGGCGGCGACCCCGAACGCCACCGCGACCAGCG
>Ga0118677_10000802_pt2 | contig 20113 bp, 16 predicted proteins | sample AliMusrvi5mmetaG_FD_86154 | JGI IMG/M metagenome (GOLD analysis project Ga0118677, IMG submission 86154)
AGAGAGTATGACCGGAACCCGGAGGCGAGCGACACGTTTCTTGAACTTGTCGGGTACTCTCGGGAGGAGCTGTTGGGCGGCCAATTGATCTGGTCTGACCTCACGCCGCCCGAATACATGACGATGGATGAGCTGGCACACGAAGAGGGGCTCCATTTCGGGGCCTGCACGCCGTACGAGAAAGAGTTGATCCGCAAGGACGGCACGCGTGTGCCAGTCCTGGTGACCACCGCGGTCCTCAAGCTGTCGCCATTCCGCTGGATGACCTTCGTGACGGACCTGCGCGAGCGAGACCGCCAGGAGAGCGTCGAAGCCGAACCTGCGGCACCGTCGCAGGATTTCGGGGAGATCGTCGGCACCAGCGCGCCCATGAAGCGGATGATGGGGCAGGTGGAACTGGTGGCGCCGACCGATGCAACGGCCTTGATCCTCGGTGAGACCGGGACCGGCAAAGAGCTGATCGCGCGTGCCATCCACCGGCTGAGTCCACGCCGCAACCTACCCTTTGTCAGTTTGAACTGCGCGGCGATTCCTACAGGACTGCTGGAAAGCGAACTGTTCGGCTACGAACGCGGCGCGTTCACCGGGGCGCTGGGGCAAAAGATCGGCCGCTTTGAAATGGCGCACCGCGGGACGCTGTTCCTGGATGAGGTTGGCGACATTCCGCTGGAGTTGCAACCCAAGCTGCTGCGCGCACTCCAGGAAAAATCGTTCGAGCGCCTCGGCGGTACGAAGACGATTCCGATCGATGTCCGCCTGGTTGCGGCGACCAATCGCAACCTCGCCCAGATGATGGGCGATAAACTGTTCCGGCCCGATCTTTATTACCGGCTGAAGGTCTTCCCCATCAACACTCCTCCCTTGCGCGATCATCCTGAGGACATCCCCATCCTGGCCCGGCACTTCACCAAGAAGTATGCGAGTAAGATGGATCGCACGATCGAGAAGATTCCGGCCGAGACCATGAAGGCGCTGGTCAGCTGGTCCTGGCCGGGGAACGTGCGCGAGTTGGAGAACTTCATAGAGCGGTCGGTAATTCTGTCACGCGGTCCGGAACTCCGGGCGCCGCTTGAAGAGTTGCGGGCGGAAGCATCGGAATCGAGCGGCAGCTCCATCCTGGAAGACGTGGAGCGCGAGCACATTGTGCGCATCCTGCGTGAGACTGGCGGAGTGATCAGCACGGCGGCCAGCAGGCTGGGAATCCCGCGTACCACCCTCAATGCCATGATGAAGAAGTTGGGCGTTTCCCGCCGCGATCTATAACCGAACTCCTGATCTCGCCCGGCAATTAGGGCTATCCGTGGAAATTGACTTGAGCCCGTATCCCAAATCATATCGCTCCCTAAGAATGTGTGAAAAAAATGCGCTCGCAAGCGAGCTGGCAGGCGAAACTGTCCAATTTCACATATTTCACACGTTCTGACGGTCGCGGCTCACCTTCGTTTCCATGAGATCAGGAGTTCGGTATAACCACACGACAAACGTTACAATGGGGTAGGGCTGTTGCCAGCCTACCCCATTTCTTGCTTCGCCTTTGACTAGCGCGAATTATGCAATCAAGTGCTTGCGGCGCAACACGCCCAGGCCTAACAACGCACCACCAATCAAACTCAAGGTAGCTGGCTCAGGCGCTGCCGTGGAAGCCAATGTTCCTTGCGTCGTTGTGGTGCCCGGCTGGGCGCCGGAGTCCGGGTTGACAATTCTGGTTGTTGGATTGATGTTGAAGTAATTGGTGCCGAAATTACCGGTCCAAGCGCCGGTTCCAGCTCCGAGTTGGGTTGGCGCCCAGCTGATTGTGATCGTAGACACATCCGTGAATACGGAACCACCAGCCGACGTCCCTACGAAGATGCCCGAAGCGTTATCGGTCGTATCGGTGACCTTCAAGTTGAAAGTGAAGGCACCGAAAACCGAGCCGCCGGCGCCGGCCTGGGTTGTGCAGAGAGCGCATGTAAGCGTCCAGTTGCCATAATTGACGTTGCCCAAGCCAACTGTCGTGGGGCCGTCAGCCACGAAGACGAGGCTGGCAGCAGCTCCGCCTGTATTGCCTAAAGTGAGGCCTGTCCCGCCATTGAAGCCACTACCTGTATCCGTCTGGAAGGTAACGGTTGCCGCGCCGGCGCCTGCTGCCAGCATGAGTCCAATGACGCCGGTGCCCGCGGCGGATTTAACGAAGTTGTTTATGTTCAATTGATTTTCCTTTTTGTGTGATTCGCGCTTTGCCTATTGCTGGGCAAGCGACACGTGACTAGATGCAAGCTGGCGCCCGCAAGCGGAGAGACCGGTATGCAGCGCGATGTCACTGATAACAAGGATGGAATTCCGAAGGTAACCAGGAGGGGATAAGGTGTTATGGGATCGGACTTCGGCTCCATAAGGTCAGCTGGCCGCATTTGGCCGCCGCAATCAGTCTGAAGCAAAGCTATTGTAGTTTTTCGACAATCACAAAGGTAATGTCATCTGGCTGCGGCAGTCCTTTGGTGAAGGCTTCCAGCGAGACGAGTAAGCCCCGCTCAAGCGACGGGCTTCCTGCGGGGGCTTCCAGCTCAATGATCTCCATCAGCCGCTCCGCGCCGAACACTTCACCCTTCGGATCCTCCGCTTTGATGAGCCCATCGGTATAAGCGACCAGAACATCGCCTTTATCCAGATGGAACCGGGAGGGCCGGTAAGTGGCGAACGAGAACATCCCGAGCATGTAGCCATCGGAGACCAGCTCTTCAAGCTTTCCCGTGGCAGAACGGTAGGCGTACGTGGGAGTGTGGCCCGCGCTGATGTACTGCCCTGTGCCATCGGGCCCCAACTCGAAGAGGAAGAGCGTGACAAACTGCGCGGGCATTGACTTGTTGCAGAGTAGCTGGTTCAACCTGTTCAACACCTCCGCTGGTTCGGTCCCCGGATTGAATTCCATGGCGAGCGCACCCAGCACCATCGAACTCAACAGCGCGGCTGACACTCCCTTGCCGGAAGCGTCGGCCAGCACGCCCATCCAATGTGCCGGGTCAAGCTGCTGGAAATCGTAGAAATCCCCGCCGACAAACCGGGTGGGATTGTTGAAAGCATGAACGCGGTAGTTTTCCAGCTGTGGCAGGATGCGCGGCAGCAGGCTCTCCTGTGTCTTCCGCGCCAGCAAATACTCCTGCTCCGTTTTGAGGCGAACCACCTCGCGGCTCTCCTCGAGTTCCCTGACGGTCCGTTGCAGGAGTTCGGCGGTGGACTTTGTTTGGAGGTGCAGCAGCCTCACTTCGAGGATGTTGCGGACACGCGCCAGCAGTTCCGGCAATTCGAAGGGCTTACTGACAAAATCCTTTGCCCCGGCATTGAGCGCGCGCAGTTTGTGGCCGGGTTGCGCGGTGATGACCAGTACAGGCAGGTAGCCGCCCTGTTCGATCTCCTTGAGCCCTTCCATCACACCGAACCCATCCATGCCAGGCATCATCAGATCGAGCAGGATGAGGTCATAACGGTTTTCCCGGTGGAGGCCGCAAACCGCGTTCGGGTCGGTGGTGGAATGGGCGGACGTATAGCCGGCGATGCGCAACATACCCTCGATCAGTTTGACGTTCGCGTCCATATCGTCAACGATCAGGATCTTTGCATTGAGTATGTCTGCTGGGGAGATCATTTGTTTGTCGGCCTTAATTTCTGGTGGCGGTCGGTTTGGCGGCGAATTCCAGCGCGGATTCCAGGGCGGTCATCAGGTCCGCGAGGACAATCGGCTTGGTGAGATAACGGTAGAACCCTGCCTGCAGGCCCTTTTCGATATCGCGCGGCATCGCATTTGCGCTGAGCGCGACGATGGGGATATGTCTGGTATCAGGGCTCTCCTTCAGAATCTTCAGCGCTTCAACGCCGCTGATGCCGGGAAGGTTGATGTCCATCAGGATGACTTCCGGAGAGTGCAGACGCGCCATCTGGATGCCCTGAATGCCGTCAATGGCGCTCAACAGACGAATATCGGGACGGCGGGCGATCAACTGCTGTACGAGCATCAAATTTGCCGGATTATCCTCCACATAGAGTAAGGTCCGCACGTTGGCGTCTTTGGTGTGGGAGGTATGCGAGATTATCGTGGGCAGCACTGTGATCACGCGCAGGTGGGAGTCAGGCTTGGAATTGTTCAGATCGAAGCTGAACACGCTGCCAAACCCCACGGTGCTTTCCACATGAATGGCGCCGCCCATCATCTCCACCAGGCGCTTGCTCATCACCAGCCCGATGCCGGTACCCTCTTCCATGCTGCGCTCTTGTCCCAGGCGGTTGAACGGCTGGAACAGTTGCAGCAGTTTGTCGGCTGGCAGGCCGGCGCCAGTGTCGCGAACACTCACGCGAACCCGGTCAGGCGTGATACCTTCCGCAAGAATAGGTGTGCAGTCGACAACCACGGAACCATTCGCCTGGCTGTATTTGATTGCGTTGGAGAGGAGATTGATGATTACCTGCTTCAGGCGGGTGCGGTCGGCATCAACGACATAAGGCAGGTCGGAGCCGGGAAAAGACAAAGTGATGCCGCGCTTCTTTGCCTGGGGCTCGATCATTGCCTGGCACTCCAGCATCACCGCTTGCAGCGCGGTTGGCTCCAGCGATAGAGTGAGTCTGCCGGATTCCACCTGCGCCAAGTCCAGTATTTCGTTGATCAGCGCCAGCAGATACCAGCCCGCTTTGAGGATCTGATCGAGGCTGGAGGTTTGCGCAACCGTTGGAGGCGGCGAATCGGAGTTGATAAGCTGTGCGAAGCCCAGGATCGCGTTGAGCGGCGACCTCAACTCATGGCTCATGCTGGAGAGGAAATCGGATTTCGCGATGTTGGCCGTTTCGGCGGCGGCGGTGGCCTTTTCCAGCTCCACGTTGTTTTCCTGCTGCAGGCTCTCCAGCCGATTGCGGTCGGTCACATCGCGGGCTGCCGCGAACACCCCTTGCAACTTCCTGTCACGATCGTGAAAGGTGGTGGCATTCAGCGAGACGACCGTTTCCTTGCCATTGCGTGAACGGACGGTCAGTTCGTAGTCGGTGACCTTGCCTCCGCTCAGCACGCTTTTAATTCCGGTTTCCGCCCGGTCCGGATCGGTAAAGTAATTTTTGAACGGCGCGCCGATCAGTTCGTCTCGCGTACAGCCGGTGAGCGCTTCCATCTGGCGGTTGACATCGGTGATGATGCCTCGCGGATTGGTGGCCATCATCGCATCGATGTTCGCCTCAATCAATGAGCGGGTGTAGAACTGTTGATCGCGCAAACGCTGATCGAGTATCTTCTGTTCCGCCTCCACTTGTTTGCGCGCGGTATTGTCGGTGCCGATCAACAGATAACCGATGATGCCGCCCAGGTCGTCGCGCAGCGCAGTCACCGATACCACGGCGGGTAGGCGGCTGCCATCCTTGCAAATGTAGGTTAGTTCGTAGATGTCTTCAATGGTGCGCGATGCCTTGAAGACCAGCGCCTCAAAGCCTGGAGTAATCGGTGTTGCGAGCTCGATGCTCAGAGCCTTCGCGCGCGCGATGACTTCCAGCGGATCGGAAATATCGGCGGGAGTAATCCTGTTCACAACTTCAGTGGCGGAGTAGCCGAGCATGCGCTCCGCGCCCACGTTGAAGATCTGGATCACACCGCTGGCGTCAGTTGCGATGCTGGAGAAGTTCGCGCTATTGAAAATGGCATTCTGAAGAGCGCCTGCCTTTAACAGCGTGACATCCTCCTGCTTGCTTGCGGTCACATCCTGAACAACTCCGGACATACACACAGGTTGATTCTCGCCACTGTACTGATGTTCACCCGTGGCCCAGATCCAGCGTACTTCGCCATCTTTACGGACAATCCGGCATTCAATCATCCAGCCGGTGCGTTCCGCAATCGCCTTTTGAAAAGACCTGCTCACGGTGTCGCGATCTTCAGGGAGCACGTGCGCTATGAACTTCTCATAACTCCACGGCTCCTGCAATGTCTCGTAGCCGAAAATGCGATGGTGAGCCAGCGAGCAGACCACGGTTTGGTCATGCAGGTTGAGGCGCCAGCTACCGGTTTGCATCATTTGCTGTGCAAAGTGCGCCCGTGCTTCACTTTCCTGAATGGACAGCCGCGCCAACTGCATCTGCATTCTCGCTGTGTTGTCGGTTCCAATCAACAGGTAACCGATAATGTTTGACTGCGAGTCGCGCAATGCCGTTACCGACACCATTGCCGGGAACTTGGTGCCGTCTTTCCGGACCTTGGTCAGTTCGTAGACATCCTCCAATTTGCGCCGGGCTTTGAAGACGAGAGCGTCGAACCCCGGCGCAATGGGAGTTGCGAATTCCACGCTAAGCTCCTTGGCGCGCCGGATGACTTCATCCCCGTCGTGGAGATCGGCCGGCGTCAATTTGTTCACTACTTCAGCAGCCTGGTAGCCCAGCATGCGTTCAGCCCCGGCATTGAACAGTTGAATGACGCCAAGCTCATCAGTAGCGATGCAGGAGAAGTTCGCACTGTGCAGAATCGCATCCTGAAGCATCTCCGCTTTCAGCAGAGACGATGAGTTAGAGCGCGCATTCGGCTCGGTGTTGTTATGTTTTTGGGCCAAGTGTGAACCTTTATCGGGCCTACCAGACGCAAGCAGGCATTTAGCGGACAACTTCAACACGCACGCTTCCGGCCAAACGCGCAGATGCAGCAAAGCGGCGAACCTCCTGTGTTTCAATCCGATGTACCAGCGGGCTCTGGCTGGCCGTGACGCCATACGGTTACATGACCGTATTTGGTCACATCCTGCTACTTAGTGCTAAGGTTAGGTATCGTCGCCTTTCCCTGTTCACATCCGGCGACGCCGCTGGGCTCCTCCCTTTGTTGGCAAGAAGAGGTGTTTATGCAGTCCGCATCGCCGTCCACCAATTGGCTGCTGGAGCACGGTCCCAGGGAACTGGAACTGTTGTGCCGCAGCATTTTCACAGGCGCCGGTGGTCCAACATTCCCTGCAAATGAGCAGGCGCAATTTCTCTTCGATGCACAGGGACAAATCGTCGCCTGGCTGGGAGATGCCGCACTTGTCTTTGGTTATTCAGCCGATGAGGCGGCCGGGCGGAACGTAGCTATTCTCCACGACAACAAGAGCGATTCCCTGGTCAAACTGGTTGAGCAGATGAAGAGAGCTCTCGCGGCCGGCCATTTCGGGGACGAAGGCTGGCGCCGGCGCAAAAGCGGCGAGAGGTTCTGGGCCAATGAGGTCACCCTCGCACTGAAGGATGAAGCAGGAGCAGTGCAGGGCTTTGCCTGCGTGGTGCGCGACTTCAGCGCCCGGCATGAGCGCGATGAGAAACTGCTGCGCAGCCGGACCCGCATCAGGCCGATTCCAGCGGAAACCTCCATCGCTGGCATTGTTTCCTGCGAATTCGGCAGCGTGCCCGAGGCCAACGATGCCTTTCTCGACCTCGCCGGTTATACGCGCGAAGACGTGTTGGAGGGCAGGCTTCCCTGGTCCTCGATCACCCCTCCGGAATATGCACCGTTGGATGAGCTCGCGCATGAAGAGGGGCTTCGCTTCGGCGCCTGTACCCCCTTTGAAAAGGAGCTGCTTCACAAGGATGGGAGCCGCATTCCTGTCCTGGTGGCTACAGCTGTTCTGAAAATATCTCCCTTCAAATGGATCACGTTTGTGCAGGACCTGCGGGAACGCCGCAGGTACGAAACCGTGGAGGAGGACACTGCCGGTCCGCAACAGGATTTCGTGGAGATTGCCGGCAACAGCTCAGCATTACGGCGCGTGAAAAACCAGGTTGAGGTAGTGGCCCCGACCGACGCCACCGTTCTCATTCTGGGGGAGACCGGAACAGGCAAGGAACTGGTTGCGCGCGCCGTACACCGGCTCAGTCCTCGTAAGAACCTGCCGTTTGTCACCCTGAACTGCGCGGCCATTCCCACCGGATTGTTGGAGAGCGAATTGTTCGGATATGAGCGCGGAGCCTTTACAGGCGCTCTCTCGCAGAAGATCGGCCGGTTTGAGATGGCACATCGCGGGACCTTGTTTTTGGATGAGGTCGGCGATATTCCTTTGGAGTTGCAACCGAAATTGCTGCGCGCGCTGCAGGAGAAGTCGTTCGAGCGGCTGGGCGGGACCAAGACAATCCCTATTGATGTCAGGCTGGTGGCGGCTACCAACCGCAATCTTGGCCAGATGATGGGCGACAAACTCTTCCGTAGCGATCTCTATTACCGGTTGAAAGTCTTTCCTATCACGACGCCTCCGCTGCGCGACCGGCCGGAGGATATTCCGATACTCGCACGGCATTTTGTCAAAATGCATTCGGCGAAATTGAACCGGGGTATTGAGAAGATCCCAATGGAAACGATGCGGGCTCTGACCGCATACTCCTGGCCCGGCAACGTGCGCGAGTTGGAGAATTTCATTGAGCGGGCGGTTATTCTCTCTCGAGGTCCGAATCTGCGCGCGCCGTTGGAAGAGCTGGCTGCGCATGCACAGGAGGCGCCGGGGACGAACGCCACATTGGAGCAGGTGGAGCGGGAGTACATTTTGAGAGTGTTGAAAGATAGCGGAGGTGTGGTGACAGTTGCGGCGGCGCGATTGGGGCTGCATCGGACAACGCTCAACGCGATGATGAAGAAGCTGGGGATCTCAAGAAATGGGTAAGGTGTTGTAGCGCGGACGTTCATGTCTGCAGCGTCGAGATTCTTCACGACGTTTTGTTTATAGCGCCCGCCAGACCTCGACACGAATGTCGAGGCGGCAAGCAAGAATGCTTGCGCTACCTGCCCCTTGATGCGAGTGAATCCCCTGTATACTCGCGGCACTTGCTATAGCTGGCCTCATGTTCCAGGCGGATCACTTTGAAGAGCCCCAGCCGTGCGGAGATGGTGGCCTGCACCTGGCTTGCCAGCCACACTTCTCCGTTCACACGCATCTGCTCATAACCCGCACGTGTGCCTTTAGCGATGCGCACCAGAAACAGCCCCACCCAGATCGTATCGATCGCTTCCACGTCTGCTTTCACCAGGTTGAAATCCTGCTTGTCAATCCACAGTTCACAGTTGAGGTGCAGCATGGCCCTTGCGGTTCGCGATCGCGGTTGAAAGCCCCGGCGCGGAGTCGCGTGGATCACATAGACTTTGCGCCCTTGCCACATCCCATCCGCGGCCTGGCGGAAATCGAAGGCCTCAGGAAGATCGCGCCAGGCTTCGCGCTGCCACTCCGGCCGGCCATCGTATTCGCGCAAGCGCAGGGCCCGCTGGACGGCAGATTCCTTCTTGCGTTCTGCAATGCTCCTGGCGAGCTTCTCTTGTTCCTTGCGTTCCTCGGCGGCCGTCAAGGGGCGGTCGCCATACGCCACAAGCCGCTTATACGGAGTGCCATCGAGCAGGGTGACGTCGTGAATCTTGACTTCCTGCGATTCCACTTTCCCATCGGAATTCAGGTGCTTCAAATTCACCCGCTCCGAGAATGCATACTTCCGTGCCAGGTTCCAGTTCTGCTCCTCGGCGGCGGCCGCACGCCGCACGATGTCACGCACGTCCAGCTCGGCTGCCAGCCCTCTACCGGCCGCAAGCACCAGCACTGCGGAGCACAACTGGAACCGGGCGGTCATCCTCTGCCGATCACTTCAGCGACGTCTTTAACGCGGTCGCGTAGATCGTCTGCCTGGCTTCGGACGTACTCCTGCGCGGTGGCGGCTCTTTCCTTCACCCAATCAGTGCCCTCATCGACCTTGCGGCCGATAATGCGCCGCGTTGCAGCGCCAGAGCGGGGCGCGAGCAGTCCTGCCAGTGCAACCCCGGCACCGACTCCACCCAGAAAGAGCAGGAGCGATGAAGCTACGTTTGTTGTGCATTCCGTTTTTTCCATTATTTTGGACCTCCTCTTTTGTGAAGCAATCCGCTGGCCACAGCTTGTCCCTTCTGCGATCCGGCGGTGATCGCATAGACTTTGCTGAACTCGGCACCCCAGAAAAACAGCTGTGCGGAATAGTAAACCCACAGCAGGACAACCACCGGCGAACCGGCCACGCTGTAGGTGGAGCCGAAGGTGGTGTTGGAAAAATAGAGTTCCAGGAGTTGTTTGCCTCCCATGAACAGCAACGCGGTGACGGCGGCGCCCAGCGCGACATCGCTCCACTGCAAGCGCGCGTCCGGAACGATCTTGTATAAGGCGGCGAACAGCCCCGCCACAACAAGGTAGGAGAGGATGAACGTGGCGATCGGTGTCAGCGAGGTCCCCATGGCTGAGGTCCAGGCATTCAGCGTCATGGAAGCCAGCAGCAGAAAGCCGATGAAGAGCACGGAGACGAAGGAACGGAAGCGGTCTTTGATGAGGCGCAGCAGTGTGGCGGTGTGGGTGCGCTCTCTGGGCAGCGAGACGTTCCATATGGTGTTCATCGCATCGTGCAGTTCCACGAACACGGACGACGCGCCGAAGGCGAGCATCACCAGTCCCAGCAGTGTGACCAGCAGGTTGGTTCCCGGCTGGTAGGCGTGAACGATAATATTCTGGATGGTCCGCGCGACCTCCGGCCCGGCCATGCCCTTGATCTCCCAGGCCAGCCTGCCCTGCGTCGCCTCTTCGCCATAGAAGAATGCACTGATCCCAACGATGATCACGATCAGCGGGGCCAGCGAAAGGAGCGTATAGAAGGCGACTGACGCACCCAGGCGCGTGGCGTTATCGGCGATCCACTCCGTGGAGGCCTGGCGCACGATTCGCCACAGTGTTTGGAACGAAACCAACTTGCGCAGTGGATCAACGCGGTGCAGCCATGGCCTCCTGCTGCTCGACGAATTCGAGGATGTCGAAGTGTTGGATCGCGCGGTCCGGGTAGAAGCTGTTGACGGCATCGTGATCGTCATGAAAGAACTCAAACGCCAGCGCCAGCTTCGTCAGGAGGAACAGTTTCAAATGCGCCTGGTTCACATTGGAGAGCGCGAGCCTGCCGTGGTGCTTCACCATTCGGGTGAGCGCGAACACCAATGTTCCCAGTCCGCTGCTGTCGATGTAGTCGACGCCGCTGAGGTCCAGGACGACCCTGTACTTGCCCGAATGACCTAATAACGTCAGTCTGTCACGAAGAGCGATATCGCCGTCACCAATAGTGAGTTGGCCTTTGAGGTCGAGAACGACGATGCCTTCCAAATCGCGCTGCTCGATTGCGAGGCTCATGGTTTCCTTCTGTGCAGCTTGCGCATGATGTCCGGCCAGAATTCCTGACGTATATTGCTGGCGAAATCGAACACCAGCTGAAGTGCGCCTTCCTTAGCGCCCAAGCCAGCGGTATTGAGGCGATCGGGCACCCACATGTTCGATAGATATGCTGCGCCGAATGCGCTGCCGACGGCCCAGGTTGAGAACGTTTCGCCGCCGCCATCTTTATGAGTGATTACTGTTGCGCGAAGCGCGTGACCGGTTCTATGCCAGAATCCCGTGCTGGTGGAGCGGAAATAGCGCGGGTCGTGGTGCATGGTGGAATCGAGACCGAAGGCGAGCGTCGTTCGGATCGCTTCATAGCCAACCGCCGCGCCCAACCGTTTGCCGTAGGCGGCGCCGCCGTGGCCCCATTCTTCAGGGGCGTCCTGGGCCTGCAGCACACCGGCGATCGCAGCCAGCTTCACCATCGACATTGGCCCATACACGCGCTCGCCGTGGAAAAGGAGTTTGCCCTCCAGACTCAGCGGTTCCGGTGTCTGGGCGAAGGAGGCGATCGGAATCGCACAAGCAACAATCATGTTTAGGAGTTTCAAATGGGCACCTGCTGATTACCAAATGCAATCTACTGCCCAATTGCTGATTCGATATTGGCAACTGCCGTGCATTGTCATGCGCGTCCATGACTACATCAACGAATCCTCTCGACCACTTTTGGGATGTTCCGCAAGCCGGCCTGCTTACACAACTGAAGGCCACTCCCGCCGGGCTCACAGCGGATGAGGCGAAACAGCGCTTGCGCGAACACGGCCCGAACAGCATGGCCGCGGAATCGCGTTTCGCTACGCTCATCGGCTTCCTGAATTTCTTTGCCAATCCCCTGGTGCTTGTGCTGATGGCGGCCAGCGCCATCTCCATAGTGCTCGGCGATCCGATCGGCGGCACCATCATCATCGCCATCGTGCTGCTCAGCGTGGTGGTCAACTTCTATGTGGAGTTCCAGGCCCGGCATGCTGTGGAAGATATCAAGAAACAGGTTGCGACCACGGCTGAAGTGGTACGCGATGGCAAGTCGTTCGAGCTGGCAGTTGTGCAGTTGGTGCCTGGCGACATCATCAAACTCAACGCCGGCGACCTCGTCCCCGCCGATGCGCGGCTGCTCGATTCCCGCGACCTGCAAGTCCGCGAATCCGCGCTAACCGGTGAATCGCTGCCTGCTGCAAAAGAGGCGAAGGATCTTCCGGCGGGCGATCACAGCATTGGTGACGCCACCAACTGCGTCTTTCTGGGAACAGCCGTGCAGACGGGAATCGGGACTGCGGTGATCGTGCGGACTGGTAAAGATACGGCGTTTGGAGAAATTGCGCAGCGACTGGCGGCTAAACCTCCTGAGACCGAATTCGGGCGCGGCATCCGGCACTTCGGGCTGATGATCACTCGCGTGATCATGTTGCTCGTTCTGTTCGTCCTGCTCGTGAACGTGATCCTGCATCGTCCTCTGCTCGAATCGTTTCTGTTCTCGGTTGCCCTCGCCGTCGGCATGACGCCGGAGATGATGCCGATGATCATTACCATCACGCTGGCGCAGGGTGCACGGCGCATGGCGAAGCACAAGGTGCTGGTGAAGCAGTTGACCGCCATCGAAGATTTCGGCAGTATCGAAATTCTCTGTAGCGATAAGACGGGAACGTTGACTGAGGGCGAGATCGTGCTCGATAAGCACGTTGATATTCTTGGTGCGGAAAATGAAGAGGTGCTGCGGTTCATCTACGTGAACAGCTATTTTCAGGCGGGCATCAAGAGCCCACTGGATGACGCGATTCTGAAGCACGAGCGGCCCGCGATCGCGGAGTACACGAAGGTGGATGAGATACCGTTTGACTTCCATCGCAAGCGGCTCTCGGTTGTGGCGCGCCGCGGTGCGGATACGATGCTGGTCTCAAAGGGCGAAGCTGAAAGCGTCTTCGATGTCTGCGCGAACGTCATGGTGGATGGAGGCACGCATCCGTTCGATGCCGATCGTCGCGCTAAGGCCACCGCGACGTTTGAGCAACTCAGCGCAGATGGATTCCGCGTTCTTGGAGTCGCGGTGAAGACGGTACCGGCACAGGCTTCCTACACTACCGCAGCCGAGAAGGAGATGACGCTGGCCGGCTTCGCTGCCTTCCTTGACCCGCCGAAGGAAGGGATCACCGCAGTACTGGAGGCGCTGAAGAACAACGGCGTCTCCGTGGTGATCATGACCGGCGACAACCAGTACGTGACGAAGAAGGTAGCGCATGACGTCGGGCTGCCAACGGATCTGATTGTCACTGGCGCGGACCTCGACAAGATGGACGATGCCGCACTCGCCTGGCAGGCCGAGCATGGCGCTATCTTTGCTCGCGTTTCGCCGGAGCAGAAGAACAGGGTGATATTGGGATTGAAGGCGCGAGGCCACGTGGTGGGCTATATCGGCGATGGCATTAATGACGCCCCTTCGCTGCATACGGCTGATGTTGGTATATCGGTGATGAATGGCGTGGATGTGGCGAAAGATGCGGCCAAGATCATTTTGCTGGAAAAGGATCTCTCCGTTTTGAACGAAGGCGTGGTGGAAGGCCGGCGCTGTTTCGCCAACATCATGAAGTACATCATCATGAGCACGAGTTCCAACTTCGGCAACATGTTCAGCATGGCGGCGGCTTCTCTGTTTCTGCCGTTCCTGCCGATGCTTCCCACACAGATCCTGTTGAACAACTTTCTCTACGACACTTCGCAGATCGCAGTCCCTGGAGACAATGTTGACCCCGCTCTGCTGCGCCATCCCAAGCGCTGGCAGATCGGGTTCATCAAGCAGTTCATGACGATTATCGGGCCGATCAGTTCGCTCTATGATTTCCTGACGTTTGGAGTTCTGTTGTGGATGTTCCACGCTTCTGCCAACGCGGCGCTGTTCCGGACCGGGTGGTTCGTGGAATCGCTCGCCACGCAGACCCTGGTGGTGTTTGTGATCCGTACTGCGGGGAATCCGTTCAAGAGCCGGCCGAGCGGGCGTCTGCTCGCAGGAGTTGTGACGGTCTCTTTGATTGGAGTGGTGCTGCCTTACACGCCGGTCGGAGTGTTGATGGGCTTCACGCCGCTGCCGCTGTCATTGCTCGGCGCGATCGCAGGGCTCTCGGTCACGTACTTGTTCCTGGTGCAGGCAGTGAAGTCCTGGTTCTATGCGCGCCACGCGCTGCTGTAGACCGCGCTGGTGGCGGGGACGTAGCTTGATCCTCAAGGGAGCGATATAAGCAGCTTGCTGCCTAATCCTACGTGGCAAGCCGAGGATACAACCGCGCTCCAATGAAGACAAGCACGGCCGTGGTCACCACGATCACCGAGTAGTCCATGGCCAACCCAAAGCTGCTCGCACTGCCAGCCAGCATGCATGTACGCAAGGCATCGACAACGTAACTAAGCGGATTCAAATGCGCCACTGTCCGCAGCCAAGGCGGCATGATCGCCGTAGGATAAATCGCATTGCTTGCGAAGAACAGAGGCATCGTCAGCACCTGCCCGACGCCCATGAACCGTTCCCGCGTCTTCACGATGCAGGCGACGATCAATGAGAACGTGGAAAACAGAGTAGCGGCGAGAACGACTATGAGGAACACGTTGATCAACGCGACATGACTCCAGTTCAGCTTCACCCCGAGCAGCAGCGATAACAGGTACACTACCGTCGCCTGCGACAGTGTGCGGAAGCCCGCGGAGAAGCCCTTCCCTAGCACCAGCGCGGCCCGCGGCGTGGGGCTCACCAGGAACTTCTGAACGATCCCCAGGTCCCGCTCCCAAATCACATTGATGCCATAGAAGATCGCGACAAACAGGACGCTCTGCGCCAGAATCCCGGGTGCGATGAAATCCAGATAAGGGATGTTGCCCGTATGCATCGCGCCGCTGCGCGAGAACACCGGGCCGAAGATCAGCAGCCACAGCGCCGGTTGCAAGGCGCGTGTGATGAGCTCCGTGAAATCGTGGCGCAGTTTGCGCAGCTCGAAGTCGGTAATGACAAAGGTCTTGGAGAAGAAACCTGAGAGCAGGTGCATGCAGTTCCTATCCGAGCCGCTTGGCCATGGCACGGCCCGCCGAGACATCGCGAAAGGTGCCACCGGATTCGAGCGCGCTGCCAGCATAGTGCGTGAAGACTTCGTTCAGGGTATGTTCCCCGCCAATAGCTGCTTCCAGTTCATTGCACGTGCCAAGTGCGGCGAGTTTTCCCAGATGCATGATAGCGATGCGGTCACAGTGGCTCTCCACCTCTTCCATATAGTGCGTGGTGATGAACAGCGTAGTTCCATAGTTGGCGCGTAGGTCGACTAGATGCTTCCACACGGCATCGCGCGCAATGGGATCGAGGCCAACGGTGGGCTCGTCGAGAAACAACACTTTCGGCCGGTGCAGCGTAGACTGCGCGATCTCCAACCGGCGCACCATGCCGCCGGAGTATTCGCTCACCAGGCGGTTGCCTACATCAGTCAGTGCCATGAATTCCAGGGCCTCGGCAACGCGGGCGTGCTGATCGGCACGTGGAATGTCATAGAGCTTGGCGAAGATGAGCAGGTTTTCGTATCCCGTCAGTGATCCATCCACGGAGACGGCCTGCGGCACATAGCCGATAGCTCGCCGGACATCGACGGCCTGCGTCGTGATGGAGAATTCGGCCACGCGCGCATCCCCCGAAGTTGGGGGCAGCAGCGTGGTGAGCATTTTGAGTGTGGTGGTCTTGCCTGCTCCATTCGAGCCGAGCAGCCCGAAAACTTCTCCGGCGTTGACGGAGAGCGTCAATGAATCGACCGCCGCAAATGCGCCGAAACGCCGCGTCAGGTTTTCGATCTCGACAACCGCTTCACTCATGTGACTTCTTCCAGTCCGCGAAGTTCATCCTGGGGATTCGCAGGAACGCATCTCTGGTTTTCACGTAGGCGCCAAGGCCGTTCATGCGTCCGATGGCATGCATCTCATCGGCGCGAATATACGGCCCGGTGGTATCCACGAATTCATCCTTCACGTGAATCGCCACCACTTGCCCAAGCACGATGTGATTGCGGCCAATTTGCATGGTCGTGATCTCGCGGCATTCGAGGCACGCGGGCGAGGAGGCGATTCGCGGCACCTTCACCACGATCGATGGCTCGGTCTTCAGATGCGTGATATCCAGTTCGTTGATCTCCGCAGGAAAATCAACCGCGCAGATATTCATGGCCTCCGCGGACGCTTCGTCCACAACGTTGATCACAAACTCACCTGTGCTGCGGATATTGTTGGCCGTGTCCTTGGCGATCATTCCCGGACCCGGACGATTGCTGATGCCGATGGCGACCACCGGTGGATCAATGCCCACGTAGTTGTACGCGCTGAACGGCGCGGCATTGAGCTGACCTTCCGGATTCATACTGGTAATCCAGGCGATGGGGCGCGGCGCAACCAGACCGATGAGCATGTTGTAAACGTGATGCTTGCTGGCGGTTTCGAGATTGAGATCCATTTGACTAAGTGAGCGTGGCCAGCGCTGTTTGATGGAAGCCGATCAGGTCGGCGTAGTCGCCTTCCTCAATCTTGAGCGCCCAACTGGAATCAGAGAGTAGCGCGCGGCCAACGGCTACCAGGTCGAAGTCACCGCGATCGAAGCGGCGCAGAAGTTCGTCCAGGTTTTTTGGCGTCGAGGCCTCTCCTTGAAAGGCTGCCAGGAATTCGCCCGAAAGCCCAACCGACCCCACCGTGATGCTTGGTTTGCCGGTGATCTTCTTTGCCCAGCCTGCGAAACTCAAATCGGATCCGGCGAACTCCGGCTCCCAGAACCGGCGCTGCGAGCAGTGGAAGATATCGACCCCCGCGGCCGAGAGCGGCAACAGCCACGCCTCCATTTCCTTTGGTGTCGCGGCCAGCTTTGCGGTGAAGTCCTGCAGTTTCCATTGCGACAGGCGAAGGACGACCGGGAAGTCTTTGCCCACGGCGTTGCGGACCGCGGCGATGAGTTCCGCGGCGAACTGCGAGCGCGCCGCCAGAGTCTGGCCGCCGTATGCGTCGGTGCGCTGATTGGTGGGATGCCAGAAGAACTGGTCAATCAAATAGCCGTGCGCGCCGTGAATTTCAAGCGCATCGAAGCCCAACCGTTTTGCATCCGCAGCGGCTTCGGCGAAGGCCTGGATGGTGGCCGCGATGTCAGCCAGCGTCATGGCGTTGCCTCCGATCTTGCCGGGCGCGACGAAGCCTGAAGGGCCCTCGAACGGCGCCGGCGGCAGCCATCCCCCGGCCTTGGGCGCCACCACGCCCTCATGCCAGAGCTGCGGCGCCATCATGCCGCCCGCTGCGTGCACTCTATCAATGATGACTTTCCAGCCTTGCAGGGCCTTCTCGCCATGGAAGTGCGGGATGCCCGGATCGTTGGAGGAGGCCGGCCGGTTGACGACCGTGCCTTCAGAGATGATCAGGCCCACCTCTCCGGAGGCTCGCCGTGCGTAGTATTCGGCTACGTTTTCGCCAGGTGCTCCACCGGGGGAGAAGGAGCGCGTCATCGGCGCCATCACTATGCGGTTCTTCAGTGTGAGTGACTTCAACTGGAAGGGTTGGAAGAGCTGGTTTGTGTTTTTGGTCATGATACGTCCACAATCATTTTGCCGATGTTGTCGCCATGAAAGAGGCCGAGGAAAGCGCCTACAGCGTTTTCGATTCCTTTGACCACCGTTTCTCTGTGCTTCAACTTCCCTGCCTGGATGTAGCCGCCCACTTCTTTTTCGAAGCCGGCTTTCTGGTCCATCGAGTCGCTGACGATCAGTCCCTTCATGGTGAGACGCTTCGTGGTGATGTTGAACAGATTGGAGGGGCCGGGCCGCTTCTCTTCGGCGTTGTAGCCCGATATTCCTCCGCAGGAGATGATGCGGCCGTGCACGCGCAATGCGGTCAGCGCGGCTTCGAGCGATTCGCCGCCCACATTATCGAAGTAAACGTCGATCCCCTGTGGTTGCAGGAAGAGGAGCTCATCCGCAATTGGATTGGATTTGTAGTTGAATGCCGCATCGAAGCCGCACTCCTCAACCAGGAACTGCACCTTCGCAGCGGAACCGGCGGAACCGATCACGCGGCATCCCTTCAAATTCGCCAGTTGACCGGCCACACTTCCTACTGCGCCGGCAGCGCCGGAGATGAACACGACGTCTCCGGCCTTCACATCCACAAGCCGCAAGCCGGCCCAGGCGGTCATGCCTGGCATGCCAAGCGCTCCCAGATACACGGAAAGCGGCTGAACCTCCGAGTCCAGCATACTTAGGGCCTCCGGCGGTGCGACGAATCCCTCGCGCCACCCGAAATTCGAGGCGACCATATCGCCCGCCCTGAACTGCTCGGCGCGCGATTCGATTACTTTGCCTACCGCGCCACCTTCCATCGGTTTGCCAATTTCGAAGGGTGGAACGTACGATTTCCCGCTGTTCATGCGTCCGCGCATATAGGGATCTACAGAAAGGAACAGATTGCGCACACGGACCTTGCCTGCCTTCAGCGGCTCTGTCTCTGTCGAAGCCATCGTGAAATTGGCCGCCGTAGGAAGTCCGTGGGCATAGGACGCGATTCGGATCTCGCGGCTCTTCATCATGGTCATTGTGTTTTCCTTTTTGAATTCAACTTACGGTTGTCCCGAACAGCGCACCAACCCCCGCGGTGACCGCCATCGCCAGCGCGCCCCAGAAGGTCACACGCAATGCCCCGAGCTTGATGCTCGCGCCGCCCGCATGCGCCGCAAGGCCGCCCATCGCTGCAAGAAACATTAGTGAGGTGGTGGCAACAAAGGGGATCAAGTTGCCCTCCGGGGCAATCATGGTTACAAGCAGGGGCAGGACTGCTCCCGTGATATAACTGCCGGCGGAAGCAAAGGCCGCCTGGATCGGGCGGGCAGTGAACGACTCGGAAATTCCCAACTCCTCGCGCGCATGCGCGCCCAGTGCGTCATGCGACATCAGTTGAACCGCTACCTGTTTCGCAAGCGCGGGTTCGAGTCCGCGCCTGGCATAGATGGCAGCAAGTTCGTCCTGCTCGCCGCTATAGTCGGCCTTCAGTTCAGAGCGTTCCAGCTTCAGGTCAGCCTTTTCCGTATCGGCCTGCGAATGGACAGAAACGTACTCACCCGCCGCCATTGCCATGGCACCCGCCGCCACGCCTGCAACACCCGCCACTACGATGTTGTTGTGCGGCGCGTGCGCGGCGGCGACGCCGATCACGAGACTCGCGGTGGAGAGAATTCCATCATTCGCTCCCAACACTGCAGCCCGCAGCCAGCCGACTCGGGCCGTCCGGTGACGTTCCAATTGACGCAGAGCCATCGCGTCAGAGTACCGCCGTAATGGCTAGCCGGACGTAAGGATACCTGCTGTCGTAAAGATAGTAGCCGTCTTCGAAATCGACGTAGAGGTAGTCGGTCTCGTACCAATCCTGCGGCCAGTATTCGGGCCATGGATCGAGCAATAGAAAAGAAATGCCACCGTATGAGAACCCCGGATAGCCCATGGACATGATGGGACTGCCCATGCGGAACATGTGCTGGCTACCGAAGTAGAGGTTGTAGCTGTTTTGCGGAATGTAGTATCCGCCGTAGCCTCCACGCTGGTCCCAACTGCGGTGCTGAGTGTTCCACTGTTGTGCACGCGCCTGCTGGAACGTACCCTGACCCTGCCATCCACCACCCTGTCTCAACCAACCGCGCTGCTGCTGCCATGCCGCGGCCTGTTGCCTGCTGCGTTGGGGTTGCTGTTGCATCGGCTGAGGGCGCTGTGCGGCTTGGCGTTGCTGCATCGGAGGCGCGGCCTGCTGTCTCGGCGGTTGCTGCGCGCGCTGGCCTTGCTGCTGCTGGTTCCGCTGTTGCTGTTGCGCCGGTTGTGCATTTTGCGGCTGTTGTTGCTGCGGGCGCTGTGCCTGTTGCTGTTGGTTTCTCTGTTGTTGCTGCTGCCGTTGTTGGGGCTGGGCATTTTGTTGTGGTTGTT
>Ga0118677_10006330_pt1 | contig 20112 bp, 17 predicted proteins | sample AliMusrvi5mmetaG_FD_86154 | JGI IMG/M metagenome (GOLD analysis project Ga0118677, IMG submission 86154)
CTTGTAGAGGTTGTCGTATTCCTCGATGGGCACCCCGTCGCCGCGCGACCAACCGATCTCGGTGCCCTTCAGGCTCACCGGTCCCCAATGGATGAACATCCCGAAGCGCATGTCCTGCCACCGCGCCACCGTCTCCGGCGGGGCTCCGCCGCTGCCTTCCGCGCGCAGCAGGCCGCAACTCACCAACAGGACACTCCACAACAGGGACAAGGTTCGTTTCATGGTGGCGTTTGGTATTTTCACCAATTCATACGCTGCCATGATCGGCATTGTATCAGGAATGAAGAGGGTCGCGCCAGCCAGAGAATATTGCCAGCGGATGCGCCTTGCCGGGAGCGCGGAATTCATTCCGCCGCGCATGCGAAGGCCAATGTGTGGCAGTCCAGTGGCGGGCCGGCGGATCGCGCAAAACCGCATGTTGGTCGACTGCCCAGTCACAGCGGAATGAATTCCGCGCTCCCGGAAAAGGGCGTCGCGCTCCCGCCGCTGGCCGCGCTCGCCCTCAAACTCCCGGCGCAACCGGCATGCGTGGCGGCACGACCTTGCGCCCCAGCGCCTGATTCCAATCCACCTTGGCGGTAAAGGCCATCAGCAAGGCCAAGGTCACGATCGCCCCGACGGTGATGGTGATGCCGGTCAGGCCGTCGAAGAAGAAGTAGTTCATCGATACCCGTCACGCCACACCACCGCGTTCGCCCCGGCGTCGGCCTGCTCCAGACTCAGTCCTCCGTCTAACAAAAACATGCCCTGCCACCCCTTCGCCAGCACCTCGCCATCAAAGGTAGCCTCCAATGTGCCGGCCCGACCGTCCCCGGCAAACGTCAGCACGCAGTCGATCCGGTGCCACAGGTGCCCGACCGGTGGCTCCTCCGGCGGCTCCTTGCCCTCGTCCTGCCGCGCCCGCCCGGCCTCCCACAGGGCTCGCAATTCGGTGTACGGGATGGTAACCCGCGCCTCCGTCAGTTCGGGTAGACCGGCTTGCACCGCCGGTTCCGCACCCGCCCACGACACCGCGGTCATTTGCACCGCGCCAATCACCGATACCCATTTTGCTTTCAAGCCGCCACCGTCCCCCCGCCCCGTGAAACGTGAATGAACCGCCCGCGAATTGTCGGTGAATCCCCGGTGAATTGCACCCCTTACCCCGACCTTCCCCGGAAACCAAATCCTTACTTGGTCACTGAAATTTCCGCAACAATCGCCTACAATGAATTTCTGCAAGGAGCCGCAATTTGCTGCCCGCGGAAACCGGCGTCACCCCCGCTTCCAACCGCCCCATCGCTCCGCCGACCCGCCTCCCATGAGGGCATTCCGTGCCTCAAACTGCGTCATTTTGTCCGTCCCGGACCTCTCCCCAGCACGACCACGATTCAAGTCAAATTTTTTAACCCATTCATTTTCAACGACTTACCTGATTATGACAAACTCGGCATGAGGTCTGCTGTAAGAAAAGTGTCCTCGGTGGTTCTCGTCTTCGCCAACCTCGGCATTTCTTGCTCTGACAAATCATGACGCAAGAAATGCAGAAAAAAAACGAAGAAATCGGTAGCTGAGGCGTTATACCTATGAAGGGGGGTGAAAGCCTCTCCGACAACCACACACCAACCTATCACCATGTCCTACTCCGACAACAGCCTGAAACTTTACCTCCGGGAAATCGCCAAGACCCCGCTCCTGACCCCCGAGGAGGAAGTGAAGCTCGCGCGTAGGATCAAACGCGGCGACAAAGAAGCTCGCCTGCACATGATCCGGGCCAACCTGCGGTTGGTCGTGAAGATCGCTCAAGATTACTCGGGCTACGGCCTGCCACTCAATGACCTGATTTCCGAAGGCAACATCGGCCTCATGAAGGCGGTCGAACGCTTTGACCCGAAAAAGGGCGGCAAGCTCTCCACCTATGCCGCCTGGTGGATCAAGCAGTCGATCAAGAGGGCGCTGGCCAACCAGAGCAAGACGATCCGTCTGCCCGTTCATCTGGTGGATAAGATCGCCAAGATGCGCCGCGTTTCGATGCAGATGACCGAGGAGCTCGGCCGCGAACCCACCGACGATGAACTGGCCGAGGAAGTGGGCCTGTCTCCCGCCAAAGTCACGGCCCTCAAGAGCGCCGCGATTCGCCCGACCTCGCTCGACCAGCCGATCGGGGACGACGATTCCACGCAGTTCGGCGATCTGGTCGGCGATGCCGACGCCCAGGACCCCTTCGAGATGCTGAGGGACAAAGACCTCCGCAACGAAGTCGGCGACCTGCTGGGTATCCTCGATGACCGCGAGCGGCGGATCATCAATTGCCGGTTCGGCCTCGACGGGAAAAAACCGAAGACGCTCGAGGATGTCGGGGTCAAATTCGGTGTGACCCGCGAGCGGATCCGCCAGTTGCAGAACATCGCGCTCGGCAAACTGCGCAAGGCGCTCGGCAAAAAAGAAAAACCGAAGGCCGAAGCCTGCATCTGAGAATTTTTCATAAGTGGGGTTGGGGGGCCGGGGCCCAGTGTGTGCCCCGGCCCCCTTTTTTTATGCGTCCGTCGCGGCTGCAGAGCAGGTCTTGAGATAGGTCGATTTCGGCGGCGGATCCCCCGCGCCACGGCGCGTCTGCGCCGGCCGGGAACAGAGCACAGGCTTTCCCGCCGCGTCCCGGACGAGAGCAACGAATTTGGAATCCGCGGAGAGATATTCCCGGAACATGATGCCCCCCGCGCATCCCGCCCGGGCGGATGTCACCCCGGCAAAAATTTCGCCGTCGCCGGAGAAGGCGCGACAGTAATAGCCCACCGAGTCCTGCCTGTCCCCGAATCCCGAAGAGCTGGCGGCCATCGCCAGGCCGGCGTCGGAATAGCTGGCGCTCCCCGCCCGGGCCACCGGGCCCACATCCCGGTAGAACCATCCTTCTGGCATTTCGGAAGAGCCGTTCACGGGACCAACCGCCAGGAGGCAAACGGCCGGCAGGAGAAAAAACGGGAGCCTTTTCATAGGAGACCCGCAGGATACTGCGGAAAATGATTTTCGGGCCAGATGGCCCGGGAAGCAGTGCTGCCAGCCTGTTTTCATGGGAGTGGGATCTTTTGTGGGAGCGGGTGATTGGGTGGCGGTTCTTTGTCTTGGCGGGTCTCTGGCGCACCGCAGCGCGCGTGAGCGCACCTTGGAGCGCGAGACATTTCCCAGAGATTTGCGGGCGCGTCAACAGCGGAAATTGAAAAATGCGTTCGGGTTGACCCGGAGCAATTTTTACTGGCGGTCTTCAGGGCGTCTCCGGCTCAGAAGGGACCGATGCCGAATTCCTGCGATCAATTGGCGCTGAGCACCGCGCGGACCCGCTGCACACCGTCCACGGAAAGCGCGGCCGCCACCGCCGATGCGGCGTCGGACGGCGACACGGATTTTCCGAACGGGATGGTGGCCGTGCCGTTTTGGAGCCGGGTTTTCTGAGCGGAGTCTCTGGGGATTGCCGGTCTCGCGGAGAGGAGGCCGCGCAATTTGCTGAGGGCGATCGCCTCCTCAAAGAGCGAGGGCGATTCCATCGGGGTTCTGGATTTGACGAGCAAAGTGGTGGGGGTGGCCTCCAGAACCACGCAGGTTTCCGGCAGGAGCTTTCTAACGCCCGAGGAGGGGGTTTCCCGGAAATGCGGCTGCTCCATCGCAACCGGCGGCAGTGGCGCGGGCATCCGGTCTTCCGGCGAGGCAGCCGTCGGCAATGATCTGCTCGCGCGCTTCCCCGGAGCTGTTGCCGGATGGGAGACAGGAGCCGCATCCTGCTTCCTTGACGCGGCGCAGCTTGCTTGCAGAAGGAGCCCGACGAGCAGGCCCGCGAAGCATGGATTTCTCAGGCGCATTCAGGGCTTCTTCAAACGGAGGAATGTCGGCACATCGAGGTCCTCGCCCTCGATGATCGTCGGCTCGATCTTTTCGAATCTTCCGCGGGCGACCGGCTCGAACTGGAGGGTTTCCTGTTTGATTTTCGCCGGGGCGGGTTTGGCCGATGGTGCCGGGGATTGTTTGGATGGCTGGGGTGCGGCGGGGCGCTGTGGCGGAGCCTGGCGGGCGGGAGCTGGTTCCGGCTCGGGTTCCGGTTTCTTCGGGGAGACCGGTTCCGGGGTGGATGGAAGCTCCTGTTCGACGGGAGCCGGTTCCGTTTTGGGCGCGCGCTCGGGTGCGGGTGCCCGGCGCGGACGTGCGGCCGGAGCGGCGGCGGGCGGAGCGGCTCCGGCCTTGGCAAGAATGGTCACGACGACCGGAGCATTTTTATCCGGCAGCGTGCTGACCCCCAGATGAAGCATCGAGTTCTCCGAGGCTTGGCGCGCGATTTCCTGCATGATGGCTCCCACTTCGGCAAACGAAAGCGAAGGCGGGCCGGAGAGGTGGACCAGCACGCTCGCGGCATCATCGAGGAGGCGTCCCCGATCCAGAAGCGGGCTCTTCAACGCCCGCTCCAAAGCCTCGTGGGCGCGGTTGTCGCCGGCGGAGGCCCCGGTCCCGAAAAGACACCCGCCGTTCCCGCCGTCGAGCACGGAGAGCAGGTCGGGAAGCCCGACCCCCAGCGGGCCGGGGGCGGAAATCAACCGCGCGACCGCGGCGACGCATCCTCCGAGCAATTCGTCGCAGGCGGCAAATGTCTCCGCCACCCCGGATTTCGGGGCGCTCAGCTCCGCCATCCGGTCGTTTTCAAAATGGATCACGGCATCGGCATGAGCGCTGATTTCCTGAAAAGCGGTCGCGGCCTGCGAGGCCCGGCGGCGCCCCTCGAACCCGAACGGCGACGTGACGATCGCTAGCAGGAGGGCGCCAGACCGTTTCGCAACCTCGGCCACCACCCCCCCGGCACCCGAGGCGGTTCCCCCGCCGAGGCCGGCGCACAGGAAAATGATGTCCGACCCCGCGAGCGCATCCTCGATTTCCTGCAGCGATTCTTTCGCGGCATCCAGCCCGATTTCGGGGTCGCCCCCGGCACCGAGCCCGCGCGTGGTCAGCGGTCCGAGCGACACTTTCACCGGGGAGACCGAGGACGAGAGCGAGAGATGGTCGGAGTTGATCGCCACGGTTTCGAGGCCGGGCCCGCCGGCCATGGTGATCCGGTCGGCGAGGTTGACCCCCGCGTTGCCGAGCCCCACAAGCCGGACCACCGGAGACTGCGAACGGTCGAGATATTTTGGAAACGAGATCATAAGCCTCTAAAACGGACGGAACTTTCTGAACACTTTCGAGAAGATATTACCCAGAAAAGATTCTTCCGGCATCTCCGAGCGGACGGCCTGGGCATACTTGGCGAGGCCGATGCAGGTCGAGAACTGGGGGTTCTCGAACGCGGAGGTGGGGCCGGAAACCGCCTGGGCGCGGGTGAGGTGGACGGGCATGTCGAAGACCGATTCCGCGACCTCGCGGATCCCGCGGATCAAGCTGCAGCCACCGGTGAGCATGACGCCCGAGCCGAGAAGTCGCTCGGGGACCTCGCCCGCAAACCGTTTGCGCAGGAGCACGAACAGCTCTTCGAGCCGGGCATGGATGATCATGTTGAGCATTTCGCGTTCGACCTCCTTGCCCGAGAAGCCCGTGTCGTTTTTCAAAACGATTTTGTCGCCGGAGAGGGATTTTCCGAGGACCGCCGACCCCTCCTCGATCTTGAGTTTTTCCGCGCGGGTGATCGGGATGCGGAGGCCGATCGAGATGTCGTTGGTGATGTGGTCGCCGCCGACGGCGAGGACGCCGCTTTGGCGGACCGCCCCGTCGAGATAGACGATGTAATCGGTGACCCCGCCGCCGATATCGACGACCAGGGCGCCGGATTCTTTTTGGTGCTGCCCGAGCACGACCTGCGCGGAGGCGAGCGAGCTCACGACGACATCCTCGACCTCGATGTGGCATTCCTTGACGCAGCGGATCGAGTTTTGGATCCGGTTCGTGACGCCGTGGATGATGTGGAAATCGGCCTCCAGCCGGCTTCCCAGCATGCCGACCGGATTGAGGACGCCCTCTTGGCCGTCCACGTAGTAGTGCTGGATGATCGAGTGGAGGATGGCGTTTTCCTTCGGCAGGCTGATTTCCTTCGCCTTGTATTCGACCTCCTGGATCTCCTCCTCCGTGATCTCGCCGCTCTCCTCGGGAATCGGGGCAGAGCCGCGGTTGTTGAAGCTGTGGATGTGGCTTCCGGTGACGGCCAGCCAGACGCTCTTGATTTCGACGTCGCTTTTTTCCTCCGCGTCGGAGAGCGCCTCTCGGACGCAGTTCGAGGCATTTTCGAAATCGACGATCTCCCCCTTGCGGACTCCGCGCGAGGGTGTTTCGCCCACGCCCAGAAGCCGGACCTCGCCGTCCTCGCGGCACTCGGCCACGACGGCGCAGACCTTCGTGGTGCCGATTTCCAGGCCGATATGGATATCCTCGCGGGCCATCAGTTTTTCCTTCCTCCGCCGGATTGCGCGGTGCGCTGGGGCGTGCTTGCGATTTTTTCTGCGGCCGGCGGGGCCATGACAAACGTGACCGGGGTGTTCCGGCGGACCATGAGGTTGACCGAGTCGAGTTCGCGGCCGGTGTCCCGGCAGTGTTCGAGGAGCTGGCGCAGGCGGCCGAGCTGTTCGGAATAGTCGTCGGTCGAAAACGTGACGCGGGCGTTGCGGTCGCTGACGACATCCACGCAATAACCCTTGGAGATATTCATGGTGCGGATACTCAGCAGGCACTCGGGGTGGCGGGACACCTCGTCGAGCAGGGCGAGCGCGCGGTGGAGGTCCTCGTTGTGGAGCGGTTCCCCGTCCCGGATGTTGTCGCTCTGGACGCCGTAAATCACCGGGAGATGGTAGAACTCCGGCTGGATGATCCGGGGCTTCATCAGATATCCGGTCTCGTCCACGAGCAGGGATTTTTCGGGATCAAAAGGATCGGCGTCCTTCTCGATCGGGGCGACCCAAGCCACGGGCTTGCGCGCGGTCACGGTGATCGAGATGTGGTCGGGGAGGTGCCTTTCGATGCAGACCTCGCCCACCATCGGAACCGCCCGGAGCGCCTTCTCCGCGGCGGCGAGATCGACGCGGAAAATATTCTCCCCTTCGCGGACGCCGGTATCCGCGAGCGCCTCTTCGCGCGTCATCACGCCGTCGAGCTCGAGCGTGACCCGCTTCAAGGTGTAATCCGGGTTGGAAAAAAAGAATTTGTCGAGAGCGGTGGCGATCCCGAGCCACGCGGTGAGCGAGATCACCACGAGCAGGGCGGAGATCCAGAAGAACGAGCTCACTTTCTGGCGGCGTTGCCGGCGGGCGGTCACGGCGCGGACTTTCACGTTGAGCAGATGTTGGCCGCGCCCCGCTTGGCGGAGCCTCCGGTTGCCGGGTGATGCGGGTGATGCGTGCCGGATCATGGGGATATTCTGGCCAGTGAAAGGCCTGCGATTTCCTCGCAGAGCGCAGGAAAGCCGAGCCCGGCCACCGCGGCGGCTTTCGGGAGAAGGCTGGTTTCGGTCATCCCGGGAATGGTGTTGATTTCGAGAACATTCAAACGGCAATCCGGGGCGAGAAGGATGTCCACGCGAGAGTAAACTTCGAGCGCGAGCGACCGGCACGCGGCGAGCGCGGCAGCCTGCACCTTGGAGGCCACTTCGGGGGCGAGGTCAGCGGGCGCATGGTAATCCGAGGCGCCTTTCGTGTATTTGTGTTCGTAATCGTAGAAGCCCTCGCGCGGGACAATCTCCACGACCGGCAGGGACTGGTCGCCGAGGACCCCGACCGTCAGCTCGCGGCCGGTGAAAAATTCCTCGACGAGAACCCGGTCGCCATACTGGAAACAATCGTCGAGAGCGGCGGGGATTTCTTCCGGGGAACGGACGATGTGGACGCCGACGCTCGACCCCTGCCGCGGGGCCTTGATCACGCAGGGAAAATCCCAGTCTGGATTTTCGCCGCGCCCGACGATTTTCCATGCGCATGTCGGGACTCCCGCGCGGCCGAAGCAGATTTTTGTTTCGATTTTGTCGAATGCGAGTCGGCTGCCCGCGGTTCCCTCGCCGGTGTAGGCCACGCCGATTTGATCCAGCAGAGCTTGCAGTTCGCCATCCTCTCCGAACGTGCCGTGGATCATGTTGAAGACGAGCCGCGTGCCCGCCGGCAGTTGGAACCCCGGTCCCGTGACATCCATCTCGTGGACTCTTGCCCCAGCTTTGCGGAGCGCGCCCGCGACGGCAGCTCCCGAGCTCAGGGAAACTTCGCGTTCCTTTCCCGGCCCGCCCATCATCAGGGCAACGGGCATGTCCTTCAGCAATCCCTCGTAGTGTCTCTTCATGTGTCAACCCCAACAATTTGAACTTCTGTTTCCAAGGTGATCCCCCGCTCGCGCTCCGCCGCCGCCTGGATTTTCTCGATCAATGTCAGGACCTCGCCGGCTGTCGCCCCGCCGTCGTTCACGATAAAATTCCCGTGAACCTCGGACACCCGCGCGTGCCCGACCGCAAAATTTTTGAAGCCGAGTTCCTCGATCAACCGTCCCGCCGAAACCGGGCCTGGGTTTTTGAAGATGCAGCCGGCGCTGGCGGCGGCCGGCTGGGATTCCCGCCTTTTCGCCAGCGACGACTCGATCAGGCGGTCGATGTCGTCGCGGTCCGCCGGGCGACCTTTGAGCACGGCCGAGAGCGCGTAGTTCTGCCTCAGCATGGGGACGCTGCGGTAATGGATTTCGATTTCGGCGGGGGTGCGGGTGAAGATATTGCCGTCGTGGTCGCAGAACCGGAGGCGCACGACCTGGTCGAATGTCTGGACTCCCATCGCGCCCGCGTTCATGCGGAGTCCGCCGCCGAGGTTGCCGGGGATTCCCTCCATCCATTCAAAGCCGCCAAGGCTTGAGGCGCGCGCCAGGGCGCTGAGCTGTTTGAATTTCACGCCGACTCCCGCGGTGATCTCGTCGCCGTTGACCTCGCAGCGGACAAACTCGCCGCGCGCGAGGTGGGCCACGACCCCCGGGATTCCGCCGTCGCGGACGAGCAGGTTCGATCCGCGGCCCATCACCATGAAGGGGATCGCCCCGTCAAAACAATACTGCACGAGGTCCGCGAAACCTTCCTCGGTCTCCGGCTCCACCCAGAACTGGGCCGGCCCGCCAACACGCATGGTGGTGTGCTTGGAAAGCGGCTCGTGAAGTCTGATCGTGCCGGGACCCAGCACGGCGAGAAGCTTTTCGCGCGTGGCGAGATCGTCGGCGAGACGGGCTCCGGCCTCGTGGATGTTTCCGGCACCGAGGCTGATGATCAGGTCGCCGTCTTCAATGATGACCGCCGCCGACCGGTGGATGCTCTCCACTTCCGGCACGTGCAGCGCGGAGGGATGCCCGCAGGCTTTGAGCGCCTCGACAATCGTGGCTCCCGAGACCCCGGGGATCGGTTTTTCGCTGGCCGGGTAAACATCCGAGACGAAGACGTGGTCCGCATCGTCAAAGGCCCTGCCGAACTCGTCCTTCAAAGCCAGGGTGCGCGTGTAGCGGTGCGGCTGGAACATGGCGAGAACGCGCTTCCAGCCCCCCGTGCGGGCGGTCGCGAGCGTGGCCGCTATCTCGGTCGGGTGGTGCCCGTAGTCATCTACGAGAAGATGCGTGGTGGACTCGTAGCGGATCTCGAAGCGCCGCCGGGCACCCCGGAAACTCTCGAGCGCGGCGGCGATCCGGCCGAAGGGGATCCCGAGCTCGGTCGCCAGGGCGATGACCGCGAGGGCGTTCACCGCGTTGTGGGCCCCGGGGATGTTGAGCGCGATGTCCCCGAGCGGCGACCCGTTTTTTGCCACCGAAAACCGCGAGCGGAAATTTTCGGTTTTGAGATCGAGGGCCCGGAAGCCGTTGCCCGGCGCCAGGCCGTAGGAGACCGCCCGCGGGTGGGACGAGCAGACGCGCCGCGCCCCGGCATCGTCCCCGCAGAAAAAAACAGTGCCGGATGTTTGCGCGACGAGCTTCGCATAGACGGCGTCGATGGCGGCGAGATCCTTGAAGAAATCGAGGTGCTCGGGCTCGATGTTCAGGACGACCGCGTGGGCCGGGTGGTAGTTGACCAGGGTCCCGTCGCTCTCGTCGCCCTCCGCAACAAAATACTCCCCCTCCGAGTCCCAGCGGGCGTTGGCTCCGAGGATCGGGATTTCCGCGCCGACGTAATGGGACGGCTTGAGGCCGCCCGAACGGAGCACGTGCGCCGCCATGGCGGAAGTCGTGGTCTTGCCGTGCATGCCGCAGATCACGATGCCTTTCTTGGCCGCCATGATCGCCGCCAGCGCATCGGCGCGGCGGGACATCGGGATGCCCAGCCGTTTCGCCTCGTCGAACGCCGGGTTTCCCGCCATGATGGCGGACGAGTAAATGACGATTTCCGCCTCCCGGACGCTTTCGGCGGTCTGGGGGGATGCGAAGTCGAGCCCCTTTTTCTGGAGGCGTTCGACCTCGACGGTCACGACCTTGTCCGACCCGCTGACCTGGTGCCCGAGGGCGAGCAGGAGCGCGGCGATGCCGCTCATCCCCGATCCGGCCACCCCGATCAGATGCACGCGTTTCGAGGACGGCCCGGCCAGAAGGAGCTGGAGATCGGCGAGCGTCATGTCGAGGCTTCCTTTACGGCCCGCTCCATTTCGTCGGCGACATTTTCGGCGGCCGAGGCGGGAGGGATCCTTCTGGCGGCGACCGACATGCGCTCGCGCCGCCCGTCGTCCTCGAGAAGGTTGGAAATCATCGCCGCCAGCATCTCGGCTCCGGTCTCCTTTTCCGTGAGCATCTCGGCCGCGCCGGCCCGGACGTAGATCTGCGCGTTCGCGGTCTGGTGGTCGTCGGTCGCGAACGGGTATGGGATCAGGATCGAAGGCAGCGCGAACTGGGAAATTTCGCTGAGGCTCGAGGCCCCGGCGCGGGAGACGACGATATCCGCCGCCGAGTAGGCCTCCTCCATGCTGTGGTGAAACGGCGACACGTAGTGGGGGATTTCGTCGCGCTGGTAATTGGCGGCGGCCAGCCGGTCGTCGCGGTCGCCGGTGAGGTGGATGATTTGAATGCCGGACCCCCGCAGCAGGGTCGCGCATTTGAACAGGAGCTGGTTGATCCCCGCGGCGCCTTGGCTGCCTCCCATCACGAGCAGGGTTTTTTTCTCAGGATCCAGGTGGAACGCCTTCCTGGCGGCAGCTCGGTCCATCGGGTGGCCGAGGTCTTTTCTGAATGGGGTGCCCGTGACGACACAATGCGCGCGCGGCAGAAGCTTCCCGGCGTCTTCAAACCCGAGAAAGACCTTCGTCGCGAACTTTGCAGCCAGCCGGTTGGCTCTCCCCGGGATCGCGTTCGACTCGTGGATGAAGGCCGGCAGCCCGCGCATCCTCGCGGCCAAGACGGGGGCCGTCGAGGTGAACCCCCCCATTCCCAACACGACCGACGGGCGGAACTTGCGGTAGATTTTCCGGCACTGCGAGAAGCTTTCCCAGAACCGGCGGACAAACCGGACGAACGCCGGCGAGGCGACCATGCTCGGCATCCCGATAGAAGGGAGTTTTTCGGCGCGGAACTCGGGCCTGGCCAGGAGCGCGGTCGTATCGATTTCTTTCTCGGAAACAAAAAGCAGGACCTCGTGCCCGCGGCCGTGCAGTGCCTCGGCGACAGCGAGGCCCGGGAAGAGATGTCCGCCGGTCCCGCCGCAGGCGATCACCGCCCGGAATGGAGGCACTTTGATCATAGCCGGGGTTGGATCCGGGCGCGGAAAAGCGCGGGAGCCAGCCGGGGGACCAGCGGTTTCCCGAAGCGGTGGATGTTGATGAGCAACCCGATCATGAAAAGACAGACCACGAGATTTGAGCCGCCGTAGCTGATGAACGGGAGGGGCATGCCCTTGTTGGGAAGAAGGGCTGTCGTGACTCCGATGTTCACCGTGGCTTGCAGGGTGATCATCATCACCGCTCCGATTCCCAGGAGCAAGCCAAAGCGGTCCCGCGAGTTGGTCGCGACGAGCGAGCCGCACAAGCAGACCACGAGAAACCCGGCGACCGTGAGCAGGGTGATCCACAGGCCGAGTTCTTCGCCGATCGTGGGAAAAATGAAATCGGTGTGGGCATACGGGAGGAAGGACATTTTTTGGCGGCCCTGCCCGAGGCCAAGACCGTTGATCCCGCCGGAGCCGAAAGCGATGAGCCCCTGCAACTGCTGGTAAAATTCGTTCGGGTATTTATCGGGGTGAAGGAAGGCCATGAGCCTGCCCAGGCGCTCCGGGATTTTCATGGCGAGGAAGAGGAGGCCCGCCACGCCGGTCACCCCCATCAGCAAAAGCCAGCGCATCGCGGCGCCCGCAACAAACATCATCGCCACGGCGGTTGCTCCGATGAGGGCCGTGTTCCCGATGTCCACCTCGAGAAGAATCGGAAGCAGGAGGAGCCCGAGAATCCCCATCGGGGCAGCGAACCCCATCAGGAACCCCTTGGATTCGGCCTCGAATTTCGAAAACCACCAGGCGAGAAAAAAGAGGCTGCCGATTTTGGCGAACTCGCTCGGCTGGAGGGCGCCGACGCCGAGATTGAGCCAGCGCGACGAGCCGTTGAGCCGGAGACCGACGTGCGGGACGAAGCAGAGCAGCAGGAGAAAGAAGGCGCCGCCGAACCAAACCCCCCAGCTCCGCTCCCAAAAATGGTAATCCATGCGGGCCGTGAAGACGGCCACCGCGAGCCCGACGCACAGCCACATCACCTGGCGCTTCACGAAGAAATAAATGTCCCCGTGGCTGTCCTGCGCAAACGCGCTCGTGCTGAATAGCATCACCACGCCGAGGACCACGAGGCCCGCGACTGTCAGCAGTAATAAATGGATGCCGTGTTTTTGCATTTCATGTTCCCCGTGGGACCCGCGTCGCGTGGCCGCCCCGGGCGGCCTACGGGACGATCAGTTTCTGGCCGATTTGGAGTTTGGTGGGATCCTTGATATCGTTGGCTTTGATCAGGTCGTTGTATTTGACCTTCAGTTTTTTGGCGATCGCGTAGGGGTTGTCCCCCTTCGCGACCGTGTAGGATTTTTCGGGTGCGGCCGGGCTCGCATCCGCTTTCGCGGGCTCGCCGTCTGCGGGCTTTGCGGCGGCTGCCGTCTCCTTCGTCTTCGCGGCCGGGGCCGGTTTGGCCTCCGGGCTCTTGGCGGCGGGGGCGGCCGGTTTGGCCTCGGCGGTTTTGCTGGCGGCGGCCGGCTTGGCTTCGGACGTTTTGGCGGACGCGGCCGGTTTGGCTTCGGCGGCCTTGGCGGCGGGAGCTTCCGGTTTTGCCGGGGTTTTGGCCGCGCCGGACTTCGCGGGGATTTTGAGCACCTGGCCGACGCGGAGAGCGGAGCCGCTGCCGATGCCGTTGGCCTGCTCGATGGCCTCGACGGTGGTTTTGTTGCCGGCCGCGATGCGGGTGAGAGTGTCCCCTGCCACGACGGTGTGGGTGGCGGCGGCGTCTGCCGGCTGGGTTTTTGGCGATGCCTTGTTGGAAGACGCCGGGAGCGTGCGCGCGGCCTCGTGCGCCGGGGCAGCGGTTTTGCTCGCTGGGGCGGCGGCGGCCTCCGGCGCCGCGGCCGGCACCGCTTTCGAGGCGGCGGGTTTGGCGCGGTCGGGAACGATGTGCCGGGTTTTCAGGATGCTGAATGCGACGACGCCTCCGATGGCCAGGACGTGCAGAAGGAGGACGACGATCAGAGCATGCGAGAACTTCATGTTCGGCTCGGATTCGCCTTCGTATTCCTCGAAATCCTTGTCGCTGGTTGCGGCCCGTGCGTGCAGGGTTTTCACCATTCTTCGCGGGACGCGGCGGGGCGTTGGCGGACGGGGCATGGGTTTCATTTTCATGTGGTGTTACGGTGTGGGCTTGAGCTGGTGTACTTGTGCTTTGAAAAGATTGCCGCGTTCCCCGTAGTTGCGGAACATGTCGAACGAGGAGGTGCCCGGAGAAAATAGCACGGCGTCGCCTGTGCCCGCCAGTTGCGCGGCCCGGGCGACCGCTTCCTCCAAAGTCGCGGCCTTGTGGCAGGCGACACCCGCCCAGGACACCGCGATGCGGTCCTTCATTTCCCCGATGAGGACGGCGGCGCGGACCCGCTCGCGGACCAGCGGGGCGATCGCGTCGAACTCGAACCCTTTGTCCTTGCCGCCCGCGATCAGGACGATCGGGGAATTTTGCGAGCGGATCGCCATTCCCATGGCATCCAGGTTCGTGGCCTTCGAGTCGTTGATCCAGCGGACCCCGTCCAGCTCGCGCACGAACTCGCAGCGGTGCGCGGGAGCGGTGTAGCCGGTGACGGTGCCGGCCATGACGTCGAACTCGACATCGAGCGCGTGGCCGATCGCCAGCGCGGCCATCAGGTTCTCCGCGTTGTGGACGCCGGGCAGTTTGGTTTCCGCCTGATCGAGGATCGGTTCCCCGCGAAAGCAGATGCGGGTTCCCACCAGCGTAAAATCCGCGTCGTTCCTGCGGGCGCTGAACGTGATCCTGCGGGCCGCGAGCTCGGGGAGTTCGGAGGCGGCGTTGACGACCGCGAGATCAGAGGCGGTCTGGTTTTCGAAGATGCGGAGCTTCGCGTCGCGATACTCTTTCATGCCGGGATACCGGTCGAGGTGGTTCGGGCTGAGGTTCAGCCACACCGCCACCTGCGGGTGAAACGTCCGGACCGTCTCGAGCTGGAAGGAACTCACTTCGAGAACCATCACGTCCAGCTCGTGGCTCGAGCGGACCGCGGCCGCGAAGGGAAGGCCGATGTTCCCGCTCGCCATCGTGCGCACGCCGCAGGCTTTCAGCATTTCGGTCGTGAGTTCGGTGGTCGTCGTCTTCCCGTTGGTGCCGGTGATGGCGACCGCCGGGCACGAGCATTCTTCAAAGGCCAGTTCGAGCTCCCCGATGACCGGGATCTTTTTCCTCACCACGTTTTGCACGAGGGCGACCGCCGGGTCGATGCCGGGGCTGAGGACCGCCACGTCGTAAACCGAGGGGTCGCTGTCGGCCGCTTCGCCGAGAAGCACGCGGATCCCGCGGGCCTCGAGGGCGGCCGCCTTCCCGCGCAACGCCTCGCCGCAGCCGCTCTCGCAGACCGTCACCCGCGCGCCCTCCTCGCCCAACAACAGCGCGGCGGCCTCGCCGCTGTGGCCGAGTCCCAGGACAACCGCGTTTTTTCCGCTGTAGATCATTTCAACGAAGTTTGAGTGTGGCGAGCCCGAGGAGGGCGAAGAGGACAGACATGATCCAGAACCGCACGATCACGGTGTTTTCCTTCCATCCGCTGAGTTCGAAATGGTGGTGCAGGGGCGACATCTTGATGATCCGCTTTCCCGTCAGCTTGAAGCTCGCGACCTGGAGGATGACCGACATGGCCTCGATCACAAAAACCCCGCCCACGATCACGAGGAGGAGTTCCTGTTTGCAGCAGATGGCGACGGCTCCCAGCATCCCCCCGATCGCCAGCGAACCCGTGTCGCCCATGAAAACCCGTGCGGGATGGGCGTTCCACCAGAGAAACCCGAGGCAGGCGCCGAGCAGCGCCACGCACAGGATCGTCAGTTCCGCGGAGTAAACCACGAACGGCACCTGCAGGTAGGTGGCGGCCTTGATGTTGCCGGCAAGATAAACCAGCACCGCGTAAGTGGCGGCCACGGTGGCCGTGCAGCCGGTGGCCAGGCCGTCCAGGCCGTCGGTGAGGTTCACCGCGTTCGACGTGCCCACGATCACCAGCAGGTAAAAAATAAACGTCCCCCAGCCGAGGCTGAAGATCAGCGGTTCCTTCGAGAACGGGATGTTGAGCTGCTGGGCGATCCCGGCGAGTTTGGGGTTCGTCAGGAAATAGACGGTAAAAATCGCGGCGAGCAGGCATTGCAGGGCAAACTTCAGGCGGCTGCTGATCCCGGCGGAGTTCTTTTTTTTCACCTTCAACCAGTCGTCGTAGAACCCGATGGCCCCGAGGAATAGCGTGCTGAAGAGCACCAGCCAGACAAACGGGTTTTCCGGCTTTGCCCAAAGGAGCGTCGAGATCACGATCGAGCCGACCAGAAGGATCCCGCCCATCGTGGGGGTTCCCTTTTTGGCCCCGTGCAGCTCGAACAGCTTGTGGACCTCCTCCTTGCTGCGGATCGGCTGGCCGAACTTCAGGGAGATGAGTTTCCGGATCACCCAGTTGCCGAAAACCAGGCTGATCAGGAAAGCGGTGATCCCGGCGCAGATCGCGCGAAACGTGATATAGGAAAAGACGTTGAACGCCTTGAAAAAGTCGTTGTCGATCCCCTGCGCCTGGGCCCACTTGCTGAGGTTGGAAAGGTAATAGAGCATTATTCTTCGAAATGTTTCAGCACGGATTCCATGCGGGCGGAGCGGCTGCCTTTGACGAGCACGACATCTCCCGGGCGGGCCAGGTTGTCGAGCATGAGCGAGGCCGAGGCGGTGTCATCGACCTCATGGACCCTGCCGAGGCCTGCCTCGCGCGCCGCATCCGCCATGGGAGCGGATTCCGCGCCGACCGTGATGAGGATGTCCGCAGTTTTTCCGGCTGCGCTTCCCGTGCGGCGATACCCTTCCAACTCGTAGCTCCCGAGCTCGCCCATGCGGCCGAGGACGGCGATCCTGCGCCCGGTGCCGGGGAGGGCGCGCAGGGTGGAGAGGGCGGCAACCATGGAGTCGGGGTTGGCGTTGTAGGTGTCGTCGAGAAATGAAATCCCCCGAATGACCCGGTATTGGAGGCGTCCCCCGGCAAGGCGTGTTTGAGGGAGGCCCGAGACCGCGTCCTCGGGGGAAATTCCAAGTTCGATCCCTGCGGCGACCGCGAGAAGCGCATTGCGGACCATGTGCGCGCCATTGCAGGCGATCGAGGTCGGAAACGCGCGGCCATCCACACGGACGACAAACGAGCAGCCCTCGGCCGATTCGACCAAGGAGTCGGCCGTGATGCTGCCCGAGGAAAGCCCGGCGCGGACGACGCGGGCCTTCGTGCGCGAGGCGATGAAATCCGACTGGTCGTCCTCCGCGGAGAGAACCACGAATCCCTCGTGCGTGACCGCCTCGGCGAGCGCGCTCTTTTCGGCGGCGATGGCCTCGCGGGTCTTCAGGTATTCGATGTGGGCGACGCCGATGTTCGTGATGATGGCTGCATCCGGTTTCGCGAGGGCGGCCAGCGGGGCGATTTCGCCGGGGTGGTTCATCCCGATCTCCCAGACCGCCGCCGTGTGCGAGGCGTCGGCCGAGAGGATCGAGAGCGGCACGCCGATGTGGTTGTTGAGGTTGCCCTCCGTCTTGAGGACATGGAAACGCGGGGCCAGGACGGCGGCGGCAAATTCTTTCGTGCTGGTTTTTCCGTTGCTGCCGGTGATGCAGAGCACCGTCAATTTCAAACGGGAGCGCCAGGCCGCCGCCAGCCGGGTGAGGGCGTCGAGGCCGGAGGCCGCCAGCAGAACGGGAAACTCGTCGGGCAGCCCGGAGACCGTCGAGGCATCGTCAACGAGCGCGGCCGCCGCCCCGCGGGCCCCCGCCTCCGCCGCGAAGAGGTTGCCGTCGAAATTGTCGCCGCGGAGCGCCACATACAGGTCGCCGGGCACGATCGTCCGCGTGTCTTTGGAAATCCGCGAAACCTTTTTGTGGCCGTCGCCGCGGAGGATTTTCGCCCCGGACATCTCCGCGATTTCTTTGAGTGAAAGCGGGTCCATGGTCTAGGTCTCCGCCTTCTTGTTGGCCATCGCCGACCCGGCGACGGCGACATCGTCGAACGCGATCCGGCGGTCCGCGAACTCCTGGTAGGTCTCATGGCCTTTGCCGGCGACCAGCACGATGTCGCCGGGGGCCGCGAGGTCGATCGCGTGACGGATCGCGCGCTCGCGGTCGGTGATCTTTTCGAAATTTGTCCCGCGCATCCCGGCTTCGACATCGGCGATGATCGCCTCCGGATCCTCGCGGCGCGGGTTGTCCGAGGTGATGACCGTCCAGTCGGAATGCTCCTCCGCGGCGGCGGCCATGAGCGGGCGTTTCGCGCGGTCGCGGTCGCCGCCGCAGCCGAAGACGGTGATCAGCCGGGCCGGCTTCAATTCCTTCAGCGTGCGGAGAACATTTTTCAGGGCGTCGTCGGTGTGGGCGTAATCCACGAAGACCTGGAAGTTGCGTTTGCCGGCGACCCGCTCGACGCGTCCGGGCACCTGCGGGGCCGAGGCGAGCGCGGCGATGGCACCGCGCAATTCCACGCCGCACGACGCGGCGGCCGCGAGAGCGGCGAGCGCGTTGTAGATGTTGAAAAGCCCGATCAGCGGCATGCGCACCAGAAAACTTTTCCGCTTGGCATCGAGATGGAACACGGATCCGTTCCCGTCAAACCGGATCGCGCTCGCGCGGAAGTCGGCCCCCACGCCGCGCCCGAACGTGACGGTTTTGAGCTTTTTCCCGAACCTCTCGATGAGCAGGTGTCCGTGCCGGTCGTCGGCGTTGATGATCGCGCGGCCCTTCTTGTGCGTCTGGGCGGCGAGGCTCTCGAAGAGGAGCGCCTTCGCCTCGAAATACGCTTCCATCGTGCGGTGGTAGTCGAGGTGGTCCTGCGTCAGGTTCGTGAACACCGCCGCATCGAACTCGATACCCCTCGCCCGCTTCTGGACGAGCGCGTGGCTCGACACCTCCATCGCGACCGCCTTCGATCCGCCCTCGCGCATGCGGGCAAGCATTTCTTGGAGATCGACGGATTCCGGCGTGGTCCTTGGCGCGGGGATTTCCTCGGTCCCCACGACGTATTTCACCGTGCCGATGAGCCCGCTGCGGAGCGAGGAGGAATCCATGAGATGCTTCAGGAGGAACGCGGTCGTCGTCTTGCCGTTCGTCCCCGTCACGCCCGCGCATTTCAGCGACCGGTCGGGATGCCCGAAAAACGCGGCCGCGATATCGGCCATGGCGGCCCGCGCATCCGGCACTTCGACGACCGGGCACCCGCAATCCCCGATCCGGGATTCCGCCACGACCGCCGCCGCGCCTTTGCCGGCCGCCTGCTGCGCGAACTCCGCGCCGTTTGTCTTCGCGCCGGGCAACGCGAAAAAGAGGCTGCCGGAGACGGTCCGGCGGGAGTCATACGAAAGAGAAGAAATCTCCGGGTCGGCGAGGACGGCGGGAATGCCGGCGGATTGGAGAAGCGGGTTGAGCCTCATGGGGTCAGTTCGTCCTTTCCCCTTTCGCGCAGGGCGAGCGGGCCCGCCGGCTCGGCGCGGAGGCTCGGCACGAGGTCGAGGTAGCGCGCCGCGCGTTCGCCGATCCGCGAAAAAACCGGCGCGGCGACCAGGCCGCCGTAGTTTAAATTCGAAGCCACCTTGGCGTCGTCGAGCATGACCAGGCAGACGAAGCGGGGGTTTTCCTGCGGCAGGTAGCCGACAAACGAGATCACGAGTTTCCCCGGCGCATAACCGCCATGAGGGCTGGCTTTTTGCGCGGTGCCCGTTTTCCCTGCGACGGTGAATCCGGCGATTTTCGCGAGTTGCGCCGTTCCCCCGTCGCCCACCACTCCGGTGAGCGCCTCGCTGACAAAGCGGGCGACTTTTTGGGGGACGACCTCACGGACGACCTTCGGCGGCTTGTTGAGAACCACGCTCCCGTCGGAATCTTCGACGGAGCGGATGATCTGCGGGGCCACGAGCCTTCCGCCGTTGGCGATGACCGACATGCCCATGGTCATCTGCAGCGGGGTGACGGCAACCGACTGGCCCATCGGCATGCGCGTGAGGGTCAGCTTGTCCCAGAGACGGGAATGGGGGGCGTGCACGACACCTGGGATCTCGCCGGGAAGCTCGATGCCAGTGCGCTCGCCGAACCCGAACCGCCGCACATACTCGTAATACTTCATGTCCCCCATCATCAGCCCCATTTTTGCCGAGCCGATGTTCGAGGATTTCACGAGAATGTCATGGACGCTCAGCGAGCCGTAGCCGTGGTGATCCCGGAGGATCTTTCCGCCGTAGGAAAAGGCCCCGTTCTCGCAGAAGATCACGGTCTTCTCATTGACCGTGCCTTCGTTGAGGGCGCCGGATGCCACCACGATCTTGAAAACGGAACCGGGCTCGACCATGTCAACGACCGCGCGGTTTTTCATCTGCTCGGGCCTGGCATCGCCGGGGTGGTTCGGATCGAAGCAGGGGCGGTTTGTCATGGCGAGGATTTCGCCCGTGAACGGGTCCGC
>Ga0118677_10005882_pt1 | contig 20111 bp, 15 predicted proteins | sample AliMusrvi5mmetaG_FD_86154 | JGI IMG/M metagenome (GOLD analysis project Ga0118677, IMG submission 86154)
TATCTGAATAGTTTGGTGAAAACACCTTTGATTTCCCCAAAAATCATTACAATTAATGAACTCTTTTCAGAACTTTCACCATTCCATATACCGGATAGGTTAAGCCTTATCTTCAGGCTTTATAAAGTTTATTGTGAATCGACTCATTCCAGTGAACTATTTGATGATTTTTATTTTTGGGGCGAGATGCTTATAAGTGATTTCGACCAGGTGGATAAATACCTTGTAAATGCCCATGACTTATTTACAAATGTTACTGAATTAAAGGAGATTGATGTTCGTTTTAGCGATCTGAATGCGGATGATAGAGAGCGACTTGGGAGTTTCTGGAAAACCTTATCGAATCATGACAAAACTCCAAATCAGCATGAATTTTTAAGGCTTTGGGAAGATATTGAAGGAGTTTATAATAAGCTAAAATCCGCTCTGCATAGCGAAGGTCTTGCTTATGAGGGAATGCTCTATCGGGAGGTAGTCGAAAAGATTCTTAAGGAAAACCTGTCATTGTTTGAGAATAAATTCTTTGTATTTATTGGATTTAATGCGTTGAACAGCTGTGAGGAGGCCCTTTTTGATTATCTTCAGGATCATGGTAAAGCCACCTTTTTCTGGGATTTTGACAACTATTATTATAAAGATACAACCCAGGAAGCAGGATATTTTTTACGCAAAAATATGGTCAGGTTTCCGCATTTCGGGTATTTTCCGGAAAGTGATTCACTTACACTCCTCTCCAAATCAATTAAAATTGTAAATATCTCTTCACAGGTTGGGCAGGCACAGGTTGCTGTTAATGAGCTTATTGGGCTAATTAATAGAAAATTAAATTTTGACGATACCGCTGTTGTGTTGTGTGATGAAGAGTTGCTTTTGCCAGTAATTAATGCCATACCAGTTTCCAGTAATAAGGTGAACGTCACGATGGGGTATCCATTGAAAATGACCCCTGTTTTCAGTCTGGTGACACAACTAATTGCGTTGCAGAAGAATGCAAGAATGGGTGAAAACGGAAAATTAGCTTTTTATAATAAAGATGTGATCCGTGTTTTGAATCATCAGCTTGTTATCGATTTTGAACCATTGGAAGGCAAAAACCTTGTCAAGACTATCCTTGAAGGTAATATCATCTATCTGGTGGATAATGATTTGCCGAAGAATGGGTTCTTTCAAAAACTGTTCTTTGCACCTCAAAGCATTATCGGGCTTTCTGATTATTTTCTTGGAATCCTTAAAGCAATCTTTATTCATTGGCAAAATAAGGGTGGTGATCTATCCAACGTGGATTACGAAGATGAAAATAAGCAAACCCGGGGTGAAAATTCTGAGATCTATTGCGAATATCTCTATCAGTCTTACCTGGCAGTAAACAAGCTAAAAGATATTTTAGTCATCGAGGGAGCAAAGGTTTTCGAAACAGAAAATTTCATTTCAAAGGAGGCTTTTTTTCGGTTTTTAACACAATATCTTAGTGGACTGAGTATTCCTTTTGAGGGAGAACCACTTGAAGGATTGCAAATTATGGGAATTCTGGAGACACGTACCCTTGATTTCAAAAATCTTATTGTCCTTTCAATGAACGATGGTATTATGCCAAAGATTTCCGCTTCCGGATCGTTTATACCTTATAATTTAAGACGGGTTTTTAGTTTGCCAACAATTGAGGAGCAAAATGCAATGTATGCCTATTATTTCTATCGTTTAATACAACGGTCTGAAAATGTGACATTTGTTTATGATTCTGGTGCAAACGGTATGTTCACAGGTGAGAAAAGCCGTTACCTGTATCAGTTATTGCTTGAATCTCCGATTAAAATCGAAGAGATCAATATGGTATTCAATGTTGAGCATATCGCAGTTCAGCCTATACGTATTCCTAAAGATGCAAATGTAATGGTTCGGCTCAATGATTACCTTACTGGCAGAAGGCCCCTTTCACCAAGTGCAATTGACAAGTACCTCAATTGCCCTTTACAATTCTATTTCAGATATTCGGCAGGTTTGGATGAACCGGACGAAATATCGGAGGAGGTTGATGCACTGATTTTTGGACTTCTTTTTCATGATGCAATGGAAAATATTTATCGCCCCTTTATCAGTAAGAGCGTTACGCCTGACGATATTGATTTAATTTTAAAAAATCCGGAACAGATCGGAAATATTATAAAATCGTCATTTCAGAGGGTTTATTTTAAAGGAAATAATTCATTGGATGAGATACAATTAACAGGACGAAACTGGCTGATCTTTGAGGTTGTAAAAAAATATGTCATCCAATTACTAAATGTTGACTGCAGACGCGCGCCATTTGAAATCGTTGGGCTCGAAGAAAAAGTAACAACAATATTGGGAATTAATAATTCTCAACAAAGTGTGATGATTGGTGGCACCATCGACCGAATTGATAGAATTGGTGAGGCTGCCTATATTCTTGATTATAAGAGTGGAAATGCAGAGTTGAGTTTTCCCCTCCTTAACTCTTTATTTGAGAGTGGAAATAAAAATCGAAACAAAGCAGCATTTCAGACCCTTGTTTACTCCTATATTCTGCATAAAAACCAGCCGGATTTAGGAACGATCTACCCCGGGATATATTCTTTGCGTGCGCTATTTGAAGCAGATTTTTCTCCTTCATTGTGCTCCAAAGAGATAGGAAATCTACCCGTTGAATTTATTTCAATAGCAAATGATTTTGAGGTACTTCTAAGGAGTTTAATCGAAGAGATTTTCAATACCGACTTACCCTTTGTCCAGACAGAAAATGAAGAACATTGTAAATATTGTTCTTACCGTCAAATTTGCAGAAAGTAGATTTGTTACCCGTTTAGGCCTTGCCGAGCAAATCGGGTCTTATTCTTCGTGTCCTTTCATAAGCCTGGTCTTGTTTCCAGTCGTCTATAAGCTTGTCATTTCCTGAAAGGAGGATTTCAGGAACCCGCCAACCTTTATATTCTGCAGGACGGGTATAAACCGGCGGAGTTAGCAATCCATCCTGAAAAGAGTCGGTCAGTGCAGAGGTCTCATCGGATAAGACTCCCGGGATCAGTCTGACTATTGCATCGGCCACAACAGCTGCAGCAAGTTCACCGCCTGTTAAGACATAATCTCCAATTGATAATTCCAGGGTAACCAGGTTGTCCCGAACCCTTTGATCTACACCTTTATAATGTCCGCATAGCAGTATCAGGTTCTTCTTAAGTGATAAATGATTGGCATCCCGTTGAACAAACTGACGGGCATCCGGTGTCAAAAAAATAACCTCGTCATAGTCCCGCTGACTTTTTAATTCATTGATTGCTTTATCGATAGGCTCAATTGACATTACCATTCCGGCACCTTTACTAAATGCATAGTCATCTACCCGTTTGTGTTTGTCGGTTGACCAGTCTCTGATATTATGAATATAAATCTCCGCTAACCCTTTATCTTTTGCTCTTTGGAGAATTGAATGGTTAAAAGGGCTTTCCAGGAGTTCCGGCACCACTGTGAGAATATCAATGCGCATATTTTTTTTTACAAAAGTACCATTCAGGATTGATCTTCCCAATCATAAATTCAGAAATAAGCCCATATCATGGGAATATTATTCATTAAATATGACATAATGACTTGTGTTATTTGCGAAAGCTGTCAATATGGCTTATTTCGGATTGAATTTTCAAGTTTTAGTTCACTGGCATATCAATTGAAGATGTACGGTATATATTTTAATAAATTTCGATTTTAAACAACTTAAAACAAAAAATTATGAATTTACTTAGATTCTCAAAGCCATTAGCTTCTCACACTTTTTCCGAAGGTATGCTCAATCAGATGCTTCGTGAACTTGGAAATGAGAATTGTGTTTCAGTTCCGCGGGCCAATGTACTTGAAGGGAAAGACGATTTTAAAATTGAACTCTCAGTTCCCGGTTTTATTAAGGAACAGATAAGTGTTCAATTTCAGGAAGGTCAACTAATAATAAAAGGGAGCCCGGCGGAAAAACAGGCTGAAAATGAAAGATATCTGATCCGTGAATTTGGATTAAGAAGCTTTATAAGGCGCTTTTCAATTCCCGATACAGTAGATACGGAATTGATCAGTGCTGCCTTTTCAAACGGGATTTTGACGATTATAATTCCCAAAAAAGGAGAAGCGATTGAAAAGGAGCCAAAAGATATTATTGTCAATTAAGTATCTATTATATTATATATTAGATCATTAAGGGGGATGCAGAACACTTCTGCATCCCCTTCCTTATTTGGAACAAAAATATGTTTTCGAATTAGTTGAGGATTAGCTTGTAAATATCTATTTTCGTGAAAAATAATCTTGTATACATCCTGGCTTAATCGCCGTAACGAAATTGCAGATGGAATCTAACGAATTGAAAAAAAATGCAGCCTCCGATGAGACAGAGTTGCTAAAAAATGGTGAAGTAACCGCTGAAGTGGTAACTCCAAAGGGTACTGACAGTGATAATGCAGTACCTGCTGAAAAGAGTTTGGACTCTTCTCCGGATATAGAATCCGACTCTTTGAAAGACCCTGTAACCATTGAAGAGAGCGCTATAGAAATTGTTAGCTTAGGCACTGATTCAGAAGAAGTGAACGTTCCTGAAATAGTTGAAAAACTTAAAGCAAAAGTAGAAATTCCGAAACAAGTTGAAGAACAATCTTTAATAGAAGAGGCTTTGGCATCAGAACCCATTGAGGTAGTTTTTAATAAGTCTGCTTTGGTTGAAGATGAGCCGGAGAATTCTGAGCCACTTTTTAATCTTGATACCATTCCTAAACCGGTTCTTGAGGTTGCTGAGGCTGGAGAAACAACACTGATTGATCAGATTGTTCAGGTTGCAGAGGAATCGGATGATGATGATGATCTTTTTAGTGATCGGGAACCGGATGCGCATGCAATTCCGATCCATGATTACTCCTCTTATAGTAAAATACAATTAGTAAACACATTAAGAAAGATATTATCCGAAGGAACAGCCGATGAAATCAGGCCACATGCCGAGGCCATAAAAGGTTGTTTTTATAAAATCCGCAATAGTGAGATTCAGGAGCAGAAAGCTGCTTTCACCGCTCAGGGGAATGATGAGGAATTATTTGAAGCTCAAGAGGATGTACATGAATCTGAGCTAAAAGACCTGCTGCGTGAATACAAAAATCTGCGTGCTGAGTTGAACAAGAAACAAGAGGCAGTAAAGGAGGATAATTACCATAAAAAGCTGGCAATCATTGAGGAAATAAAATCCTTAATCAATAGCGAAGAGTCGATTAATATGACTTTTCAGGAGTTTAATAATCTTCAGGACAAATGGAAGAGTATCGGTCAGGTACCCCAAACAAAGGTTAAAGATTTATGGGAAAATTACCATTATAACGTAGAGTTATTTTATGATTTTGTAAAGATTAACCGTGAGCTTCGTGATCTTGACCTTCGCCGTAATATGGACGAAAAGGGGAAACTTTGTGTGAAAGCTGAAGAACTTGCTGCAACAGCAGATGCAGAGGCGTTATCGACATTCAGAGAACTTCAAAAACTTCATGAATCCTGGAGGGAAATTGGTCCAGTACCACGTGAAAGCAAACAAGAGCTGTGGGAGCGTTTTAAGTCTGCGACAACACTTATTAATAAGCGTTATCAGCAATTCTTTGAGCAGGAGCGGACTTCGCAGAAGGAGCAATTACAAAAGAAGGTTGAGCTTTGTGAACTGGCCGAGCAATACTGTGAATTTAAATCTGAGAATCCGCGTGAGTGGAACGAAATTACGGAGAAAGTGATTGCGCTGCAGGAAGCATGGAAGAATTCCGGATTTGGTCCCCGTAAGGAAAATGCCAAAGTTTGGGAGCGTTTCAGGGCAGCCAATGATGCATTTTTTCAAAATAAACGCAATTTCTGGAATAAGAGTAAAGATCAGCTCAATAAAAACCTGGCGCTTAAACTTGAAGTTTGTGAGCAGGCTGAAAAACTAAAAGAATCGGATGACTGGAAGGCTACCACTGATAAGTTGATTGCGCTTCAGAAGAAATGGAAAGAGGTGGGTCCTGTTCCACGGAAACAATCGGAATTAATCTGGAAACGGTTCAGGAGTGCCTGTGATGAGTTTTTTAATCGTAAAACCACCCATTTTTCAGGTGTTACAGGAGATCAGGACGAGAATTATAAAGCTAAAAAAGCACTTATAGAAGAGATCGAAAATTATAAAGCAACCGGAAATTCCAAAGAAGATATTGAAGTCCTTAAAAAATTTCAGGAACGTTGGACCGATATTGGATTCGTCCCTTTCCGTAAAAAGGAGGAGTTGCAGGCACGTTATCATGCCTTGATTGATAACCATTTTGATCAACTTAAATTGGATGATCAGGATATGGGGCTTTATAAATTCAAGAGTAAAATTGAAAATTTAGCCTCTCAACCACGTGGGTGGTCGAAGATCAATATGGAGCGTGACCGTTGTTCACAACATCTTAAACAGCTTGAAAATGATATTAATACCCTTGGAAATAATGTCGGATTCTTTGGGTCAAGCAAAGGGGCGCAATCTCTTATTCAAGGGGTAAATATTCAGATTGAGAAGATTAAGGTTCAGATCGACTACCTCAAAGAGAAGCTGAAAATAATCGATTCTCAGGAGGAGATTAACTGACGATTGGCTAATAGCATTAATTCAGTCCGAGCCCGACTACTTCAAACCATGAACAAGTCTGGCCCGGACTTTTCAATTCAGTAATGTAACGTAATTTTAATCCTACCATACGGGGTTTCCGATTAAAATTCGTTACTTTGCGAACTTTTAGAATGGACAAAAAATTATAATTGTGGCCACAACGAAGTATATATTTGTAACGGGCGGTGTGACTTCTTCACTCGGTAAAGGGATTATAGCTTCATCCCTTGCCAAACTGCTTCAGGCAAGAGGATACAAGGTAACCATACAGAAACTCGATCCCTACATCAATGTTGATCCGGGGACTCTCAATCCCTACGAACATGGAGAATGTTATGTGACGGAGGATGGTGCCGAAACAGATCTCGACCTTGGGCATTACGAACGATTTCTCAATTCACCCACCTCACAAGCCAATAATGTTACCACGGGAAGAATCTACCAGTCGGTAATCAATAAGGAGCGAAGGGGCGATTACCTTGGGAAAACAGTGCAGATTATCCCCCATATCACGGATGAGATTAAACGGTATATCAAGTATCTTGGATCAAAAAAGAAATTTGATGTTGTAATTTCTGAGATTGGCGGTACAGTAGGGGACATCGAATCATTGCCGTTTATTGAAGCGGTCCGTCAATTAAAATGGGAATTGGGAAGTGATGCACTCTTTATTCACCTCACCCTTGTTCCTTATCTCTCTGCGACGGGCGAACTAAAGACGAAACCTACACAGCATTCGGTAAAAGCGTTACTTGAAAATGGAGTTCAGCCTGATGTGCTGATACTCAGAACAGAACATGCTCTCTCTCCAGGGTTAAAAGAGAAGGTTGCCTTATTTTGTAATGTTGCCAAGGAGGCCGTAATTGAGTCTATTGACGTTTCGACCATTTATGAGGTCCCGATAAAAATGAAGGATGAAAAACTTGATGAAATTGTTTTAAAGAAATTAGGTTTACCACTGGGCGAACAACCTGAACTCAAAGAGTGGAACAATTTTCTGAATCGGTATAAAAATCCGAAAAAAGAGGTTAAAATTGCGCTTGTCGGTAAATATGTTGAACTTCACGATGCCTATAAATCGATCTGCGAGGCATTAATTCATTCGGGTGCGGCTAATGAATGCCGTGTAAAGATTGAATGGCTTCATTCGGAGAGAATCAATGAGGAGAATATTGAACGGAAATTAAAAGGATGCGCCGGAATAATTATTGCTCCGGGATTTGGTCATCGCGGCATTGAAGGGAAGATCGTCGCCGCCAAATATGCCCGTTTAAACAAAATTCCATTTTTCGGAATTTGTCTTGGAATGCAAATTGCTGTTATTGAGTTTGCCCGTAATGTGTTAAAAATGTGTGATGCAGATTCAACGGAGATGAATAGCGGCACAAAATATCCGGTTATCGACCTGATGGAAGAACAGAAGGAAATTACCGATAAGGGGGGGACAATGCGGTTGGGAGCCTATGGTTGTCATCTTAAGAAAGATTCCAAAGCATATCTTGCCTACGGTAAATCCAAAATTACGGAAAGGCACCGGCACCGTTATGAGTTTAATGATGCGTATCTAAAACAATTTGAAGATGCAGGCATGAAGGCAGTGGGTATCAATCCTGAAACTACCTTGGTCGAAGTTATTGAAATTCCTGATCACCCCTGGTTTGTAGGTGTTCAGTTTCACCCCGAATATAGTAGTACCGTTTTACAACCACACCCATTATTTGTCGCATTTATTAAATCGGCACTCGAAAATTCTAAATAAAAAATACGATCATTACATTTTATGGATAAAAATATGATTACAGGGTTCGCCCTGATTTTTGTGATTCTGATAACGTTCAGTTACTTCAATAAACCTTCGCAAAGCGAAATTGATGCTGCAAAACGTCAAAGTGATTCAATTGTACAGGTTGAAGCCGAAAATGCCCGGCAGACTGATTTAAAGGCAAAGGAATCAGAGGCGATTCTTAAGGCTAAATTATCCGGGGCAACCACAGACAGCACTGGTAAATCCCAGGCAAACAGCGAATTGAAAAGCCTCTATGGGGTATTTTCGGAAGCAGTTAAAGGTACGGAACATTTCATAACACTTGAGAATAACCTGATGAAAATCAAGGTTTCAAACAAGGGTGGTAAGATCTATTCCGTTGAATTAAAGGGGTATAAACGGTTTAACGGAGAGCCTCTTGTCCTTTTTGAAGGGGATAAGAACCGTTTCGGCCTAAATTTCTTTTCACAAAATAAAAGTATCCAAACTGACCAGTTCTATTTTGTACCATCTGTAACTGATACTGTTATAATGGTTTCAGGCGCTGCTGTTTCGAAAGGAAAAGAGGGTCGCGAAAAGTTTAACAAAGAGGGGAATACAGGTGCCAAATCGCTTACAATGCGCCTTGATGCCAGTAATGGTGTTCTTGTAGAATATACCTACTCATTGAAACATAACTCCTTTATGGTTGGATTTGACATCCACACTGCAGGACTTAAAAATGTGATGGGCGCCAATTCAAACTATATCAATTTTGCCTGGACAATGGAATTGCCCCGCCAGGAAAAAGTTTCAAAATTCGGAGAGGATAACTATGCTACCAGCTATTTCAAATATTTCAAGGATGAAGTTGATAAGATAGCCCCTACAAAATCTGAAACAAAACCTTTGACAACGAAAGTCGAATGGGTGAGTTTTAAGACATTGTTCTTCTCTTCGGCATTAATCGCAACCGATAAAGCCTTTTTAAACGGGCAGGTGAGTACAAAGAAACGGGATAAAGATCCTTCATTTGTCTCAGATATGAGCGCTGATTTAACAATTCCTTTGGATAATTCGGGAAGTGAAACATTTCCAGCCCGATTCTATTTTGGTCCTAATCAATACAATACGCTTAAGCAGTATGACATTAAACTGGAAGAGGAGTTATCGTTGGGTTGGACTGTAATTGGTTGGGTGAATAAGTACATCATTATCCCTGCATTTGACTTTCTTCGCAGATACATCGGTAATTTTGGATTAATCATTTTATTATTAACCATTTACGTTAAGCTCATTGTTGCCCCTTTTACCTACAAATCTTATATATCTCAGGCTAAGATGAGATTGTTAAAGCCTGAAATTGAAGAGATTCAGAAAAAATTCGGGGAAGATAAAAAGATGGAGTCGCAGCAGGCTGTTATGGCGCTCTACAAAAAGGCAGGTGTCAATCCAATGGGAGGGTGTCTGCCAATGCTCTTCCAGATGCCTATCCTAGTTGCGATGTTCTATTTCTTCCCAATCTCGATTGAATTAAGGCAACAGAGTTTCCTTTGGGCGCACGACCTCTCTTCGTTCGACTCGATAGCCACGCTACCCTTTGAGATACCATGGTACGGAAATCATGTTAGTTTGTTCTGTTTGTTGATGACAGCTACAAATATCCTCTATGTGAAGTACAACAACGAGATGAGCTCTGCCGGAACCCAGCAGATGCCAGGAATGAAAACGATGATGTATATGATGCCAGTAATGTTCCTGTTTATCTTTAACAGCTATGCATCAGGATTAAGTTTGTACTACTTCCTGTCACTTGTATTTACCTTTGTTCAGATGTTTATCTTTAAGAAGCTGATTAACGAAGATGCAATTCATGCGCAATTGAAGGCGAAGCAGAAAATGCCGGTTACGAAATCTAAATTTCAGACCCGTCTTGAAGAGATGTCTAAACAGCGGAATGTTCCTCAGAAGAAGAAATAGCAAAGAAATTACCCACAAAAAAAGCTGTTCCATTTTTGGAGCAGCTTTTTTTGTGACAATTAGCCTGAGGTGAAGTTATCGCCCTTTTTCAAAATGGGAGCAAGGGGGGGATTTGATATTCAAATATTAAGAATGAGCAGAATAGGGAAATTGAAACCAATACTTGGGATGTCATTTAATTCTGAAAATTCTTTAATTCTGAATATTCTGATGCTGACAATTTACTTTTCAGCTCCTCCATACACTCATTACAAAGACATTCCTCAAAATGATCAGCGATATATTCGAGAGTCTCCGCTGGCACAGGCAGATCAAAACATGGACAGGTCGGTGTGCCAGTACAGATATGCTGTTTATCGCAGCGAGCACATGAGGAAGAATCGTACTTTGAATTCACGTTTGCTCGGACTTAAAAGTTAAAAGAATACCTCCGTTCGAATATTTTCCGGTCGGATACCGTTTTGCTCAAGTAACTCAGTTACTTCATTAACCATTACCGAATTTCCACAGATATAATAAACTGAATCTTTCCTGATCCCCTTCGTCTTAAGGTAGTGGGTCACATGTCCATAAAAATTTTCACCATGTTCACGCGAAGTGCATAAATGGTAATGATCCTCTTGATAATCAGAAGAATCATAAGCTTCGTAGCCATGTCTTACCCCATGGATAACTTCATAGTCGAGATCTGAATTCGATAGGATAATACTGTGAAAAGGCGATATTCCGGTACCGGTTGCAATAAAGGTGTAGTGCTTGGTTTCAGCTGACTTATTATCCCGAAGTACAAAAAAACCAAAAGGACCTTTAATCTCAACCTTCGTGCCGATTTTCATATATTTTAGCTCCTTAGACACTTCACCCTTGTCTACTTCCTTAATCAGCAGGTCTATAAATGAAGATTCCTCGGGGCTGTAGATAGAATATTCGCGTGCCTTATATTCCCCCGGAACATTCAGCACAAGGTATTGTCCCGCTTTGAATTCAAAATCCCCCTTTTCAAGCCTGAGTACATAGGTCGATTCGGTCAGATTTCTGATTCCAAGAACTTTGCTATAGGTTATTTTTTTCACTTGATTTGAACTTAAGCGTGCACATGTCTTTCAGCACGGTAGGATGAACGAACCAGCGGACTGCTTTCAACCATTTTGAAACCTTTTTCCAGAGCAGCTTCACGGTATTTGATAAAGATTTCGGGCTTTATAAATTCTTCAATCTTAAGGTGATGGGAGGTTGGCTGAAGATACTGGCCAATAGTTAATACTCTGCAACCTGCTTTGAGCAGATCATCCATTGTCTGGAGAACCTCCTCTTCGGTCTCGCCTAATCCGACCATAATGCCGGATTTTGGGACAATTCCTGAAGCTGCAATAATTTCAATTACCTTAAGACTCCTGTCATACCGGGCGATATCCCTAACTTTTGGTGTAAGTCTGCGAACAGTCTCCATATTGTGAGAAATTACTTCTGGTCGCGCATCAATCACTTGCTGAATCAGCTCTTTATTGGCATAAAAATCGGGAATCAGAGTCTCCATGGTGATTCCGGGATTAACCGCTTTAACTGTTCTGATTGTTAACGCCCAAAGTGCTGCACCACCGTCATCAAGATCGTCACGTGTAACAGAGGTGATCACGCAATGTTTAATTTTCAATGTTTTAATTGTTTCTGCCAACCTTATCGGCTCTTCAAGATCTACTGCATCGGGTATCATATTTTTCACATCACAGAACCTGCAGTTACGGGTACATTTTTCACCCAAAATCATAAAACTTGCTGTTGATGCGCCCCAACATTCAGCTTTATTCGGACAGTTCCCGCTCACGCAGATTGTATTTAACTGCTGAGTAGCTGCCAGATTTTTTAAGGCTACATATTCCTTTCCCGAAGGAAGCGGTGTTTTCATCCAGTCGGGAAGTCTTCGGGTAATTGTACTCATATATTATTTATAGTCTTGAAATTTTATATTAACGATTCCTTGCCAGCCGCCAGTTACCAGTCGCCATCTTTTAAACAATCGTATAATCAAGATGGTTTAAATTAAAATAGGCTTTTGCTTTTTCAGGGTAACGTGAAAATCCTAATATAAATCCGCCACCTCCTGAACCACAAATCTTTAAACAGAAATCCCCGCTCTCATTTCCCAGTTTAAAATGATTTATCATATCGGGTGCGATCATTTGCGTGAAATGACTAAGCTGAAACTGCGAATACTCAATCAATGACCGCTCAAAAGTACTGAAATCAGCAGCGATTACGGCATCAATAGTTTGATTTATTACGGGGAGGTACTCATGATCAATCTTTTCTTTGAATTCGGGTTGCTGATATTGATCCATGAATAGCGTCACCAACGCACCGGTATTTCCAACAGCGTGTGAATTGATTAAGAACACAGTATACATATTGAAAAAAGGGGAGAGGTCGATAGCTGTTTTAAATTCTGATTTATTTTCAAGTAGTACCGGTTTCTTTATCCAGCATATAAACGGGTCAGTTCCGGAACTTACCCCATGGAAAGAGGATTCAATAGCGGCTAGTTTAGTTTTAATTAGGTATAGATCATCTGACTGGCTTTCTATTCGGTAACGGTCATAAACTGCGGCAGTAAGGGCTCCCGAGCTTCCCAATCCAGAGCCTAATGGTATTGTCGAATCAAAATACAACCCTTTCCGGATATCCTCTGCAAATTTAATGAGGTCCAGAAATTTAAACTTCCCTCTGTTCGATTTAAAGTAATTATTTAGATCAGCTAAGGCACCATTCGATTCATCAGTTTTTTTTGAAAGTTTATTACCGGAATTTTCGGGCATACAGAATTTACCCGAAAATTTTGGATAGGGGATAGCCAGAGCCTTGGAATTCAAGATTATCCCATACTCTCCAAAGAGGATTATTTTGGCAGGGTAATCCATTCAGTTCTTCATCACGGATGTTATCTTTTGCGGTCCGCTGCCGAACTGATCATCAATCCACCGGCCATCTTCGCAATACTGACTCAGGTTTTGACGGACAAATTCAAGCACCTGTTCACGCTGGTCTTCGTAATAGATAAGGTGGACATTGGGTCCTGCATCAATTGTAAAAAAAAGATCAAGACCGGACGTTTCCCTGAATCGTTTAATCTCTTCCAGGATATACAACGTATTGGGCTTTAACAATAGCCCATCTGAACCCGAAGTCATTAAGAGTGCATGAAGTGAAAGTGCCTCATTTTCTGCAATTTCTGCAATTGATTGGTAATCATCAATGCGAATGGCTTCCGTAATTTTGATTAGATTATTGTTCGCCTGCATTTTTCGGGCTTCACGATAAGGATGTTCAGACATAAGTGCATGTCCTTTCGTACTTGAAACAGACTTCTCCTTTGAGCTCACAATCAATATGATATCCATGACCTTATTCAGACGGCTTCCCTCATGCAGCAGGAAAGGGGTGGCATACTCATCGGAGGAATTTGCGATTGAGTCGCTCGATCCCCAGGATACCAGCCCACCGTAAACGGATCGCGAAGCGCTTCCGGAACCCAGCCTTGCAATTAGTGAAGCTCGCCTGAAAAATTCATCATTTTCGAGTTGATTGGCATTGACTATCTCCTCCATACTTACCAGGCAGAGGGCAAGCGCACTCATAGAAGAAGCAGAAGAGGCAATTCCTGTTGAATGGGGGAAATTATTCTCGCTATGAAAAACAAGTTCATAATCCACAAGAAAAGGCATTTCAGAGCATAACTTGTTCAGCAGCAATTCAGTCTTTTTTTCAAAGGGCAAAACCTGCTCCTTGTGAAAATAGTATTTCAGTGAAATGGTGTCCCCCTTTTCGCTTTTTTTCTGAAAAGAGAGAAAGGTGGTTGTTGTAGAATTTTCTAAAGTAATGCTTAACGATCCATTTTCCGGGAGCTGATTTCCCCTTTTCCCCCAATATTTTACCAGGGCAATATTCGAAGGGGCTTTCCATCCAATAATTATTATCTCTTCGCTCATCAATAATTTACTGTTTATGATTTTTGAGATCCTAATGAAACATTGCAATTTCGTCAAATCTGAAAATCGTATTTAAATTTTTCGAATTAAAATAGTCTCGGACATATTCTTCCGATTCGGATGAAACAGCCATGATATAATCTCCACCCCAGGCGCCCAACGATTTTATGGACCCATTAAAGTCATTGAAATAAAGTAACTTAATAGGCTTTATCTGAACTATATTTGAAATTATTTCCTCGTGCAGGGTCATTAATTGCTCAAATGTTTCCAGGTCATTTGCCTGTTCCATTGCGAGAGTAATTTCAGATATTGCAGAGAGGGCGCTTGCATTTGCGCTTGAAAAGTCCAGTTTCTGAATGGCTTCCTTCGAATTTTGTTTGCGATTCAGGTAAATGAAATAGATTTGATTACGAAATGAGGGATCAAATCCGGAATTCCTGTAAACTGGTCTCTTTTCAGACAGATTAAATATAATTGGAGATTCAGACCTGGCGCATGCGATATCATATCCTGAACCGTTAAAGATACGATTATTTAGCTCGAAGGGATCGCATTCGGCCCAGTAAGCTATATTTGAAATCAGGGAACTGCTTGAACCGATGCCCCAGGCCGGATCAAAATCCATGAATGAAGTTACCTGATAATCGGTTGAGTTCTTAAGGAAATTGGGATTAAGTAATTTAGCAGTTTTCAGAATTTGGACCAGGGTTTCAGATAATTGAGGAATATTCGTTTCTGCAATTCGAAAGTCGGGGAGGAGCAGGGTAGAATTAAACCATAATTTAGTATCAATCATTGATTTCCACCTCACCGAAGGGATTCCCTCATGCTCAGTTACAGTGAGCTTTTGGGTAAACCGTAAAGGTAACGCCAGTGAAAGCGCTCCTTTAAGTACAAGGTATTCACCGGTTAACATTAATTTTGTTTGCGATATAAAAGTTTTCATCTCCGTAGAATTCAAATTCCTGACCTTAGAGAAAGGATGAAATCATTGACTGCCGAATTGCTGACTGTTTTGTCCGAAAAGTAAGTATTCGCAAGTTCTCGTTCCGTGTCAGTGGTAACAAGCTGATTCAAAATGTTTGAAAGATGCATTTTCATATGCCCGGTCTGAATTCCGGTCGATATTAATGAGGCTATTGCTGCGAAATTATTGGCAAGACCCGAAGCGGCTGCAATCATCATGAGCTTTTTAGCATCCGGATATTTTAGGATAGCCATTACATTTTTTACAGTCGGGTGAATTTGGGTAATTCCTCCGACCGTTCCGATAGCAAGTGGTATTTCAAGCTCATACCTGAAAGTTTGCTCGGTGACTATTACCGTTGTTAACCCTTTATATTTGCCTCTCCTCGAAGCGTAGGCATGGGCACCGGCAGCGGTTGCCCGATAATCATTACCTGTTGCCAAAAGGACAGCATCTATACCGTTGAAAATGCCTTTATTATGCGTTACTGCCCTTGAAATATCCAGATTTGCAATGTCAACTGATTGTTTAAATTTAGCTGCGAAGGAATTGTATGACAGATTCTTATTCCACCCGGATAATTTTTCAACCGGACATTCGACCCAACAGATTACCCGACAGTCAGGGTTATAGTTCGAAAGGATTGACATGATAATTTCAACCTTAGTTTCTTCGTTATTTAGTTCTGAGAGGTTTTGCAAAACTGAAGCAATCTTTTCGAGACATGTATTGATGAAATTAGCCCCCATCGCATTTGCTGTTTCGAAAGAGAGATCAATCTGGTAATAACAGGGTAATTCGTTTGTTTTATCAAGAAGTTGGATATCAGTTATTCCACCTCCGCGTTTTCTCATTTTATCCGTAATTTCGAGGGTCGAATCTGTCAGTATGCGTTTTATTTCGGGAAATAACTCGTGAATTATCTCAGGATTTCCGTTCCAGGAAAAGTGAACCTGCCCCTTTTTTGTTATCGACTCAATTTGGGCATGGAAACCGCCCCTTTCAGCCCAAAATTTAGCCGCTTTGGAGGCTGCAGCAATAACTGAACTTTCTTCAGTTACAAAGGGTACACTATACGATTCGTCGTTAATCACCATATTGGTAACAACTCCCATTGGCAGTGGGAAATTTCCAATATAGTTTTCAACCATTTCGCCTAACAGACGTTGCTGATCCTCTTTCGGAGCTGAAAAATCATTTAAACGCAATGCCTGTTGATCATTTAAATCTGAATGAGCAACAAGAAATGCCAATCGCTGCTTATGGCTGAATTTTGAGAATCCGGAAATAATCGTCATGCCTTTTCGCGTAATATAGTTGTAATCGTTTAATTATTAGATGAATGATTTCAAATATGTCGTGATAGAATTTGCGAAGAGATAGTCTGAAATATTATAATGATCTCTTCGGCTCTTTTAAGGTGAGGAAATTCCTTGCCATCTTAAAACCCTCTATTTGTGCTGTGACGAATTGCTGCAATACGGAATAATCTTCCTGACTGTATTTCAGAAATGCAGAGGCCTGTGCATATATTGCCGGAAGTACCGATTTCTGAGTCAGGTAATATCCATCCAGATAGTTATGAATACCTCCCGAAATGATCAGTTGATTGCAAATAAATTTATTTCCACTTAATACCATATCATTAATCAAATCAACCATTTCATCAGCAGTTACCCCAACATTTACAAAAGGTTGATGCAATTCTTGTTTTAAGATCGGGTTCCGCTGTATTTCTACTTTTGAAAAATTGGTTCCTCCGAAAGCTCCGAATTCGATTGCAGTCAGTGGAAGTTGTAACAGTCGGTGGATGCTCTTTGGTCCGAAACCCTGCCCAACTTCTTTTACGATAAGCTGAAAATCAATCTTATCCAAAAGTCTTTCAATTGTATCAACGGGAGAATGGTGAATTATGTTCCCTTCAGGCTGCACCCACTCCTGAAGCGGATTGACATGGATAATTAGGCCATCTGCCTGTAACCTGTCAATCAGCCGACGAAGTTGATCTGTTTCATTTCGTTCAACCATCTCTTCAATTTGGGCAATCCCAAGATTTGCAAATAGTGGATTTTCATCACCAATGATCGAACGGACATTAAAATCGTTGAAATAGGTCTCTTCGCTGAGTAACATCCGGCAGGAGCCTAATCCCATACCCATTCCAAACTCCTTGCAAGCCATTGCAAGGTTTCGGTTGATCTTTCCTGAGGAGAGATGGCCGCCGGTCATACTGGAGACCCAGATAGGAACCTTCATTACTTTTCCGGCAAAGGGTGTTGTTTCCAACGGTTTTAGAGGAAATCCGGAGATCATCGGCTCATAGTAAAAGCGATTATCTGCTTCGTTAACCAATGTTTGCGATTTTAGAGACAGGTTGATATGATCTGATTTTCGCTGGGAATCGTCAGGAATCATTTCATTGACAGGAGTATCCGGAATGTCAGCTATAGCCATGGTTTATCAAAATAGACTTATAAAACGTATCGGGCAATAACCATCTTTAATATTTCAGAGGTCCCCTCACCAATCGAAAGGAGCCTTTGATCCCTGTAAAACCGCTCAATATGGTTTTCACGCAGAAAGCCGAAGCCGCCATGTATCTGAAGTGATTCACCTGCGATTTCGCGTGCAATATCCGAGCAATATAATTTAGACATGGCAGCCTGTTTTCCGTAAGGTAGACCAGCTTCCTTCAGCCTGCAGGTATGATAGAGTGTATTTCTTGCCAATTCAATCTTCATCGCCATTTCAGCAAGCTTAAATGAGGTGGTCTGAAATTCGATCAGTGGTTTTCCGAACTGTCTGCGCTTCTGCGCATAGGCGGATGCCATTTCAAATGCTCCCTGAGCAAGCCCAAGCCCGATCGCAGCAATAGATAACCTTCCGCCATCAAGTGTGGAGAGCATTATTTTCATCCCTTCACCCCGTTTCCCAAGAATATTGGATTCCGGAACACGACAATTTTCGAAATTTAGCTTTCCATTATCGACGGCACGCCACATCAATTTCCCTTTTATCGGAGTCGTTGTGTATCCGGGAACGGACCTGTCTAGCAAAATCGCTGACAACTCCTTTTTTCCATCATTATAACCTGTAATTGCCTGGGCCGTAATTCCAGTCGCAATCGAAGAACAACTATTGGTGATAAACATTTTTGTTCCGTTTATCACCCATTCTCCGTTTTCAAGTTTTGCCTCGGTCTCAACCCCTTTTGCATCAGAACCGGCATTGTCTTCAGTGAGGCCGAAAGCCCACAATTTCTCACCTGTGCATAATCCCGGGAGATATTTCAACCGCTGCTCTTCAGTTCCAAAGGTATAAATTGGATTTATCCCCAAAGAGTTGTGTGCCGCAATGGTTGCTGCAGGTGAACTGTCAACACGCGCAAGCTCTTCAACAGCAATTATATAGGAGATATAGTCTAAACCCTGACCTCCGTATTTGGCAGGCACGGTAATTCCGAACAATCCTGCCTCTCCCATTTTCAATGCCAAATCAACAGGGAATTCCTCTTTTTCATCCTGAACAATTGCTACAGGCTTAACATGGATCTCTGCAAATTCTCTAACTTCTTGCCGGTATTTGATATAGCGGCTGTCTAATAATTCATTCATCTTAATTCCTCCAGATATATAAGGGTCATCCGGTCTGTAACCTGGGATCCCACATTAACAGCAATTTTTCTTACTATGGCATCTTTAGGTGATAGAATCCGATTCTCTGATTTCATCGCCTCAATCACCATTAAAAGGTCACCTTTTTTTATGATCTGGTTCTCTTTTATATTAATTTCCAATATTTTACCATGAAGTGGCGACTTAATCTCATCATTATTAAATAGCGTTCCATCATCTGAACTTTCGGTAGTTTCCGGATAATTTTTTAATAAACCGGGAAACAATATTTTATGTTGAATATTCTCAACACTTATGCCAAGGATATATTCATTCTCAAATATAGCAGAAATTCGGCTTGTTTGGTTGTTTATTTCAATATCCAAACAATTTTCCAATTGATTGCTTACACTAAATTCCGTTTTTAACCCGTTTAATACAAAAGAGGGATTTAACTTGTCACTTAAATCCAGGACAACTAAATAAATTATGCCATCAACAACTAACCGGATTCCCGATGGAGCTGACCGCCAATATCCAAGGTATTTCCAGACATCCTTATCCGGACCTATATTTTGCTTTAGATAGGTCCTGTAAATTGCACAAGCGATACAATAGCTTAAATCGGGTAAATCTAATTTATTTAAATAGTTAGCTACTAATTCTTTGTGATATTCTTTGCAAAATTCGACAGATATATTATTTTCAATGTAGGAAGGATGAGCAAGAATAGTTTCCAGGTACTTGGTATTTGTTTCCGGACCTATAATATTCAGGTCTTTAATCTGATCTTTTAAAAGATTTACTGCACTCTTCCGATCAGTTGTGGTGGCAATAATTTTTATCAGTAATGGATCAAATTGATTCTTCGTTGATTGATTTAAATTAATATCAGACTCGATTCTTAAATAAGGGTTTTCCGGAATATTGACCGATAGGAGTGGGGTAGAAGATGGGGTGAAATCTGTGGCAGGGTTTTCGGCATATACTCTCAGTTCAATTGAATGACCTGCTAATTTCACCTCATTCTGAGATACAGAAAGGTGGAATCCGGAAGAGATCTTCAATTGTTCACATACAATATCGATCCCGGTTACCTCTTCCGTAACGGCATGTTCAACCTGAATCCGGGGATTCATCTCCATAAAGTAATAATTACTCGCTGAAA
>Ga0118677_10006335_pt1 | contig 20096 bp, 19 predicted proteins | sample AliMusrvi5mmetaG_FD_86154 | JGI IMG/M metagenome (GOLD analysis project Ga0118677, IMG submission 86154)
CCAGCCCGCCGGAGCTGAGGACGCGCAGCTCCACCACATCGAGAGTGACCAGGGTGTCCTGATTGATTTCGACTTGTTGGCGCAAGGCGGCTAGATCGGTGGCACCGGCAATTACGCAAGGCATGGCCAGGGTGGTGGAATTGCCGAAAAAAATCTCGGCGAAGGATTCGGCGATGACGCCGGAGAAGCCATATTTGCGCAGCGACTGTGGGGCGTGTTCGCGCGACGATCCGCAACCGAAATTCAACCCGGCGAGCAGGATTGAGGCAGCGGCGAAGCGCGGGTCATTGAGCGGATGGGCCGTTGGGTGGCCGTGTTCGTCAAAGCGCACGTCATAAAAGGCAAACTCGCCGAGGCCATCGAAAGTGATGCATTTCATGAAGCGAGCGGGAATGATGCGGTCGGTATCAATGTCGGCTCCGGGAACGTAAACTGCGGAGCCGGAAACTTGGGTGACGGGAGCAAGGGGCATAGACGGAATTTTGAATTTTAGATTTTAGATTTTGAATTTCAGATTCGGATTCGGATTTATGATTTATGATTTATCTCAGCCGTCCTCGCGGTTGATGAGATACCACGGGCGTTGGACGTCTGGGGGGAACGGGGCAGATTGATAGAAGACGGCTAGTGGGGCTTCGAAGGTGATGGACTCGAGGCGCACGATGGATTCGGGTTGGGTGAAGATATGACGTTTCCAGTGATCGGCGCGGCGGTAGATGACGATTTCCGGCCAGTCCTGTTCGATGAGCACGATTTCCTCGATGCTGGGGAGGCGCTTGTAGGTGACGAGCTTGTCGCCGCGGTCATTGCGAGAGGTGGTCGGCGAGAGCACCTCGATGACGAGTTTTGGGTAGCGAACGACGTGGCTGTCGTCATCGGCGGCCTCGCTGGTGACGAAGACATCGGGATAGAAGAACGCCTCGCCGAGGTCATCGCTGATTTGCACTTTCACACTCTCGATGAACGTGCGGCAGGGGCCGCCGCGCAGGTGGTCCTTGATGAGTCCGTAGGCTTCACCGCAGATGGCGTTGTGTCGCAGGCTGGTGCCGGACATTGCATAGATGCGCCCATCGACGAATTCGTGACGCATTTCAGAACGCGGTTCGCCTTCGAGATACTCGGCGGCGGTGATCGGCAGTTTGCGTGCGGCGCTGGGGCTCATGGCGTTGGGCGGTTAGACGATGGCTACACTCATTTAATAGCGAAGACCTCCCTGGCATCGGCGATGGAGCCGCGGATGGCGGCTGCGGCGACCATCAACGGCGACATGAGCACGGTGCGTCCAGTGGACGAGCCTTGGCGGCCTTTGAAATTGCGGTTTGAAGAAGAGGCGCAGAGTTGGTCGCCGACAAGTTTGTCGGGATTCATGGCCAGGCACATCGAGCAACCCGCATCGCGCCACTCGAAACCCGCATCTCGGAAAATTTGCGGCAAGCCCTCGTTTTCACATTGGATGGCGACGATTTGGGATCCGGGCACGGCCAGCGCGGTGACTCCCGGAGCGACCTTGTGGCCGGGCAGGTATTTGGCGACTTCGCGGAAATCCGACAACCGACCATTCGTGCATGAGCCGATAAAGGCGACATCGACGGGAACGCCCTTGATCGGGGCACCGGCGGGGATTTTCATGTAGGCGAGGGCTTCCACGATACTGTCTCTGGCGAGTTCGCTAGGCGCGGTCGCGGGATCCGGGATCGTCTCGGAAATGGCAATCCCCTGGTCCGGTGAAATCCCCCAGGTCACCGTCGGCTCGATGGTCGCGGCATCAATGCTCACCACGTCGTCGTAAACAGCGTCGGGATCAGAGGCAAAGGCCAGCCAGCGGGCGGCCGTCGCGGCGAAGTCACTCATATCGACGTAGGGACGGCCTCGGAGGTAGTCCACGGTTTTGACATCGGGATTGATATAGCCGCAGCGTGCGCCGCCTTCGATGGACATGTTGCACACCGTCATGCGTTCTTCGATGGACATCCGTTCAAACACGTCGCCAGCGTATTCGTAGGCATAGCCGATACCGCCGCGAGCACCGAGCAGGCGGATGATGTGCAGAATCACATCCTTGGCGTAAACACCCGGCGCGAGGTGGCCGCTGACCTCAATGCGGCGCACTTTGAGTGCTTCCAGCGCCAGGGTCTGCGAGGCGAGCACATCGCGCACCTGGGTGGTGCCGATACCAAAGGCAATCGCCCCGAAGGCCCCGTGGGTGGCCGTGTGCGAATCCCCGCAAGCAATGGTGGTGCCCGGTTGGGTGATGCCTTGCTCGGGACCCACCACATGCACAATGCCTTGCTTGCCGCTGGCCAGGTCGAAGTAGGTGATGCCGAAATCATCCACATTTTCACGCAGCGCCGTCATCATAGCTACAGCGAGCGGATCTTGCGGTGCATCCTGATCGGCCGTGGGGACGATGTGATCCACGGTGGCGAACGTGCGCTGTGGAAATTTCACCTTGAGGCCCAGATCGCGGAGCATGCCAAAGGCCTGCGGCGAAGTGACCTCATGGATGAGGTGGGTGCCGATGAAAAGTTGCGTGCGGCCATCGGCCAAGGTGCCGACGCGGTGGGATTCCCAGACTTTTTGGAAGAGGCTTTTGCCCATGGTAATTGGTTCGCCGAGGTTTGCGGGCGAGCGCGGGCACCATGCAGCGGATCGCCCGCCTTGTCAAAGCCACATCCGCATAGGAATAGAAAAGTGCTCTGCCGCAGACCGTCTCAGTTGCGGCTGAGCACAAAATACAGCCCTACGACGATACCCACCAGCGCGACGAGTACGGTAATGCTGAGGAAAACTAGCCATTTGGCGACGGGGCTGGAGGGTTTAGCCCCAGCATCGACCCATTGATCCCACGAGGAACGGCGGGCTTTGGGGTTGTGAAAATACCGCGTCCCGCCCTTGAAACGGGAGTTTTGGTCGGTAGATGATAAGCGCTTCATAATTGAGAATGGGTACCCAGATGAAAGAGCCGCCAAGCTTCACTCGAGTGAGCTAGCGCGGTCACAGCCGCTGCTCGATCATACGCAATGCCCCCCCGTGTATCGGGGAGGCATTTGAGGTTTTTTACAAAAAAAGCCGGGGGAGCCCGCGATTATTTCTCGTGATGCACTTTCGGCAGAACCGGGTGTGTCAGAGGCGTCGGGGCAACCGCGGGGGCTGCTTCGATTTCTTTGAATTTCGGCAGTGGCCGCAACCGCGGCGCTTCGGATTCACCGGTGCAGCAGCAGGAAACGGAAATAAGTGCAATAGCGGATGCGCAAATGGCAAGGAGGGGGCGGATCATGGGTCGAGCAATGGTTGGTAAAATACTTCTGAGGGGCAAAGGGTTGCGGCCGAGCCTTTGTGGGGGCGGAATGCAGATGCATCACCGCCACCGCATAGGTTAAACCGGCGGTGACTTACTTGGTGGGCTTCACGTAAACGGGCTTCGACGGCGCGGGAGCGTCTTTCGTGCAACTGGAAACGACACACACGGAACCGGCGGCCATGGCGGCGAGAACGGCGATTTTGACGAATTTCATAATGGACTATGTATTGATTGGGGTTGTGGTAGCCGCGTGCCAGTCACGCGGGCTGGGTGGGATGCTAGGGATCCGTCGGCTGTCTGCAAGAGAAATTGCAAGAAGCTTGCAGCCCACTCGCGCATTTCATCACTCTTGGGCATTGACGGGTGGCGCTTTTGGGTGCAGGTTCGCTCTCGAACCTTCCATTCGGAACCAACCCCCATCCCACCTCATGACCATGATTCGCCGTTTTTTCACCGTCGCATTGGCCGCTGCGTTCGGCTGCAGTCTCGCCACCGCTGCCCCGGACAGCAAGCTCAAGATCGCCACCGTCGATATGCAGGAGCTTTTCAAGCAATACTACCGGACCAATGAGGCGCAAAAACAAATCAACGTGGAGCGTGCACATATTCAGAAGGACAATAACGAGCGGATGACTAAGATCCGTGATATTGACACCTCGCTGAGCAACCTGCGCAAGCAACTCGATGATCCTGCGATCAACGACTCGAAAAAGCAGGCTCTCTTCAAGGACTGGCAAGTGCAGCAACAGGAGGGGATCGCACTCGACCGCGAGCGCCGTGAATTCCTCCAACGCCGCAACCAGATGCTCAACGAAAAGATGATGCAACGCATGAAAGGCATCCTCGAGGAAATCCGCAAATTGGTTGAAGAGCACGCGAAAGCCGAAGATTTCGATTACGTTTTCGACAAATCGGGCATGAGCACATCGCAGGTTCCTTTCCTACTTTACACGAAGGATGCGACGGATATTACCGCGTCGTTGCTCAAGAATCTCAACAAGGATGCGCCGGCTGATTCGCTGCGTTCTGATAGCGATCCGGCACCTGAGTTGCCGTCCCCTGCGCCTACCGGTGGCACGCCTTGAGTTAACATCCGGTTGACGCCTCTCACTCTGGCATTCCAGCCATGGCTTGCGCCCTCACACTTTCCGAGCTTGCTCGCTTGGTCGATGGTGACATCGTCCGGGGTGGACTCGACGATGGTCTGACCGGAATGGCCGCTTTGGACGTTGCCGCTTCGCAGGACATCAGCTTCCTTGGCAATGACAAATACCGGAACCAGTTTTTGGTAACCCGGGCAGGCGCGGTGATTGTGGGCCGCGGCGAAACTGGTGGCCCACAAACCACTGCCCTGGTGGCAGTGGATCACCCGTCGCTGGCATTTTCCGAGGTGATCCGCTATTTTTCCGCCACCCTCAGCGCTCTCATTCCCGGGATTCACCCTCGGGCCGTGGTCGATCCGACTGCCGTCCTTGACCCGCAAACCGTGAGGATTCACGCCGGGGCAGTGGTGATGGCCGGGGCTCGCCTCGGCGATGGATGTGAAATTGGCCCCAACTGCGTGATCGGCGAACATGCCGTGCTCGGTCGCAATTGCCGACTCATGGCCAATGTCACCGTCAGCGAACGCTGCATTCTGGGCGAGCGCGTCATTCTTCAACCCGGTTGCGTGATTGGCGCGGATGGCTTCGGCTATGCATTCCAAGACGGTCGTCATGTAAAAATCGACCAGGTCGGCACGGTTGAAATCGGCGATGATGTGGAAATCGGTGCCAACACGACCATTGACCGCGCCCGCTTTGGCAAGACACTCGTTGGCGAAGGTACCAAGATCGACAACCTGGTCCAAATTGCCCACAATGTGGTCATCGGCAAGCACTGCCTAATCATTTCTCTGACCGGTATTTCCGGCAGCACCCAGCTCGGCAACTACGTCACTGTGGCAGGCCAGGTCGGCATCGTCGGCCACGTCAACATCGGCGATAACACCATTCTCACCGCACGCACCGGCGTCAACGCCAATGTTGAGGGTGGCCAAACGTACGGTGGCAAGCCGGCCACCCCCATCCTTGAGCAATTGAAGCTGGAGGTGCTGGTGCGCCGCCTGCCCAAGCTCGTCGAACGGGTCAAGGCCCTGGAAAAAGCCATCCTCCTACCCCGCTGAGGGCTAGGCACCATGCCGGGGGACAGATTGCCCGCGCATGACGCGTGTTTTTCACCAATTTTGAGGTGCGGCAGTAAAATAAATCCCCTTGCAAGCGAGGCGGGCGTGGCCCCAGAGTGCGCGACAAAGCAATGAACGGCAAACCAGTATGCATTTACGATACGACCCTGCGCGACGGCACTCAGGGCGAGGGTTTTCAATTGTCAGGTCTGGACAAGCTGCGCATCGCTCAACGCCTGGATGACTTTGGCGTGGATTTCATTGAAGGTGGCTGGCCGGGCTCCAACCCCAAGGACATCGAGTTTTTCCGCGAAGCAAAAAAACTCCGGCTCAAGCACGCACGGTTGGCGGCGTTTGGCTCGACGCGCCGCGCCGACAGCCGGGTGGAAGACGATCCACAAGTGCGTCTGCTGTTAGAAGCGGAGACGCCGGTGGTAACCCTCTTCGGCAAGAGCTGGGAACTCCAGGTCACAGAAGTCCTGCGCACCAGCATCGAGGAAAATCGCGCGATGATCCGCGATACCGTGGCCTATCTGGCACAGAACGGTCGCGAGGTGATCTACGACGCTGAACACTTTTTTGACGGCTTCAAGGACAGCCCCGAGCATGCGCTGGGCACCTTGGAAGCCGCGGCCGCAGGTGGCGCTGCCTGTCTGGTTCTGTGTGACACCAATGGCGGCACGCTGCCCAGTGAGATTTTGCAGACATGCCTGGCGGTGAAAGCCCGCCTGCCCGGGGTGGCGTTCGGCATCCACACCCACAACGACTGTGAACTGGGCGTGGCCAATGCCCTTGCCGCGATCAGGGCGGGTGCCAGCCAAGTCCAAGGCACCATCAATGGCTATGGCGAGCGCACCGGCAATTGCAATCTAACATCGCTCATCCCCCTCCTCCAACTCAAACTCGGCCTCAACGTCGTGCCCTGCCTGGAAAAACTGCGAGACCTCTCGTACTTCGTGGATGAGGTGTCCAACAATCCGCATTTCGCCCGCGCCGCGTTTGTCGGCAGCACCGCCTTCGCCCACAAGGGCGGTATGCACGTCAATGCCGTGCAAAAACTTGCCCGCAGCTACGAGCACATCCCGCCCGCCAGCGTCGGCAATTTCCAAAATATCCTGGTGTCCGAACTCAGCGGCCAGGCCAATATTCTCGTCAAGGCAGAGGCGCTCGGCCTCCCCCTAGCCAAAGGGTCCCCGGAGGCCGCCGATGTGCTGCGCCGCGTCAAACAACTGGAAAACGACGGCTATTCGTTCGAGGCCGCTGACGGTTCACTCGAATTGCTCATCCGGCGCGTGGTGGGTACCTATGTCAAACCCTTTGAATTGCACGAATACCACACCAGCTTCCGCCAGTATCGCGATGGCCACACCCCGGTGTGTGAGGCCACCGTCAAACTCTCCGTCAACGGCGAACGGGTGCTGACCGTCGCCGAGGGCCGCGGCGTCCTCAATTCACTCGATCTCGCATTGCGCAAGGCGCTGCGGCCGTTCTATCCGGAAATCGACAGCCTGGCGCTCGTCGATTACAAGGTGCGCATCATCGACGGCCACGATGCCACCGCCGCCAAAACCCGCGTACTGATGGTCAGCACCGATGGCAGCCACGACTGGGGCACAGTCGGCGTGTCCGAAAACATTATTGAAGCCAGTTGGCTGGCGCTCGTGGATGGCATCGACTGGTTCCTGCAACAGCGCTGCACGACCCAATGAGGCGGAAGGGCAATCAGCGAATCGCCCCCAATGAGCGGGGACATTTTGTCTCTCTGCCCTAATCCTACATGCCTGAAATCTGTAGTTTGTATTTTCCTTCCAAGGCCAATCGTAATGTGGACCCATAGACAAGCACCATGCTCTCACGAATTGGCTCCCCGTGGGCAGGCCAGCTCAAGCCTGCGCTCTATAATGGCTAGCTCTCGTACAATTCTATGGGCAAGCCATCTGGATCGGCGAAGAAAGTATAAGATTTTCCGCTCAATTCATCAATGCGCAGCGGTTCGACCATCACTCCCTGCTCGGTCAGTTCCTTGATCGCCGCGGAAATATCCGGGACCTCGAAAGCCAGGTGGCGCAACCCACAGGCCTCTGGATAGGAGAGCCGCACGGGAGGGCCTGGAAATGAGAAGAGTTCAATTTGGCCGCCACCGGGTATGGCGAGATCCAGCTTATAAGAATTGCGCTGCGCTCGAAGCGTTTCAGAGAGGATCGCAAGGCCAAGCACTTCGGTATAGAAACGCTTTGAGCGCTCATAATCAGAGCAAATGATCGCAAGGTGGTGGAATCCTATGATATTCATGGTACTAACAAATATTATCTATCCAATGACTGTGCCCTGATTGAGGGCGTGAATCGTGCCGCCGCCGGGGCATCTGAATACGTAGGAATGCTTTAAGGTGCTGGTCAGATAGGCTTTGGCGGCGCCCACCGCGGTCGGCAGGGTGGCACCCATGGCCAACTCCGCAGTGACCGCCGCAGAGAGCGTGCAACCGGTGCCGTGCGAGCCTGCCACCACCTGCCGCGGACCACAAAAATTAATAGTTTCACCGTCCACAACTAACACATCGAGGCACTCCGGGCCGTCGAGGTGCCCGCCTTTCAATAAAATGTTAGTTTTGAAAATTTCCGCCAATTGGCAGGCGGCGGCGACGAGTTCTTCTTTATTAGAAATGGTGTGGCCGAGCAGTGCCTCGGCTTCGGGCAGATTGGGAGTGATGAGTTTTGCAAGCGGCAAAAGGGACTCGCGATAGGCCTGCAGGGCGTCGGGTTCGAGCAAGGGCGTGCCAGTGGAGGCGATCATCACCGGGTCCACCACCAACGCTAGCCGCGGTTGGGCCGCCAATAATTCCGCCACCGCCCGCACATGGGCCGCCGAAAATAACATGCCGGTTTTTACCGCCGCCACCGGGAACAAGTCTAACATTAGTGACACTTGGTCGCGCAGCAGCGCCACCGGCACGGGATGCACGGCACGCACGAGTGTGGCGGACTCCGCCACGACGCAGGTGATCGCGGTGAGACCGTGTACAGCAAAGTGTTGGAACGTTTTCAAGTCCGCCTGAATACCCGCCCCCGCGGAGCAATCCGAGCCGGCTATCGTCAATGCCACTGGCGGCGCGTTGGTCATGGCGTATTCTTAGCGCGTCGCACGGGCGGCACCAGCGAATTTTCGTGCTTGGCAGCGGCCGCCTCAGGCGGAACCATCATCGGCATGGCAGGACCCCTCCGCGAATTTGAAGCCCTTCACGTCAGCGTGGATGACGTAATCTACATGCCGGGTTTGGAGGCCAGCCCGCAAAAGCCGCACCCGTTCGTCTATTTCATTTCGATTCACAATGATTCGCCCGTTGCGGTGACCATCCGCGGCCGCAAGTGGGTGGTGCATGAGGACGGCGGCGAAGTCAGCGTGGTGGAAGGTGCGGGGGTGGTCGGTCAAACGCCCGCCATCAACCCCGGCGAGCATTTTTCCTACAACAGCTACCACGTGGTCGCCCGCTCCGCACGCGTGAGCGGCTCGTTCTTCGGCGAAACCGCCACCGGCGAATGGATCTTCGCCCGCATCCCTGAATTCCGGCTCGACGTCCCGCAGGGTGCCTAGAGTCCTTGAAAAGCCCAAAAATGTCGTCGTTAGGTCAACTTTCTTCCTCTTGTGTCTTGATGCCTTGCGTGTGAAGCCCAACCTCGCTAGATCATGGGCTCGACCGGGATGCTGAGAAAAGTCCATTCGTACTCCGAGGAAACCATCACCCTCGGACAGGTTCTACAACACGTGCAACAACTGCCACGATGTACAGGCACACCAGACGTTGCCGCTACCGCTTTGAAGATTCTTGGGCTTGACCTGAGGGAGCTTATGATGGAAGTTGAACATCCTGCTGGCTGCCGTCGGTCGGTGGAACAGTCCCCCTCCAACTTACCATCCTCATCCCCTTATGCTCCTCCACTTTTTCAAAATGAACGGTGCCGGCAATGATTTTATTCTTGTCGATAATCGCGACCTCTCACTCAGCGCCGCGCTCGATGCAGACACGATAGCGGCGCTGTGCGACCGCAACCGCGGCATCGGTGCCGATGGCCTGCTGGCGGTCGAGCCGGCACAGGCGGGGGCGGATTACCGTTTTCGCTATTACAATGCCGACGGCTACGAGGCCGAAATGTGCGGTAACGGCGCGCGTTGCTTCGGGCGCTTCACCGCCCACCTCGGTGACCGGCTTGCGGAGCGGGTCACCTTCGAGACAATGGCCGGCACGCTGGCCGCCGAGATGATCGGCGACAACGTGCGCATCGCCATGAGTGCGCCCAAAGACCTGCGACTGGACACCGGGGCCACGATTTCCGGACTGGCAGCACCCCTGCACTTTATCAACACCGGCGTGCCACACGTCGTGGCCTTCCTGGCCAGCCCGGAGGAACTCGACGGTTTCGACGTCGCCAGGCAAGGCAGCGCCATCCGCCACCACCCGGCATTTGCCCCCGCGGGCACCAACACCAATTTCGCCGTGGTGCTGGCAGCGCAACACATTTCGATCCGTACTTTCGAGCGCGGCGTCGAGGACGAAACCCTCGCCTGCGGCACCGGCATGGTCGCCTCCGCCTTGATCCATCACTTACTCACCGGCGCACCCAGCCCGATCCAGGTGGACGTGGAGGGCGGCGACACCTTGGAGGTGGGTTTTGAAAAATCCGGGAAGCAGGGGTTCAGCAAGGTAACCCTCACCGGCCCAGCAGATTTTGTGTTCGAGGGCGAAATCGACCTCTAATTTACCGCTTGGAGGAATCGCTCCGATCATCCATGCTCTGCCCGCCATGCAATTCTCAGGATGCTACACCGCCCTCATCACGCCATTTCGCGACGGCCACCTCGACGTTCCCGCATTCCAAGCGCTTATCGAACGCCAAATTGCCGGCGGCGTGGACGGCATCGTCCCCTGCGGTACCACCGGCGAGTCGCCCACGCTCGATACCGACGAGCACATCGAGGTGATCCGCCTCGCGATTGAGTTTGCCGCCGGCCGCTGCCAAGTGGTGGCCGGTACGGGCTCGAACTCGACCTCCGAGGCGATCGAACTCACCGAGGCCGCCGAGGATCTCGGCGCAACCGGCTCGCTGCAAGTCTGCCCATACTACAACAAGCCCTCGCAGCAAGGACTCTACCTGCATTTCCAGGCCATCGCCCAAGCCACCAAGCTGCCGCTCATCCTCTACAGCGTGCCGGGCCGCTCCGTCATCGAAATCGCCCCCGACACCGTCGCTCGCCTCGCCATGGATTTTCCTAACATCCGAGCCATCAAGGAAGCGGGTGGCTCGGTGGATCGGGTGAACCATTTGCTGCAGGTGCTGCCGGACGATTTCGCCATCCTCTGCGGCGACGATCCACTCACCCTGCCGTTCATTGCCTGTGGTGCCACCGGCCTAGTATCGGTCGCTTCCAATCTTATTCCCGATGTCATCGCCCGCCTCGTGCGTGCCTGCCTCAACGGCTCGTTTGACGAGGCTCTCGTCATCCAACGCCAGTACTATCCATTGATGCGCGGCCTGATGTCGCTGGATGTAAATCCGGTACCGATCAAAGCCGCGCTGGCGCTGCAAGGCCATTGTGACGCGGAGTTGCGGTTGCCCCTCGCCGGGCTCGCCGCAGGCCCAACCGCAGCCCTAACAGAACTATTGGAGACCTACGGCTTACTTCCCTGAGGCCCGGCCGACGCTGCATTTTTCAACTGCAAATTCCTAACCAACAACTATTCCCTGCCATGTCTAAACTATACATTCCCGGTCCGATCAATGTTTCCACGGAAACCTTTGCCGCCATGAGCCATCCGATGATCGGCCACCGTGGCAGCGAGTTCGAGGAGTTATATGCTTCCGTCCAACCCGGCCTGCAACAACTCGCCGGCACCAACCGTCCCGCCTATCTATCCACCTCGTCGGCCTGGGGCGTGATGGAAGCGGCACTGCGCAACCTGTGCGCCAATAAAGTCCTCACCCTTTGCTGCGGTGCCTTCTCTGACAAATGGTACGACGTCGCGCTCAAGCTCGGCCTCGCCGCCGATAAAATCCAAGTCGGCTGGGGCGAAGCGATTGCGCCGGAGGCCGTGCGCACCAAGCTCGAAGCAGGCGGGTTCGACGTGGTCACCCTCATCCATAACGAAACGTCCACCGGCGTGATGAACGATCTGGCAGGCATTGCCGCTGTGGTCAAGGCGTTCCCCGGCGTGATCTTCGTCGTTGATAGTGTGTCGTCGTTTTCCGCAGTGCCTATTGCGATGGACGAGCTTGGCATCGACGTGCTGCTGGCCGGGGTGCAGAAAGCGCTGGCGTTGCCGCCGGGGTTGACGGTGTTTTTCTGTTCGGAAGCGGCGCTGGAGCGTGCCAAGAGCCAACCCAACCGGGGTTACTATTTTGATTTCATCGAGTTTGCGAAGAACGCGGAGAAGAACAACACACCGTCCACTCCCGCCATCTCGCTCATCTTTGGCTTGCAATACATCCTCGGCACCATCGCCGCAGAGGGAATGGCCCAACGCTATGCCCGTCACGCCGCTAACAACGCCCTCATCCATGCCTGGGGCGCAAACCACGGCTTCGCCAATTTCGCACCCGCCGGCCACCAATCTGTCTCCCTAACATGCTTCGCCAAGCCGACCGACTTCGACCAGTCGGTCTTCATCAAGAACCTCAAGAGCAAGCACGGATATATCATCAATGGCGGCTACGGCAAAATCAAGGGCCTCACCTTCCGCATCTCCAACATGGGAAATGAAACCGCCGCCACCATGCAGCAACTCATCGCCGCCATGGATGATGTGTTAGCATAGGGGGGGGGGCAGATGCGTGCCTCGGGCCGCAGGCCGTGCGTGCCGCGTCTCGCGGCGTGCTCCCGTATGCCCATGCGAGGCGAATGCAGCTCGCGCCAAGCAACGCTCATTCTCACCCCATGGGCTGCCGGGCAAGATGCCCGGCCCACGGTGACACGGGCATCTTTCCCGCCGCCCTCTTCCTGCCCCATTCCAACATTGGGTTAATTGAACGGTATTGGGCGGGACAGCCGACCACCCTAACAGGTAAGAACGCCCGTTCTACTGGCACTATGCACGTGCCCCCTAGCTTCCACTTCGGCTTGACAAAGCGGGTCGAGTGTCCTTGGCTGCTGTTCGACCCAATCCATCACCCGTCCCCTATGTTTTCGTTAGCCCCCCTCCGCCCCAGACTGCTGGCTCTGCTGGCACTGCCGGGCATTGCTTCAATCGCCGCCGCCGGCACGAAGGTATTGCCGGTGTTGAACAAGCCGCTAGCCGATCTGTCGAGCATTCCGGTGGCACCGGTTGCACTCAACCTCAACAATGTATTCGGCACCGAGCCGATCGACGATCAAGTCGTGAGGTTTACGTATCAATTCGCCTCCGGCGGCGCGTCCGCCGTGATGGACATGGCCTTGTTCAGCAATCGCACACCGGTGACACGAACGAATTTTCTCAGATATGTGAACGACGGCAGTTATGTGAACTCATTTATTCACCGCAGTATGCCGGGCTTCGTTATCCAAGGAGGGGCATCGCGGATTATTTCCTACCAACTCGACCCGGTGATTACCTATCCGCCAATCGTGAACGAGTTTGGGGTTTCCAATACCCTTGGCACTATTTCCATGGCCAAACTCGGGAGCGATCCGAACAGCGCCACCAGCCAGTGGTTTGTGAGCCTCGGTGCCAATTCCAATAACCTCGATACGCAGAACGGCGGCTTCACCGTCTTCGGACGGGTGACCAAAGACACGTTTGGCAATGCACAAAACTTCGGGAACACGGCGTTTTTTCCTGTCTTTGATTATTCCGGTTCCTTGGGTACTACTTATACCGATCTGCCGTTGTGGTGCCAACACGTTGGGAACACTCTGAACACTCTCCTAGTGAGCGAATTCATTCTTTTCCCCTCCGTCGCGCTCGCCCCGCTCCCCGCCGGCCAAGCCGGCGAGAGCACCACGCTCACATATGCCGTCGTTTCTAACAGCAATCCGACGCTGACCACCGCTGTCACCCAAAGCCCGGCAACCCTCAATCTAGTGCCGCAGCCCGGACAGACCGGGGTGGCAACCATCGTGGTGCGGGCCACCGACAGCGTCGGCAACACGGTGGATGATAGCTTCAACCTGACGGTCAACGCGACGGATACCTACACGACCTGGGCGTCGCGCACGATATTCACCGGAGGCCAGAGCGCGATTGGGCAGAATCCCGACGGCGATACTCTGACGAATTTGCAGGAGTACGCGTTCATGGGCAATCCGGCGTTTTCCAGTCAGGCGCAGATGCCGGTAGCGGGCAAGACCGGCGTGGCACCTGCTGCGAAATACATGACGCTGAATTTCCCCCTACGAAAATATACCACTGGCTTGAGTTATGTGGTTGAAGCTAACAATCAACTAAGCGGCACCTGGACGCCGGTGTGGAGTTCGGCCAGCGACCCCGGCTTCAGCCAAGCTCAAGTAGTCAGTGCCGTGAGCCAGGTGGACCGCACGGTCGTCACCATCAAGGACAGCGTGGCACTAGGTACGCAAACGCGGCGTTTCCTGCGGGTGCGCGTGACCCAAGAATGAGGCGGAGGAGTGCAGGGGAGTGCGAGGGCTTGCCCTCGCCTGGGTGATGGAGCTTGCTCCACGTGGGGGAGTGCAGTGGAGTGCGAGGGCTTGCCCTCGCCTGGGTGATGGAGCTTGCTCCATGCGGGGGAGTGCAGTGGAGTGCGAGGGCTTGCCCTCGCCTGGGTGATGGAGCTTGCTCCACGTGGGGGAGTGCCGTGGAGTGCGAGGGCTTGCCCTCGCCTGGGTGATGGAGCTTGCTCCATGCGGGGGAGTGCCGTGGAGTGCGAGGGCTTGCCCTCGCCTGGGTGATGGAGCTTGCTCCACGCGGGGGAGCAGTGGAGGTGCTGATGAAGCGACACACGCCAGCAAGGTTCTAGTAAAATCCGCAGTTTTCTCCTTGTGTCGGACTGCCCCGGTGGGTAGGATCACCACACTATGTCAGCGTGGCCCCATGCCCCTCCTCATTATCTTGGCGGAACAGGGGTGTATATGATAACCGCCGGCACCTATCTCAAACAACATTTCTTCGAGGGCGACCTTCGGTTAGGCTTCATCCAGGATTTGTTATTGGACACGATTTTCAAACACGGCTGGCAAGTGCAAGCCTGGGCGGTTTTTCCGAATCACTATCACTTTATTGCAGGCACTTCGGCGCTGAGTGCCGCAAGTCTGCCCGTGCTAATCCGGGAGGCACACTCGATTTCCGCCAGATGGGTAAATCAGCAGGACGGCACGAGCGGTAGGAAAGTGTGGTACAATTATATGGAGTCACACATTACCAAAGAAGCTTCGCATTTGGCCAGGTTGCATTATGTTCATGCCAATGCGGTCCATCACAAGTTGGTGAGTGTGGCGAACCAGTATCCTTGGTGTTCTGCCGCGTGGTTCGAGCGAGTGGACACCTCTGCCCGGATAAAGACCGTGTATGGATTTCCATGCTCGAGGTTATTGGGAGGGGATGAGTTTTGAGGCGGCGGTGGAGTGCGAGGGCTTGCCCTCGCCTGGGTGATGGAGCTTGCTCCATGTGGGGGGGCCGTGGAGGTGCTGATAAAGCGACACTCGCCAGCAAGCTGGCTTGGCCGGGCGACAGCAAGCTGTCGCACTCCGCGACAGCAAGCTGTCGCACTCCGCGGCAGCAAGCTGTCGCACTCCGCGGCAGCAAGGCGTCATGGCTCCTTAGGCGTCGCGGCGGCTCACCCGATAGACGCGGTCGCCGGGGCGTGCCGGGGTGGCGAGGGCTACGGCGACGGACTGGCCACGTTTGGCGTCAGGCACCGGATGGTGCTCGATTTGGATGGAGGTGACGGTTACGCGCAGCACGCCGGTGACGGGGCCTTGGATCAGCAGCTCATCGCCGAGGCCAAACCCGGTGTCGCAGACGCGGATCTCAACCGCTCCGGCCTTACGATAAAATTTGACGACTTCGCCGACGTGGATTTTTTTGGTCGCTGCTTGGCTGTTCGGGGCACCACTCCACTGGCCGATGGGCCGGCCCATGTAGAACCCCGCAGCCAGCCCGCGGTGATAGACGCCATCGAGTTGCTGCATCAGACTGTCTTTGAGTTGTTGAAACTCGTGTTGGAAATTTGGCTGGCGACGATTGGTAAAATAATAGTCCACGGCGCGTCGGTAGGCAGCGGTAACCGTGCTGACGTATTCCGGTGCCCTCCCGCGGCCCTCGATTTTCAGACTGCTGACGCCCGCCTCAAGCAATTGTTCGATGAACGGCAGAGTGCAGAGGTCTTGCGGACTGAGCAGATAAGAGTCGCCCATGCGGAAGGCGACGTCGCCCTCGCTGCTGCTGATTTGATAGGACCGGCGGCAGGGCTGGGTGCATTGGCCACGGTTGGCGGATTTGCCGCTGCTCGCCTCGGACATGAAGCAGCGCCCGCTGATAGATACGCACATGGCGCCGTGGGCAAAAACCTCGAGTTGGATGGTGGCAGCTTGAGCGGCACCGAGTTGGGTGACGAGGTTGCGGCGCAGGCTGCGGAGGTGCGCCAGCGAGCACTCGCGGGCGAGCACGAAACGGCGGATGCCGAAGGCGCGGTGAAACGCAGCGAGCCCCGCCGAATTGGCGACCGACATCTGGGTAGATAGAAAAATTGGGAGGCCCAGCGAGTTGGCCGCTTCAATAACCGCCATGTCCCAACAAATTACGGCGTCGATGGAGGCGGTGGCCGCCGCCGCGAGGACGCGCCGGACGCGGGCCAACTCGGGCTCATAAATGATAGTGTTGAGTGCTAGGTAGGCGTGCACCCCGGCCTGATGACATGTGCGGGCAATGCGCGGCAGCTCAGCCACGGCGAAATTACTGGAGTTGTCCCGCATGTTGAAGCCGCGAACGCCGAAGTAGATCGCATCCGCACCGGCCTGGATGGCGGCTTGCAGGCTGGTCCAGTTGCCAGCCGGTGCCATGAGTTCGGGTTTGTGGCGCGGCGGCATAGGAAATTATTGCACGCTCACCTTGGTGCCGAGTTTGACTTTGCCATAGACGATGATGATCGGCTCGGCTTGCCCGCGGATGCAGGAATGGGAGGCGGGATAGCGTCGCACCGGGGCGATGTGGTGGCCCACGCCATCATTGGTGAGGCGCATCCAGTAACGCATCGGAGCACCTTCAAAGCGCCCGCCATCAGGGACGTGGTCTTTAGTGATATCGGCATCGGGGAATACACAGTGCTCATCCGCGTCGTAGATCCGCCCGTATATGTTGGATTTTTTCTCCACGAGCATTTCAAGGATGGTGTATTCCCCCGGCGGCGTCTCATGGCCTTCCCGACCCGAGCAAATCGGATAGTCCATGGCCACCTCCTTCCCATTCATCAGTAGGCCGCGCTGCTTGGCGAGGTCGATGCAAATATGCGAGTTGGTCGGATTGGTGCGTGCCAGCACGGGGCCGTTTTTCCACACCTTGTAGGTTTTTGGATAGGCTAATTCTGCGGTGAAATGCCGGTAGGTGCCGGCCGGATAGGGATTGACGTAGGCTCCTCCGGGCTTGGGCGCGGGCGGGGGCTTTTTGGTGGCGCAATTGGCAAGCAGCAGCGCTGCCATCGGCAGTGCTAGCTGGAGGAGGAGGCGGAAGAATTTCATGTTAGGCTGATGTCAGGGGCGGAATCAATAGGGTGTAACCTAGGGAAACGCAACCCCTCGCCACGCAAAACCCTCTGTGCCCCACACTTTTTTCGTGTTGACCGCGCTTGTTGGTAAGAAAGGTGTGGCTGTGCTGGAGTCTCCCATAGTTCAAAAGATCTTGACGCGCCGACTGGCGGTTGTGGGTTTGCCCGGGCCCTACCCGATATGTACGGGGCGGCAGTCTTGCCGCCGCACGGACATTTTTCAAAAGATTGCTTGGCAAAGCGGGCTGGATGACTAGTTTTTTTGCAACCATGAAACACGTATTGTTTGTATTCGCAGCGATGGCCCTTGCTGTGCCGTCGATGGTCAGCGCTCAGACGCAAGCAACCAAGGCTAGCGGGCGTTCGCTGGATGCGCTGCTGGTTGGCAATGATCTCTGGAAAACCACGCCGAGTGACTTCGCCCGCCTTCTCGATGCCGCGGATATTCAATGGCTGGATGCCGACAAAACCCGCGCTCGGTTTTTTGGCCGCGACCTGACGCTCATAGGCGGCAAGCTCACGGTCCTCGAGGCCAACTGCGATTTCAAAGATGGCATGCTCGCGGGGACCAGCATTTCCCTCTACAATCGTGGCGACAGCGTGACTGCCACCGAATCCCCAGCAGAGTTCGAGAAAAAGGTGACGGGCATCAAAGACGCTCTCACCGGGCTGCTGGCCGTGCCTCCCGCAGAGCGTGGCAGGGACCAGTCCAGCGTGGTGAAGGCGACGGGATTTGTGTGGAATAAACCGCCCACGGCATACTTGCTCGAATACTCCGCGCAAAAAAAGACTAGCAAACAAGCGTTCCGCCCGGAATTTATCCGTCTGCGCGTGGCGCCCATTCCAAAGCAGATGCCCATGCAAAGCGCTTCGGGTTCTGATAAAAACAAGCCGGTGGCCAAAGCGTCTCTGGCCGCGAACATCGGCAGGGAAAGCAACGGTGATGTGGTGATCAAATCGGTTCCGATGGTTGATCAGGGGCCGAAGGGATACTGCGTGGTCGCCACGGCCGAACGCGTGTTCCGGTATTTGGGGCTCGACGTTGACCAGCATGAAATGGCGGCGGTGGCGAACTCCTCAGCGGCGGGTGGCACGAGCCCCGAAAAAATGGTCGATGCACTCAAGAAGCTCACAGGGCGGCTCAAAGTCCACGTTCGCGAACTGGAAGGTTGGAACTTCAATGAATTCAAACGCATGATCGCCGACTACAACCGCACCGCCAAACACGACAAAAAACCTGAGGTCAATCTCAATGACAAACAAGGAATCGACATCGGCGAGATATATTCGCGCCTCGACCCCGATACCTTGAAGGCGAGCCGTTCGGCACCGGGTAAAGCAACCTTCGCGAAATTCCAGCGCATGGTCGAAGATACCATCAATCGGGGAGTGCCGGTGATGTGGGGCGTGGAATTGGGCATCTATCCGGAAAGTGAACGCATTAGCCAAAGCAAAGGCGGCCACATGCGCTTGATCATCGGCTATAACCTGAAAACTAACGAAATCCTGTTTTCCGATTCCTGGGGCGTGCAACATGCCCTCAAACGCATGCCAATGGACAACGCCTGCGCGATGACCACCGGAATGTATTTTCTGGAGCCGATTCAATGAAGCAAGCGGCGGATGCAAGACACGTGCAGCAACTCAATACCCTTGGCATAGATAAGGAATTGAGCGACTCTCCGCTCTGAAGGCAAGCCTCCGCCACCTCACGCTGTAGCCGTCAGCCACGCCCACCTGCCATTTCCACCACAGCCACCGCCTAGCGGAGTGCACCTCGCGACCTCACCATGAACCAGCCCCTATCCACCCCTAACGGCGGCCACGCCCCGGCCATCGACATCCGCTGCTTGCGGGTCGATTACGGTACCTTTTGTGCGGTGGATGATCTCACCCTGAGCGTTCCGCCAGGCGAGGTGTTTGGCTTGGTGGGGCCTAACGGTGCAGGCAAAACCAGCACGTTCCGGGTACTGACAACGCTGATGGAGCCGACGTATGGCGAAGTGATGTTGGACGGGGTGGATGTGCTCGAAGACCTGGCTGCAGCGCGGCAGGTGATGGGCTACATGCCAGATCTCGCGCCGCTGCCGAGCGATCTGAAAGTCGGAGAATTTCTTGAATTTCACGCGGCGGCCTATGGGCTTGGCAGCCGCGTCCAGCGCCGCGAGCGGGTGGCCGAGTGTTTGGAAGATGTGGCGCTCGGCGATCTGTCGCAGAGCTGGTGCAAGGAGCTTTCGCGCGGCCAGATGCAGCGCGTGGTGCTCGCCAAGACCTTGCTCCACCGGCCACGGGTACTCATTCTCGATGAACCGGCCAGCGGCCTCGACCCGCTAGCTCGCCGCGATTTGCGCCACGCCCTGCGCAAGCTGGCAAGTACCGGTGCGACGGTTTTTGTCAGCTCCCATATTCTTAGCGAACTCGCCGAAATGTGCTCCTCTCTGTGCGTGATGAATCGCGGCCGCCTGCTTGCTGCGGGCACCGTTGAGGAGGTCCGCAGCCAACTCGGCAACACTGAACGCACTCTCACCGCCACCTTGCTCGCAGGCCAGGACGATGCCGCCGCTTGGTTGAAGTCACAGCCATCCGTCCACGACCTGCGGCTCACCGGACCACAGTTGGTATTCGGCTACAGCGGCAGCGATGAGGCCCAGGCAGATCTGCTGGAAGGACTCATTCGTCGGGGCGTGCGACTCCGTGCGTTCGAGGAAAAGCGCTCATCATTTGAAGATATCCTGGTGGAAGTCGCCGAATCCAACCGCCGCCCATGAACCCCATCCCACTCCCCCACCCCACCAACCACGCCGCCTGGGCCGTCTGGAGCAACCCGATTTTCCGCCGCTATTGCCAGGCGCGGCTGCGCCTGCGGAGCGCAGGCATCGCCTTGCTGCTCACCCTGCTCATCGCCGGGTTCATCGTGGCGATGGTCAGCTCCATTGGCACCCGT
>Ga0118677_10006337_pt1 | contig 20090 bp, 14 predicted proteins | sample AliMusrvi5mmetaG_FD_86154 | JGI IMG/M metagenome (GOLD analysis project Ga0118677, IMG submission 86154)
GGTTTCCCGGCGTCTCCCGACCCCCCTCCCCCTCGCGCAAAGAAAGGGGACGGACACGCCGCCCCCTGTTGACTGAAGTGTTGACAATCGTTGCCCTGCCCGATAGTTTGCGGAAAGGGCTACGAATTAGGAAACTCGCAATTCTTCGGGCTTTCCGGTATACTTTAGCAATACCATGAAGGAATCATCCCGATATGAAATCAAAACCCTTGATTGCAATTACCTTGGGCGACCCGGCGGGCATTGGGCCAGAAATCATCGTCGGAGCATGGACCGAAACCGTCGTGCATGAATGGTGCCGGCCGCTGGTGGTGGGACATCCGGCCGTTGTACGCCGTGCCGTCGAGCTTTGGCAGACAGACCTACACGTGCAAGAGATCCATTCTCCAGACGAGGCCGAACCCACGGATGGTGTAATTCCTTGCCTCGCCTGTGGGTCGGACGACGTATTGGACATCTTGCCCGGTAAACTTGACGCCCGGGCAGGACAAGCGGCCTACGACGCCGTGGTCGTAGCGGCGCGGCTGGCCCTGTGTGGCAAGGTCGATGCAATCACCACGGCACCATTGCAGAAAGAGGCCCTGCACCGGGCCGGACACGACTTTCCCGGCCATACGGAGTTACTGGCAAGCCTCTGTGGCGTCGAGAACTATGCCATGATGCTCTACCTTGGCCCGGACGACGTACTGCACTCGCCCGCGGGGTTGGCCGTGGTCCATGTCACGCTGCATACTGCGCTGCGGAATGTGTTCGACGAACTGACCGGGGATGCCGTGCTGGCCAAGGCCCATTTGGCCGATGATTTTATGACTCGCTTGACGGGCAGCCAGCCACGGATCGGAATTTGCGCGCTCAATCCGCACGGCGGCGAGGGTGGGCTGTTTGGTGATGAAGAGCGTACGATTATCGCGCCGGCCGTCCAGCGGGGAAAGGCCCAAGGGCTTAATCTCGCTGGCCCGTTGCCTACAGACACCTTGATGGTCCGCGCCCGCGACGGCGAGTTCGACGCCATAGTAGCCATGTATCACGACCAGGGGCATATCGCCTTGAAGCTACTGGGAATGCACCAGGCGGTCAATGTAACTTTGGGCCTGCCTATCATTCGCACGAGCGTTGCCCACGGCACGGCCTTTGACATTGCCTGGAAGCGACGTGCTGAAACCAGCAGCATGATCGAGGCATTGCGCGTGGCCAGCCATTTGGTGACCGGCAAGGCGCGGTTAGGAAACAGTCGGAAGACGCTGGCCCGGGGGAGGCAACGCAAGGGTGGGACCAGCGAGTCTTAGCGAACTACATAAGCAACTACCGTGGTATACGGCGTTACGGTTTTTTTTGCGTCCCCTCCCCTGCCCTACCTGGCTCGAGTTTGTAGAGCGGAATGTAGCGATAATAGACCTCCAGGGTCAATGTCGCGAGGCTGGTCATCATTAACCGACCGCCTTGGGAACCCCAGGGGTCGGGGGTGGGCCGCTGCGGATCCCAACTGCCGGCGGCGCAGCCCTCGCGCTGCTGGCTTTCGACAAGCAACTCGCGAATCTTGCGATTCCAAGAATCCCATTCAGGCCCTGGCTGATTATGCATGACCTGAGTCGCGTAATACCAGTAATACAGATCGCGCCGCGGGGCTTCAGGCAGGTTGGCCATGAGGTATGCGGTGCCATCACACATGGTAGGGTCATCGCGGACTGCCCCCAGATATTGACTGCACAACAGTCCGACCGAGGTCATGGTTCTGTTGGGCAGACCGCCGGGCTGGTAGGCAAATAGCCCACGTCCCGCGCTACTGGCTCCGGAGCCCCCCTGCCCTGCTGAAGTTGCGAGCAGATAATCGTGAGCCTTTTGGAATGCGCCGCCATCGACCTTCAGTCCGGCCATCTGAGCGCTCTTAAGTGCCATGATCTGCCAACCGGCGACCGAGAGATCGCCTTCATCGCCCGGCTGGTAACGCCAACCTCCGGTACGCTTGTTCTGGGCCGCCTGGAGGAAATTGACGGCAAGCTGTGCCGCGGCGCCGATCGGATGATCGCCGGTCATGCCATAGGCCTCGCACAGCGCGATCGTGGCGAGTCCGTGGGCGTACATGGTCGATCCCCCACGGAGGTCGCCGTCTGACTTCTGGTGATGGATCAGCCAGGCTAGACCATCGGTGATCGTCTTTTGATAGAGTCCCTTCGTCTTGTGAGTCTTGCCGGTAGCCAGGAAAGGCAGCACAGCCATTGCCGTAGCCGCTGCGTCGGCCTGCGCGGCGCCGGGTCCGCTGCACGTCGTGTCGCGGCAGCGGGTTGCATACCCCTGAAGGCTCCAGCTTCCATCGGGCAACTGATGCCGGGCAAGCCAATTCAGTGCAGCGGCAACTCGCTTTTCACAAACCGGAAGATATGTGCCGGGAGGCCCCCCCCTGCCCCGCTGACTGTAAAAATCGAGGCCGTTGCCGTGGCCTTTGCCATCGCCAACCAAATGGGAAGCTCCTTGGATGCGACCTGGACCTGGTCCGACACCCCACACGGACATTCCCGATTGGCCCGCAAACATTTCCTTGCGCTGTGTGACGGGCAAGGCGTCCGCGCAGTCATTTCCCCGCGGCACATCCCCGTTACCGACATTTGAACTCTCAAAACCAGTTTCCGCGATCGTTTTGAAATCAATCTTGTCAAAGTTCACGACTTCCGGTTTCTCTGGCTTCACGGGTTCGTCGGGAATAACAAACTTCGTCCGATCGATCTCCTCGGCGGACTCCGCCACATCTGGAATGGCACCGCTGAATTCGACCTCGGGCGAAAATGGAGCGTTCGGTATCATGCCGCCCAGCAGCGCCACCGCCGAAAGCAGAACGACATGGAATGCGAAGCTACAACCCCACCACGGCCCTTCTTCAAGGAAGAAACCTTTGATCGATTGCAATAAAGTCTCGCGAGAATCGTCGTCTTGCGGAGTGTCGATCGATGACAGATCGCCGGTAGTTTCGGATCGTGCGCGCAGCATGAGCGTTACTCCCTTTCAAGAATAAGGTACTCCCGTAAAATTTCCGGCAAAGAAGCATGCTGGAATAAGACTCGGACACAAGTCCGCCGCTATCAGGAGAATCGGCAGGAGGCCCTGGGTTTATTCCCAGAAAACATTGAACGACTGTAGGGAGATATAAATTGCGATTACAGCCCGTCCTTCAGGCGTTCATAGACAGAAACCTCGCGGGGATCAAGTCCCTTGGGATCGAGGCCCTTCTTCAGTGCCTCGGCGAATGCAGTTGAAGCCTCATTCTTCTTGTCTGCCAGCCAATAGGCCCAAGCCTGATGGAAATACTGATCGGCGGTGCCATCGTCCTTGACCGCCTCTGCCAAGTCCTCCAGGGCTTTCTCCGGCTCTTGGCGGATGATACGGACGACTGCCCGGGTATCAAGCACTTCTGCCATCGGTCCACTGATTGCCATGGCTTCATTGACAAGTTTGAGTGCTTCATCCAGATTTTGGCCAGCCCTCGCCAAACTTAATCCAAGATTGTTCATTGTCTGATAATTCCGCGGATCCTTGACAAGGATTTCGCGATAGGCGGCGATCGACTTGTCGTATTGCTGTTGCTGGGCGTGCAGGTCGGCAAGCAGCAGCAGGAGAGAAATTGGGCGTTTGGATCGGTTTGATGCCGCAACCAGAATCTTCTCCAATTGCTGACATTGGGCAGAGTCCGCCGCCTTGGAGTGAATCAAGAGGACCGCAGGCAATAACAAGTTTTCCGCCGGGAACTTGTCCCAGCACTGCTCCAGGACATCCAGGCACTCGCGAACCCGCTTTTGCCTGGCGAGATAGGCGGCGAAGTAAATGTCTCCTGCCTCGGATATTTTCTTGCTCCGCAGAGAAGCATAAAGCGTGTTGGCCTTTTCTTCAAACCCCTTGGCAACGACCTGCTTGCCTTCCGCCTTGAGCCGATCGCTGAATTTTTCCATGACCTGGGCCACCAGCAGCAGCTGTTGTCCGCGATCCTGGGGCTGGGCGAGCGGATTGTCGAGGAAGGCCATCGCCAAGTCGCCCGCGCCCTTGAAGTTGCCGCGGAGGAACTGATACTCGGCCCTCAGCCGCACCGTATCGAAAATGTTGGGCGAGGATTTTTCCAAGGTTTGCAGCCAGTTGTTCGCGTCTTCAAGTTCCTTCTTTTCCAAGAGCGTGTTGATATAGAAGACGAGGTATCGGGGCTGCACAACGCCTTTTTGGGCACCGAGCACGCTATGCATCCAGTTGCCATAACTGGTCCAATCGTTCTTCTTCAAGTAAAGCTTGGCGAGCGTGAAGTAGTCGTCGGGCGTGGCGTCGGTGCTCTTCACCAGATCTTCCATGGCCTGAATGACTTCGCCGATTTTTTCCTTGCGGGGATCGGCGAGGAGTAGATTCACCTTCACGCGCTTGTCGTCGATCGAAGCAGCCTTGCCACTGAGGTTTTCGTCGATCAGCGGCATGGCTTGGCAGAGATGATCGAAGCCTCCGCGGCCCACCAGGATGCTGGCCAGACTGCGGCGAGCCCAACAGGCATCGGTGAGTGTTGCCGGCGATTGCAGTGCGATAATCTGCTTGAGAAGCGATTCGGCCCGGTCGGGCTTGTTGTTCTTCAGGTAGAAAGCGGCCGCCCACCGCAGAATGCGGCTGTTTTGCGGCGCAGCCTTGGCGGCTTCTTCATATTTTGCCTGGGCCTTCTCCGTTTCGTTCAAGAGTTCACAGCAGGCAGCCAGCGTGATCGTGGCCTGTTCGCCTTTGAGCGCTGCCTCGGCTGCGGGGATCAAGGGCTGCGCCTTGTCGGGCCGGCCCACGTTGACCAGAAGCTGCACCAGCGCGATCCAGACTTCATCCGCCTGGGGATTCAAGAGGCGGGCTTTGAGGAGCGTGTCCACGGCGCGCTGCGCCATGCGGGTCATCTCCGCATCGGTTTTCCAATCCAGGTTGGCGCTCTGTGCCTTGAGCTTCAATCGCTGGGTAAGATGGCCATACATCTGCCCCTGGCGCATGAAGTCCTTGTAGTTTTTGCTGTCGGCGGCAACCGATTTCTCGACATCCTTCTCGGCTTCGGCGATGTCGCCCGTGAAGACCTTCACGTAGACATACTCCTGGTTCATCTCACCCAGGAGCGGACTCTTTTGTTTTTCGAGGTAGTCGAACAACTGCCTGGCTTCTTCAATGTGCCCGCGCGGCAGGAGGAGTTGCACGGTGCGGCGAATCACGTCGCTGTCGCGTTCACCCATGCGATAGACGGCACGGGCATAGAATTCCAAAGCCTGATCGGGTTCATTCTGTAGCTCGCAAATTTTACCTGCCAATACGGCCAATGCCGACCAATCTTTGCGCACTTTCAATGCCTCTTGCAAGTAACCGCGCGCCTCCAAAAGCAGTTGCGGATCCGTCTTCTTGGATTGCACGAGAGTACGGATGGCCTTGCCATAGAGCCAGAAGGGTCCGCGGCCGCCCAGTTGCTCGATCTCGTTCAGCAGATTGTCGAGTTCCTGCAGATCGGGCGCCTGGCCTTTTTCATAAGCGCGAAGATTCAGATCGCAGAGAAGATAGCGAATGCGGAGATTCTTCGCTTCTTTTTCGGCGACGAGACGGCAGTAGAATCGGGCCAGATCGAGGTCGTTGGCTTGAACGCTCAAGGCGACAAGATTGTCCCAGAGATGCGTTTTTTCAAAATCGGTCATCTTGTCGACGTTCTCACCCAGCTTCTTCAGCACCGCGATTACTTGGGGATCCTTGCGGCGGACGGCGCAACTGCCCCGCTTCTCACGCACGATCGGGTGATCGCCCAGGCTCTTTTCCGCCTGATCGATATAATCCGAAGTCTGCTGCCACTTCTTCTCTTTTTGGCCAGGGTCCGTTTCTTTTTCGGCCTGCTGTATGGCCAGATTGATTAAAGCCAGCCATACCTGGGCACTCTTCGGAAACTTCGCGGCACATTGTTTGAGAAGTTCTTCCGCCTCCTTGGGAAGATCTTTCGCCAGGAACACTTCCGCCTTCAGCGGGGCAAGGTTGGGGGTCAGCGTCCTTTGCCGCTCGATCTGATCGAGCAACTTATCGACAGGCTCCCAATCGCGTTTCGCCTTGTCTTCGCGCAGGCGCATCATGATCAAAATCCGCGCGAAGGAGATGACCGCCTCCGGATCGGGATGGGCGGATTGAGCCAGGATGCGGTATTGCTCGGCAGCCTCTGCAAAGTTTTCGCGGCCCATGAATATCTCGGCAAGCCCTGCCCGTGCCTGGGACAAGTTGGGATCGATCTTCACGGCCGCCGTGTAGGCGACGATCTGTTGCTCGATGTCGCCCTGTTGACGGTAGTATTGGCCAAGATGCAGATAGGCAAACTTCTGGAGACCCGGATCATCCTGCAGCTTGGGCAGGACTTCAACGAGCGCTGTCTTGGCGACGTTCCAGTCACCTTTCATCACCGCCAAGCGTGCCTCAAGGAATTTCACTCGTTGCGGCCGATAGCGAAGATCCTGCCCAAAGCGAAGGTCTCCCAGTTCCTTGATGCGTTTTTCGGCCTCGCCGTACTTTCCTTCGATGAGGTTTGAATTGACCACGTCCCAAAGAATTTCTGCATAGCCGTAAGTTCCCTTGGTGTTTTCCAGTCCCTGTTGAAGGACTGCAACCGCTTCGTCGTGCCGGCCGAGACGGTTCTTGACTTCCGCCATGGCAAGATACATGACTTGATTGCCTTTGTCCGCCTTGATGCCGCGATTCAGGTAGTCTTCCGCCGTCTTATACTGCCCCTTCGCCAGGTAGCACCATCCGGCGATCCACAGTCCCACGGGGTTCTCTGGCGCCAGTTCCAGAATCCGGTTCGCCTGGACCAGGGCCTCATCAAATTTCTCTTGCTGTCGAAGATAATAGGCATATTTCTGAAACGCCGCCAGGGACTTGGAATTGTCCTTATGGCTAACCATGTCGTGCATCACCTGGTCGGCATCCGCTTTGCGGTTCATCCGTCCGCGAAGAGCGTCCGCCAACAGTAGGTAGCTGTCGATCTGGGTGGGCGCTATTTCGATAGCCCGCCTCAATTGCTTGCAGGCCTCGTCGTCTCTCTTGTTGAACAAAAGTATCCGACCACTGAGTTCGAGCAATTCCGAGTCATCGGGAGTCTCTTGCATCAACGCCTTGAGGTGCGTCTCAGCGTCGGGTGCGCGCCCGATCCGCAGCGCCATGTCAACGAGTTTCCGCCGAGCCTTGCGCAAATCTTCCGGGGACAAGGAGTCGTCGGCCGTCCGCAAGACTTCTTCGAGTTTGCCAAAGGCGGCGCGGGGGTTGGGCTTTTCGGCATACAACATTCCCAGATGCAGTTGCTCTTTACGGTCCTTCGGCATGAGGGCAACGTAACTCTCGAGGAGGCGGATCGCTTCCGTGAGATTTTTCGCCTCCTCCGCCCGCTCCGACGCAACTTTCAATGCTTCGGCCTGGCGGTGGACTTGAAATCCGTGCAGCAGGTGTACCCCACCCCCTAGTAACACCATCACCACGAGGCAGATTGCCGCAAGGCGCACATTCAATGTTCGCATCATCGAGTCTCGCAAAACAAAATTGGATATTCGCCTGCCAGTTGGCTCGCTGCCCCGACTACGCCGCAGGAAGCAGGGTGCCTCGCTGAGAAGTCCAGCGAGGCTTTCAGGAATCGCAACTCGTGACCCCACCAGAGGCTACGATGCGATCACACGACAAGCAACACATTCTTCCATTATATCACAACCACAACCATTTTCGCCACCTGCACCCCCTGCCCTTCCGAAGAACTAACAAGCACTCCGACTGCGAGCTAGTTTCCGCCGCCGCAAAAACCATGCACGCAGCAAAATCATCAGTGCCGTGCTAATGACTATCTTGTAGCCCAGCCAACCATAGCGCAGGCCGTAGTAAAAGAGCTTGAAGTACTCGCTCGCGACAAAAAGAAACCCCGCCTCGCTCCGCCACCAATTCTCATTTTCAAACCCTTCGGCCGGCGCGGAAAACATCATAATCTCGACCGGCCGATCGGCCAGGACTCGCTGAAAAATCCAGCGAGATCGTCGCGTATGTGGACCCTCCGTGACTATCATCAGTCTCTGGGCCGGGTGATCGGCCAGGTAGTCGGCCACCGCCTGGGCCTCGTCGAAGGTGGTTTGCGCTGCGGAATCCAAACGGACTACGCAGTCCCTCGACACGCCGCCGTACTCCAAAGCTCTCGAGTTGATTTCAAAGAACGGCGGAATCGCGCCGCTGATCTCGCTGGGATGGGCGGCCACGGTGTTCAATAGAATCTTCGGTGCCCAGCCGCCATGCACGAGGGCCGCCGCGACAAAAGGGCGGGAGTTGAGGCCGCCGTTCAACAGCACCACGGCATCGGCCTTTTGCGGTGGGCTGCCGACATCGAGCCACCGGGCTGCCCAAGGCAAACTCCATGGATTCAACGTGACAGCGAGCATCAGGATGCCGCCGATGGCGATGATCGGCCACCAGCCATGCCATGCGCGTTTCATCGGGGCGCCTCCCCGATTTGGGCGCGAATTTCATGCTGAAATGTGGCTGCATCGGGCATCTCCGCATGCGCGTTGTCCCCTTTCGCCCAGGCATGGATCAATTCCAGCCAGCCATACATGAACTCTTTCACGCCGGAGCGGCTCCGCCACCAGCTTTCAACGCGACATTCGGGGTCGGGCAATGTCGCCAGCCCCACCCGCTCGGCGTCGACCGGGCCGAGAACCTTGCTCAGCACGTACCGCAGCCGGCCGCTGCTGAATGGATTACATCCTATCCTCACCGTCGCATCGGGATGCTCTTTCAACCACTCGGAGAGCGCACGGGCCTCATCCCACACATCGAGCGCGTCGGCGCGGATTGGCCAAACATCGGCCGATGGTACACCGCGCTTGCGCAATTCGCTGAGGCAAGTCTGCTCGAACGACCGCACCGCGCCGACCTCCACGATGCGGCTGGCATGGGGTAAGAGCAAGAGGATTTTTCGACCAGCCGTCTTGCCATGCCACTCGGCGGTCGCATCATACGTTTGAAAACCGTCGGCGCCCAGTTCGTTACCGTGCATGCAGAAGTAGTCGGCCGGCGTGGATGACGACGAGGCCTGAAACGGCCAGGCGAAGAACCTCAGAATCACCGCATGGAACAGCGCGAGGACGAGCAGAACCGCCAGCACAATCGTGGTGCGGCGGCTCACTACCCATCCAAAAACGGATCCGTGATTTCCTTGCATCCCCCCCCTGCCCTGCCCTCTTCTACGATTGACTTTATTCTGAGTCTCCGCAATCATCCGCAAACCGGGCGGTGAATCCCGTTTCTCTTACGGCGTCTTACTTGCCGCCTCCCTGCCGCGAATCCTTTGCCTCGTGATAATCCTGTTCGGTGTTCACGTCCCACAGGTTCGACTTGTCATGCACTCCGGCGACGATATTGTCGACCGCCACCATGGCCGTAAGCATCGAATGATCCTGATTGTTGTAGCGGTGCATGCCGTTGCGGCCGAGCAGGAAGAGATTCGAGAAGCGATCCATGAAGCGGCGGACCTCATCGAAGCGGTCATAAGCGCCGAAGTACGCCGGGTAGGTCTTCGGCATCCGGATCACCGTGGCATCCAACACCGCCGAGCGTTCAATGATGCCGATCTTCTCCATTTCCTGGCCGCCCAACTCGATCAATTCCTGGTCCGACATCTTCCATAAATCGTCGGTCTCATAGCAGAAGTACTCCAGCCCAACCCAGACCTTGGAACGATCGGAGACCATGTAAGGGCTCCAATTATTAAAGATTTGCAAGCGGCCCACCACCACGTCAGGCTCCTGGATATAGATCCAGTTGTCGCGGATGAGCTGCTGCCCCGGCTGGGAGTCCTCGCGTACCTTCAGTTCCTTCAGCAAGAGGCCGACCGTGATGAAGTCGCGGTAGATCAACCCCTCGCTGACCTGCCGCACCTCGGCCGGAACCTCGGCGTCCAGCGCACGGACGAGTTCCTTCACCGGCATGGTGGAAAAGAACCACTCGCCGCGATAGACGGTCGTCTGACCGCTGCGCGGATCGACGGCTTCGACCGCCACGATCCGCTCGCCGTCAAGATGGATCTTGCTAACCCGCTGGTGATGCACGATCTGGCCGCCGCGCTGCTTGATTTCCCGGGCCACGGTTTCCCACATCTGCCCCGGCCCATGCTTGGGGTAGAGGAACTGTTCGATGAGCGAGGTTTCGGTGCGCTTCTGGGTGAGGTCGCCCCGGCGGCGGAAGATCTTGCCGAAAATGTGCTTCAAGGCGCCGAGGATCGAGAGCCCCTTGATCCGCTGTGCGCCCCATTCCGCACTGATGACCGAACATTGCTCGCCCCAGACTTTTTCCGTATACGACTTGAAAAATGTGCGATACAACTCGCGGCCAAAGCGGTTGATGAAAAACTCCTCCAGATTCTTCTCGGGCCGGAAGGGGAACAAGACCGCGCGAAGGTAGCTGAAACCAATCTTCATCATCCGCGGCAAGCCGAGCTTGCGGATCGTGTCGAGGCTCAGCGTGATGGGATAATCAAAGAACCTGCGGAGAAAATAGATGCGGCTCTTCCGCTGCCGCACGAGCATCACCTCGTCGCATCCTTCTGGGTCGGGCCCCTGCCCCGTCGTTGCCACGTCGCGGCTTTTTCGCTGGTAGCTGATGGTAGCCTGCCCCGCGGGCACGCGCTGCATGGGCATGCGGTCGAGCCACCACTCCATGACGCGGTCGGATTTGGAGAAGAAGCGATGGCCGCCGATGTCGATGCGGTTGCCCTTGTAGTTGGCCGTGCGCGAGATGCCGCCCACATAGTCTTCGGCCTCCAGCACGATCGGCACGATGCCGGTCCGCTGGAGCAGTTCAAAGGCGGCTGTCAAACCCGCCGGCCCGGCACCGATGATGATTGCAGTTTCCGCCATCTATTGCACCTCCGCATGGCGGCCGCTGGTATTGATTCGCGCGTGGAGGTCGTCGACGATCCAATGGATCAGGCAGATGTGAACGCTTTCGACCATGCCCATGTCGTCCAAGGGAACATGGATCCCGGCCTGCGCCAACTCCTTGAGCTTGCCGCCGCGGTAGCCCGTCATGCCGAAGGTCTGCATGTCGTGGCGATTGGCCCAATCGACGGCCTTCAAGACATTGGGGCTGTTGCCAGAACCGCTGATCGCCACCAGCAGATCGCCCGCTTGGCCAAAATTCATCAATTGCTGCACGAAAATCTGGTCGTAACCGCAGTCGTTGCCGATGGCCGTCAGCCAGCCGACATTGTCGGTGAGGCTCAGCACCCGCAGTCGCCGCCGCGACTCGTCGCAGAGATCCTCCTGCCGCAAGCAACCTTTGCCGAGATCTTCGCAGAGATGCGAAGCCGTGCAAGCCGAACCGCCGTTGCCGACGATGAAGACCGTTTTTCCCTGCTCCCAGGCGGCGTACAGCAGCTCGGTCAGGTGAACAACCTCCTCCTGGCTGACGCGCTTCACTTCCGTGCAAAGACGCTCCAGGTAAGGCCCCAGGTCGATTTGGATTCCCAGCATGGATGCTCCTTGAATCGTAATGGTATACGTCACAAATAATCGTTACAGGGATTCTGGCGATTCCAGGATTTCTCTGCCGCCAGACTAGCAGATCAAAGATAACTCAATACGTGCCAACTGTTAAGCCCGCTTCTGCAAACTCGGCGTGAGCCGACAAATCGAGGCACGTTTTCCGCCCCCGGAGGCCCACGCCACCCGACCACCAGATCGAGTGGCGAGTCGCGACTTTTGTGCCACCATGGGCGTGCCAGGCGATGTCGATTTTCTGAGTTTTTCGGCCATCTTTTGCCACCATTGACTTAGCAATTATAGTTCTCGCGAGTGGATTACACCCAGGAAAACAGGGAGAATAACGACACAATACTTCCATTGGTTATACTAATACAACTTGTTTAGGGCGGCCCATTATCTGCACCATTTCAAACATTCCGGACCATTTCCGACTCGTTTTCGTCCCGTTGCGTCTCCTACAACTCCCTCTACCTTCAAGAGTTACGTGCGACGAGGATGCCTCTCTCCCCTCTCCCTCTTCTTTGAAAAAGGGGCAGGGGGTGAGGGCTTTCCGCCACGGATCCAGGCTCCTCCCATCCCACCATTACATACTACGCCGCCAACGCGCCACACGGCTAATAATTCGGCGTACTTCGGTGGGACACCATCCCTCCGGCTTGGTGTCTGTCGTTTTGGCGGGGACAAGAGACCCTCGCCGAATCTGTGAAATTGTGGTGCGGGCGTCTCGCCTGCACATGCAGCCAAGACGGCCGCACCACAAAAATACCTTGTTGTGGCCGGTCTCCTGACCGAGCCACACCGCCCCGAAGAAGGGCGGCACTCTCCATGCGGTTCAGTCCCGAGTATCGCCGCTCCGCGGCTACCGGAATCAGATGGCCACCTTGAGCCACGGGCGGAAACAAAAGCCAAAGAACATCGAGGCTGCAAAGCAGTAGATCAGCCACCAGTCGCTGCCGCTGGTCCAAGACTGGCGGCTCGGATAGTCGATCTGAATGGCGCGCACGGGCGAGTCCTCGGTAAACGGCGATTCACCCGGTTGCCAAAGGATATCAGTCCAGCTCCACTCCGGCCGCTGGGCGCTCGTCCGCATGAAACCGTCGCCGATTGCCAGTTCCTTTTCGATGGTTTTCCCGGCGATGTGAAACGCGATGCGATGATAGCCGTTCTGGCTGGCCTTCAAACTCCAGCAGATTTCTCCCTTGCTCAGGACTTGCAGCGGCCCCACGACGGTTTCCGCGGCCGAGGTGGGTTCGATCCGCATGTCGGGCAAGGTCGCCCCGTTGTCGCCGCGAAGTTGCAGGGTGACTACGGCCTCTTCTCCCACGTGCAGCGGCCGCACCTGATACCAGAGGCTCAATTGCCCCAGCAGCAGCGAGACGGGAACGATCATCGCGAGCATCGGCACGATGGACAAGGCCAGGAGCGACACGGCCCCGCGGAGGATGCGGCCCTCGGCCCGCAGCGTCACCCAGAGGCTGTCGGGAAAGAGTTTCAGGACCAGCAGATGGGCCTGGATGTCGTCGCGCACGCGCTGCATGGCCCGCTGCTGAGACGTGTATTTGAAAACGATCAGGCAGGCCAGCCCCAGGACGGCCGAGACGAGGGTTATCGAGAGCCAGCCGGGCAAAAGTGCGATCGGCGCCAGCAGGAGTTTGCCCACGGCGTTGGCGGCCACATTCAGCCAGACCACAATCTGTGCCAGAACGTTCATCACTCGATGTACCCCAGGCCCCGCAGCCGCTCGGCCGCGGCGCGGTCGTCCGCATCGTTCTCCACTCGGGCCAGTTCCTTTTCGATGATGTGGGTCACGAATTCCTCGACGCTGCTATAACCGGCGGCTTGAGCTACCCGCGTTAGCCGCTCCAGAAGTCCCGCATCGACCTTGATCTTCGCCATGCTTTGAATCCCGCTTTCCAAGTAATTTGGTGGGCCTGCGCTCGACGACCATGCTGCGCACGGTGCCCGCTCGCTGGCCCCACCCTACCCCTCAAATCAACCAAACATGCTCTTGCCTTCCATGGACGACGGGACGGGCAGTCCGAACTCCGCCAGGATCGACGGCGCCACGTCGACCAAGGACGGAGACTGGGCATCCAGGGGCCGGTTGCTGAAGAGTACGCCGGGCACTTCCCCGGCGTCCGCGCAGTGATCCGCGCTCCAGGCGGAGTCGTTGTCCATCAAGACCGGCCCGGTCAGCCCGCCCAGACACGTTGCCCAGGATGCCCGATAACCGCGGGAGTAGCCCACGATCAGGTCGGGCGCCAGGGCGGTGGCATCGCCCGAGTAAATCTGGTCCGCGCGGTACACGCGGCGGATCACGCGGCTGCCGTCGTGGTCTCGCACGGCCTCCAACCCGGTCACCAGTTCGGCCAGCAAGGCTTCTTTTTGGCCGGGGTCGACGATCCCGTCCCGCTCCCGCTCGCGGAGATTGACGTATAGCCCGTTGATCCCCAGTCCGTAGGCCCGGGTTTGCGTCCAGTCCACGTCGGCCATGATCGTAGTGCAATCCCGCGGCCCGAGGTAGCCCTGATCGCGGAGCCAGGAATTGAGATTGAATTGCCGCCCGAAATTGGCAAAACCGTGGTCGCTCATCACGATGACCGTGGCGCGGCCGTCGTAGCGGGCGATGATTTCGCCGACCACGGCGTCCAGCTTCTGATACAGGCGGCGGACGTGGCCGAAGCCGCTTTGTACCTGGGCCGCCGACTTCGTCGGATGCTTCTTGTCCGAGTCCCACCATAACATGTGCGCCTGCAGGTCCGTGCTGGAAAAATAGAAGAACAGCACCCCGTCATCGTAGTGCGCCATGGCGTAGTCCAGCAGCCGCAATCTTTCCTCCAATACGCCCTGGGCCTGGGCGATGAACTGCTCTTCGCTGAAGATCCCATTGGAGAGGGCCTTATGGTCCTCCTGGAAACCCGTGGTGGCGAACAATCCCAGCTCGCTGGAAATCTCCTGCACGAACTCGGCCGGTTCGGAGATTCGCACCGCCGGATGGGAGGGATCGATATTGATGGGGCTCACGTAGAGGCGGAAATTTGGCGTGACCTCCTGCAGCAGGAAACGGCAGATCCCGCTGACTCGGCCGTCCGGCAAGTCCAGCGGCGCCGACATCCTGAAATCGAGTTTGATCCACGGACTCCATTGCCCCGCGCGGAGCAGAACCTTGCGGTCGTGCAGTTCGATCACCGCGGCGTTGGCCCTCCGATCGCGGTGTATGAGCAGTTCGATGCGGGTCGGCTGCGGAACCTTGAGCGAGGTGTTCTCGGGTCCGATCAAGCGGGCTTTGGCCGTTTCCCTCTCGAACGACAATCGCGACCGCTTACCGCCCGCTTCGTCGCTGGTCTCCGCCGGGCCATCCTCGGCAAAGTATTGATAGGTGCCGTAGCTGCCCAGCATGTCGGGCGTGCCCATCCCCGACAAGCAGCGGTGGTGGTGGCCATGTTGGCAAGGAGTGGCCGGATAGTCGCAGGGTAGGTCATAGAATGTGGAAGGGATGCCGCGCTCGTCCAGGTAGGCCCAAAACGGCACTCCCTGTCTGCGCAGCACGGTACCCGGCGGCTTGTGGTTGATCGGCCAGATCGGCAGTTGCACACGGTGTTCGCCAATATCCCACGCTCCTTGGGCGGGGAGCGTCTCCGCTGCCGAGAAAAAAGGCATGCACTGGCCTTCCGGGTGGCGGTGGATGAAGTCGAAAATTCCGTGCGAGCCAGGCCCTGCCCCGTTGATGAAACTGGCCCAGGCCACCGGGCTTTGCGGTGGGATGCTGGTTCGCAGTGGACGGAACCCGCCCCGCTTGCGAAGCCGATCCAGGTGCGGCAGTTCCCCGGCATTCATCATGGCCAGCGACAATCGCGGATCCATGCCGTCCACGCCGATGACGATCACGCGCTGCACCTCGCCGGTGGCGGAGCGGCGGGGCTTTTCACGACAACCCGTGCTCGTGCCCAGTCCGGCGGCGCATGCCGCGGCAACCGCCGCCGATTGCTTCAAGACGTCTCTGCGGCTGAGGTTTTTCGCCATCATATCTCTTATTCCCCGGCCTCGGCCACGACCAGCGACTGGCCGTCCATATAGGACGGAAGCCTAACGCCAAACATTTCCAGCACCGTAGGCCCGATGTCCATCAAACGCGGCTGCTCGCTTGCTATTTTCCGGTTGCAAAAGAGCACGCCGGGAACCAAACTGTGGTCAACGCAGTGATCGCCGCTCCATGCCTTCTGATTCGTGTGGAAGACCGCATCCGTGACGTGGCCGATGGCAGTCTCCCAGGCGGCGCGGTAACCGCGCTGGTAGCCCACGATCAGGTCCGGCGCCGCTTCGGTATAGGGGCCGCGATAAACCTCCGTCGCCAGATAGACTCGCTTCACGGCCGGTTGTTGGTTTTCCGGGTCGCGCAGGGCGGCCAGTTTGGCGGCAATTTCCTTGCATAAAGCGGCCGCTTCCGCCCCCGGCTCGACAATGCCTTGCGAGTAGCGTCCCTTGAGATTCAGAAATATGCCGGTCAGGCCGACAGCGAAGGCCCGCGTCCCGGACCAATCGATCGCGGTCAGGTGCTTCTCGCCGCGAAGCTCTTCCTTGACCTTCAGATAGCCGGCGTCTTCCAGCCAGCGGTTGAGATCCACGCCGCGTCGAAAACTATTGAATCCGTGGTCGGAAATGACCATCAGCACGCTTTGATCCCGATTGCACGCCGCCACCGTGCGGCCCACCAGGTCGTCCATGCGGCCATACAACTCCTCCAAGACCCGGTCCGGAGTCTGCTCGCCGTCGGCGGAAGCCACCGCGTCGGTGTCGCGCCAGAAGGTGTGCTGCAGGCGATCGCTGCCGTCGAAAACGCAAACGCACAGCCCGCGCTTGACCTTGTCCAGGCAATCGAAGAACATCGTCTCCCGCTCGCGGTCCAGGTCAAGGCATTGTTGGATGAAGCTCTCATCGCCCAGCACCCCTTCGTTCAGCGCCCACGTATCCTCGGCCAGCCCCAAGGTGCCGAACGGACCCTGCCGCTTGCTCAGGTAGGTGGAGTAGGCCGTCGGGTGGCTGATGGGCATGGCCGGTTTTTCGGGATCGATATGGATCGGCGTCACGTAGCATTGCAGGTTGGTTCCGCTTTCCAGCAGCAGGAACTTGCACAGCCCATGCAGCTTGACGCCCGGCGCGGCCCGAAAGGCGACGCGAATCCACTCGGAATAGACGCCCTTTCGCAAGCGGTGCGCGGCGCCCTCGATCCGCAGGTCAGCGGAAACCGCGTCCTTGATCGCGATTGTGAAGGGGCGTTTGAGCGCGGCGCCATCCTTGCGGAAGGGGTTTGCCGGGCCGACAAGTTCCGCCTTGATGATTTTGCCCTGACGGGTCACGCAATGCGTTTCACCGCCCGTTTGCTCTGGCCCGCGATCCGTCCGCGTGCTGTAGAAAGAAAACGTGCCTTGCGTGCCGCGGATATCGGGAACGCACATCCCCGAGAGTTGCACGCCGTAATGCTTCTCCGGCGGGAACGTGATGGGAACCCGCACGATGGCCGAGAAAATATGGTGCTGGCCCAGAATCCGCCAGAAAGGGACGCTCTTCCGCAGCAGCCGGATGCCGGCCTTGCCCAGCGGCAATTGATACTTGCCCAGGCCGATGGTCCGCCGCGAGGCTCGGATCTCGACCGAACTCAGTTTCGGCTGGTAGCTCTGCCGGTCGGGCGTGAGGAAATCAAACATATTGTGCTTGCCCGGATTCACACCGGTCTGAAACGAGGACCAGGCGACGGGCGAAATCGGGGGGATGGTCGAAGCCAGGGGCTTGAAGCAGCCGCTCTCGGCCAAGGCGGCCAGGTGCGGCAGCTTCCCTTCGGCCAGGAACTTCTTTGTCAGACGATAATCCAGGCCATCCAGCCCCAGGATCACGAACCGTTTAACGCGGCTGCGGGCCAGCGCGCGGCGGCCGCGGATGGCACGCACAACCCAGCGAATGGGCCAGGTAAACAACACCAAAATTGTGGAAAAGATGGCCGCCACTGCGGAAAGAAACGATCCTGCCAGGGCGAACCCAGCCCCCGGCCCGATGTAAGCCTGGGCCGGACTCGGAAGAACCAAGATCACAACGGCAGACAGGAAGAGTAGTTTGACCGTATTTCGCATGTAGCCGGCTTGAAACGAGAGATAACCCAGTTCTACTGTTCCATTCTACCGCGAATATCCGAGGCGGACAATGTTGTGAGTTAATCAGGGTGGGACCAACGAGCGGGGCACCGGTACTCCGGGTCACGAGTGCCGGCCCACCATGATTGAGAATGGTGGAAGTAATGGTGGGCCTACATTTTTCAATTCTGCTGCTTGACACGGTTATCGCGATCAAACAGAATGGCAGGGAGGTGGGAGTGCGTTTAGCACGGAACTGGTTTTGGGCAACTTGGGTAGTCGGTTTGGTCGGGTCTGCGGCTATGGTGGTCAAACTGCAACAACAATGGGTCGAGACACAGGCAGCGAACCTGGCGCCCGAGACGCAGGCAGCGATCGTCGAATTGGCAGTCGCCCGCGATTATGCCCGCAATGTGCCGTGCGATCCCTGGCAGTTTGCCGTCGAGATTTCGCGATTGACGGCCCTTGGCCTGACCGTGAGCGATCTCCGTTGGCTGGTGGAGAAGCGGTATGTGGCTCATGCCTGCGAGGTCACGCAACCCGACGACTTGGTCCGCAAGTTCGCTCCGGCCCGCAATACGGCCTTCACGAAGGAAACCTGTTGCCTTCTGACCGATTCCGGCCTTTTCTTTGCCGGAGTCGCCGATGCCAGCCCGAGACTGCTCCGCTTGGCCGATCGATCGGCCGCAATGCCGCCCGAGGCTGCCGCCGCGCCGCGTTGGGACGAGCGCGACCGCATCCTTTATCTTGGCGAGCAGTGCGTGAAGCGGTACGGGCGTCCGTCGCCCAATCAAGAGATCATCCTCGTGACGTTTGAAGAGGAGGGTTGGCCCCGCCACATCGACGACCCGCTTCCGCCGAGCGGCGACATCGTTCCCAAATCCCGCTTGCACGATACGATCAAGTGGTTGAATCGCGGGCAGGAGAACCGGCTCATGAATTTCATGGGCGATGGCAGCGGCGAAGGCGTCTACTGGGAGATCGTGGCCGCCGCCGCGCTTGACATTCCCGCCAGCCTTCCGAAGAGACTTCGTTTCGCGGCCTGACGCAGTCATTTCCGGGCGCATAAGATGTTGTGGCCGGTCTCTGACCGAGCCGCGCCGCCGACCGAAGATCCATGTCGTGACGCGAGACTCGAGAGAGTGAACCCAATGCCGAGCCATGCCAACCAAAATTCCGTGGTGATCGTCTCGGGGCTGCCGCGCTCGGGCACTTCGCTTCTGATGCAGATGCTCGCCGCCGGGGGCCTGCCGCTCCTGACCGACGGCGTGCGCCAGGCCGATGACCACAACCGCTGCGGCTACCATGAATTGGAGGCCGTGAAAAGGACCAAGACCGATGCCTCGTGGCTTGCCGACGCGCCGGGCAAGGTCGTGAAGCTGGTCTACCTGTTGCTCTACGATCTTCCGTCCGACTACCAGTACCGCGTCGTCTTCCTGCAACGCAAGCTGGAAGAAGTCCTGGCCTCGCAGAAGATCATGCTCCAGCGGCAGGGCAAGCCGTCCGGCGCGGACGATGCCACCCTGCTCCGCATCTTTCAGAAAGAACTGGCCAAGGTCGATCAATGGCTCCGCAGCCAGCCAAACTTCAGCCTGCTCGACGTTGACTACAACCAGCTCGTCGCTCAACCGCAACTTCAAGCCGCACGGATCAACGCGTTTCTCGGCGGCCGGCTGAACGTCGCGGCGATGGCTGCCGCCGTCGATCCAGCCCAGTATCGCAATCGAATGTAGCAGGAAGACTCCGTCTGCCTTCCGCACCACAAACTTGACGGAGATCCCTTTTTTCATCCGCGTTATCCGCGTAATCCGCGGTCCTTCGTTCCCCCCGTTTGACGCAGGGAGCCTCAGATTGCCTTGCCTCTGGGGATTCTATTCTGCGCCCAAGTCCTAGACTAATCGGAGGTTGGTACCGGGAAACTCGGTGGCGGTGGTGTTGAGTTCGGCGCACAGATGGCGAATGACTTCGTCGTGAGCGTGGTTGGCGGAATGGTGCAGAAGTACCATCAAGGTTCCCGACGCATTGTTGGGGTGTGAGTCCGCTGCAGTTTGAAACAACGACGCGATTAATTGCCGGCCATCGTCGGTCCGCGACATCCGCTCCCGTGCGATCTGCACCAGCGTTGTCTCTGCACGGTAGGCAATCATTTTGATCGTATCCACCAAGTGCTTTCCCGCCACCCGCAGACGTTGGAAGCGGTCCTTTTCGGGCAATTCCGACACTTGGATATGCCGCGGCGCCTGCTTGCGCTGGGCTTTCAACGCGTCGACCTCCGCTTCCAGTCGCTGCACATCTTCCAACAGCCCCGCCTTCCGTCGCTCATATTCTGCCAGCTTCTTACCCTCCCACTCATTATCCATTTCCGCAAGGTTTTGGAACTCGACCCCAACCACGCCGGCACGGCGCGAAATCTGGCCGTCGCCCAAGAAATGCTGGAGAG
>Ga0118677_10006338_pt1 | contig 20089 bp, 17 predicted proteins | sample AliMusrvi5mmetaG_FD_86154 | JGI IMG/M metagenome (GOLD analysis project Ga0118677, IMG submission 86154)
TGATCTACATTGGAGAGATGATGTGCAGAGGAAGAATCTTATGAGAGTGAGGTTAAGAGAGTCGGCGTAGCGGGATTTGAACCCACGACCCCTTCCACCCCAAGGAAGTGCGCTACCAGGCTGCGCTATACGCCGATTGCATATGAAAAGGTACTAATTATAAATAATTCTATTGATTATAATAATATTATTTCGAGCTTTCGAACTCTTCTTCTCTTGCCCGGAGAAGCTTTTCACGCCACATCCCATTCTTTCGTTATAACTTATCCACAATCGGTGTACCATTTCACAAAAGTTCCACGATTTCCACAATCGTTACAACAGACGCAGGCAAATACTGAAAAAAGTCAATAAGTTATTTTATAGAATACAGTTATCAATAGATTATCACCATTAACACATGCCACACCACTGTAAACCATACGAGTAAACAAGTGATGTGTCAACAAGTTATCAACATTCCGTTAACAATCTGAAGTATCCTGCTTACGACCAAACAGGTGCTTTAGATAGCCTATCAGGGGTGGTGAAAGGGAAAGCACAATAATACCAAGGAATATCAGTTTTCTGTTCTGCTGAACAAAGGGAAGCTGGCCGATAAAATATCCTCCGTAGCTAAACAATCCCACCCAAAGCAGCGCACCAGTAATACAGAACAGAATAAAGCGACTATAGGGCATGGCACCTATTCCGGCAACAAAAGGAGTAAATGTTCTGATAATAGGAATAAACCGGGCGATGATGATTGTCTTGCCTCCATGTTTTTTAAAAAAACTGTGGGTTCTTGCAAGATGTTCAGGATTGAAGAATCGTGATTTTTGATAATTGAACACTTTTGGTCCCAGCTTACGGCCGATCAGATAGTTGAGGTTATCGCCGAGCAGAGCTGCAGAAAAAAAGAGAATAAAAAGCAGGTGAGGATCAAGTGATGAATCAGGCATAGCTGCAAGTGACCCGGCTGCAAAAAGCAGGGAGTCTCCCGGTAGAAAGGGCGTAACGACCAGTCCTGTTTCGCAGAAAATAATGAGAAAAAGAATAGCGTAAAGCCAGAGTCCATATTGTGCGGCAAGGAGCTGAAGATGCGTATCGATGTGGAGAATAAAGTCTGCGAGGAAAGAGATAAGAGCAGTAAAAGAATAATCCATGTTGTGCCAATTCATTGATATTGAAATCTCTCTCTGTTTAAGCCAACGTAATGTACTCATTGAACTGATGAGTCGCAAAATAGCGCAGAGGAGCCAAGGCAGGGGAAGCAGGAGAAAAGGTATTATTGTTATATATTAGGTGTGTATCATTCCATAATAAACCATGCAACTCCCATGAGTTATTTAGAGTCCTCCCGCTGTAAACTTTACTATGAAGACACTGCAGATTCTGATCCTTCCGGTATGGAAAAATCCATAGTGCTTTTTGTAAACGGCTGGGCAGTATCCTCCCGATACTGGAAACCGCTGGTCAATGTGCTCTCCACGCACTACCGTTGCATTACCTATGACCAGAGCGGAACAGGCAAAACCATTATCACTGGCTATAAACCAACCTTTACCATACAGGGCTTTACCGATGAAGCTGGTGCGCTCATAGAATATCTCGGGCTCCAACAATCAAAACAGCTGCATATTGTCGGTCATTCTATGGGAGGCATGGTTGCAACAGAGCTCTGCATTCGTTACCGTGAAGCGCTGGTCTCTGCAACCATCATTGCCTGCGGTATTTTCGAAGAGACGGCTTTTACTTCGCTTGGCCTCATGTTTCTTGGCGGACTGATTGATTTTTCCATGAATTTCCGCAATATTTTTCTGCACGAGCCACTGAAAAGCCTCTTTATCAAAAGAGCTGCATCCAAAGAGATTCCAAAAGAGTATCACGATATCATTGTTGAAGACTTTACCCAGTCCGACAAAGATGCGACCAATGCTGTGGGCAAGTTTTCCATCGACCCTGACGCACTGAGGGCTTACACCCGACATGTCATCAATATTGCTTCACCCTTGTTATGCTGTGTAGGAATGGCTGATCATACCATTCCGCCTGAAGGTACCTTATCGCTTTATGAAAAACGCAGGGCAGAGGCATCCGCACCCACAAGGCTTGCAAAATTCCCCGACCTTGGCCATTTACCAATGCTGGAAGAGACTCTTAAATTTGCAGGTGAACTGAAAAAACATTTTGAATTTTCGGAGCAATTTTATAAAAAGAGACCGGTGGAAAATACAGTTACAACGATGCCAACACTTAAGAATTAAAAGATACTGTGAGTAAAATCTTTGCCAAAGGCATGCTGCTCTTTGTTGCCTTTTTGATTACCATTACTTTCACCAGCCCAAAGGTATATGCGATACCAAATTTTCTGGGTCTGCCAAGCCTTGAAGAACTTGAGAATCCAAATCCGGATCTTGCCTCTCTTGTCTATTCAGAAGATGGTGTACTGCTCCATAAGTTTTTTCTGAAAAACCGTACCTTCATTCCTCTTAAATCCATTCCGCTTTCGGCACGCTATGCATTGATCGCTACTGAAGATGTAGCGTTTTACCAGCACTGGGGCGTTGATCTCCGACGGCTTACACTTGCGATGGGTGAAAATATCCTGAAGGGACGCACCCGATGGCAAGGAGCCAGTACCATTACCCAGCAGCTTGCAAAAAACCTCTATTTGACTCAGGAACGTACCGTAACCCGAAAAGTCAAAGAGTTGGTTACCGCAATTGAGCTTGAAAAAACATACACGAAAGATGAAATCCTTGCACTTTATCTTAATACGGTCTATTTCGGATCAGGTGCTTATGGCATAGAAGCTGCCGCCTATACCTATTTTGGGAAGCCGGCATCCCGCCTGACACTGCCTGAAAGCGCCACTCTTATTGCAACATTGAAGAACCCTACCGCTTACAATCCATCGAAAGATCCGTCAAGTTCTGTGAGCAGAAGGAATCTTATTCTCTCTCTGATGGAAAAGGCAAAATTCATTACGCCAAAACAGGCGGCAACTGCCCAGAAAACCCCGCTGGTGTTGAAATACACACCGGTGAACCATCAGGGTCTGGCTCCCTACTTCACTGAGTATATCCGACAGACTATCAAGCCATTTACAATGCTTGGGAGCGTTGACCTCTACCGGGATGGCTTGTCCATCCAGACAACGCTCGACAGCCGAATGCAGAATTATGCCCAGTTGGCTGCAGCCGAACATCTTGCTGAGCTTCAGGCTGCTTTTGACCGATCATGGAGGTGGCCAGAACCGTTGAAGAACCAGATCTTCAGGGAAAGTGAGCGATTCAAGGGACTCTTAGAGGATGGCCTTTCTGATCAGGAGGCGATGGCGAAAGTTAAGGCTGACAATGCATGGGTTAACGAGCTTCTTCAGTCTAAAACCAGAATACAGGTTGCCCTGGTGGCTATTGACCCAACGAATGGACATGTAAAAGCATGGGTTGGAGGCAACAAGTTTTCACCTGATGATTACAAATATCAGTTTGACCATGTCTGGCAGGCAAAACGTCAGCCGGGGTCAACATTCAAGCCTTTTGTCTATACCGCAGCTATCGACAAGGGGATTCCGGCCAACTTTCAGGTGCTTGACCAGCCACTATCCCTTGACAGCGGTAACGGCACCGTCTGGTCACCAAGAAACTCCGACGGTTCATCAGGCGGAATGACCACACTCCGCACAGCATTGGCCCACTCTCTGAACCAGGTTACCGTCCGACTTGCCTATGAACGACTTACCTCATCGGAAATTATCAGCTATGCCAAAAGAATGGGTATTTCTTCACCTTTGGCTCCAAATCTCTCAATAGCCCTTGGAACATCAGAAGTCACACCTCTTGAACTAGCTGGTGCCTTTTCAACGTTTGCCAACAACGGTATATGGAATGAACCTGTTTCAATACTGAAGGTAGAAGACAAGCATAACCGCCTTTTATCGGCATATAAACCAAATCGGCGTTTTGCCATTGACTCTACCACAAACTTTGTGATGGTTTCAATGCTCAAGGATGTTATTACGAGGGGTACCGGTGCTGCAGTTCGTGCCCGTTATGGATTTGATATTGAAGCAGCAGGAAAAACCGGCACAACCCAGAGTATGAGGGATGCCTGGTTTGCAGGATTCACCCCTCAGCTTGTTGCTGTTGTGTGGACAGGATTTGATGACGAGCGCATCAAGTTTACCTCGATGGAGTATGGACAGGGTGCTCGTGCGGCTCTTCCAATTTGGGCAAGGTTTATGAAGCACTGTTACAGCGACCGCTCATTGAAACTTGAAAACAGGTATTTTCATATTCCTGAAACGGTCATTGCCGTCCCAATCTCCGGCCAAAACAATACCCCTTCCGATCTGCTCGGCAATAACGTCTATGTTGAGTACTATACTCCGAAAGGCTTTAAATTCTATCAGTCCCGTCCGAGGCAATCACCAGCTGGGACAACCAACCCGCCAGAGGGCAATAGCGGCGCTCCCGGTAACGACAATGGAGTGTTACCTCCACAAAACCTTGTTCCGGCAGTACGCCCTAAGCCTGAAGAATTGTACTGATTTTACGCTTAGTTAACACACAATTTTTTGTTATGCAATCGGTTTTAGTTCTGGATTTTGGATCACAATACACGCAGTTAATTGCCCGTCGTATCCGTGAACTGGGTATTTATTCTGAAATTCTTCCCTACAACACCTCACCGGAAACCATAAGGGAGCACAACCCCAAAGCACTCATCCTTTCAGGCGGGCCGACCAGTGTCTACGGAGAATCTGCCATACTGCCTGATGGCGGTATCTTTTCACTTGGTATTCCTGTTCTCGGTATCTGTTATGGCCTGCAGGCGATAGCCAAACATTTCGGTGGAGAGGTTGCCGGTTCTTTAAAACACGAATTCGGACGTGCTACAATATCAGTTAACCATGACGGGGAACATGAAAGCCTTCTTTTTAAGGATATTCCGGATTCCGATGTCTGGATGAGCCACGGCGACAAAGTGACCAGGCTACCTGAAGGGTTCAGAGTAACAGCAAGCAGTGGAAATTCTGAAATGTGCGCCATTGAGAGCTGCGGCAGCAAAGGTGCATTGAAAGTTTATGGGTTGCAGTTTCACCCCGAAGTACAGCACACCCTGTACGGAAAACAGCTTCTCTCGAACTTTCTTATCACTATTGCAGGAATAAAGCCAGACTGGTCATCAAAAAGCTTTATCGATCACCAGATTGAGGAGATCGCTCGCAAGGCAGGAAAAGAGAGTGTCATTTGCGGCATCAGTGGCGGTGTTGACTCAACCGTTGCTGCTGTGATGGTAAGCAGGGCTATCGGCAAACAACTGCACTGCGTGTTTGTTGATAACGGCCTGTTGAGAAAGAATGAAGCTGAAAAAGTGATGAGCTTTCTCTCGACGCTGGGGCTCAGAGTATCTCTGGTCAATGCTTCCGATCTTTTTTTGAAACGGCTGAAAAATGTTGCATCACCTGAAAAGAAGCGTAAAATAATAGGGAAAACCTTTATACAGGTTTTTGAAGAGCAGATGGATCATGAAAAGTTTCTTGTGCAGGGCACTCTCTACCCTGATGTTATTGAGAGCGTCAGCGTCAAAGGCCCTTCGGAAACCATCAAGTCACACCATAATGTGGGAGGATTGCCGAAACGCATGAAGCTCAAACTGATTGAGCCACTTCGGGAACTCTTCAAAGATGAAGTGCGTGCCGTTGGGCGCGAACTCGGCATTGCCGAGGATATTCTGATGCGTCATCCTTTTCCCGGCCCCGGCCTTGCTGTAAGGGTTCTCGGATCGGTCAACAAAGAGAGGCTTGATATCCTTCGGGAAGCTGACGAAATTTACATTGAAGAGCTGAAATCAAGCGGACTCTACCAACAGGTGTGGCAGGCTTTTGCCGTGCTGCTGCCGGTACAGTCAGTTGGCGTCATGGGCGATAAACGCACCTACGAAAATGTTCTTGCGCTGAGGGCGGTTGAATCGACGGACGGCATGACAGCTGACTGGGCTCAGTTGCCGCATGATTTTCTTGCCCGTGTGTCAAACCGCATCATCAATGAAGTCCGCGGAATTAACAGGGTGGCTTATGACATATCATCAAAACCACCGGCGACTATTGAGTGGGAGTGATGGTTTGACTTGAAATACAGAATAAAACGGAAGAGGATTGAGGTACCATTTGCTGAATAGAACGATTTGCTCTCCCTGATGAAAAAGCTTCTCGTATACAAGGCACAGGAAAGTACAGGTTTTGAGTATCATGAATAAATACGTAACTTTTAGGTATAAAAAGGTTGGTCTGAAAATGCTGGAACACAGTCACGAGCATGCTCGGGCAGCAATTCCTTTTAAATGAACCGCTTAATAAGCCTGAAACAGTAACTATCAATGCAATTGACAATTACATTACCTGATATTCTGCCGGATGAAATATCTCAGGTTATTAACAAATTGAAAGATGTCTTTACTCAGGAAGGTATTGCAGTGGAAATAAAGCCAGAGCCGCTTTCGGGTGATTCTTGGGATAACCTCAATATTGATGAAATTGCAGTTGATACCGGCAAGGTCGATTTTGCCGAGAATCACGATCATTACCTCTATGGGATTGCAAAGCGATGACAAAGCTTATTTTTGTTGATACATCAGCATTGATTGCCATAGGGAACAAGCGAGATGCATTTCATTTTCAGGCGCTTGGTATCAATAAAGAGTTGAGCAGATCCAATATTACATTTATTACTACAAGTGCAATTCTGCTTGAGTTTGGAAATGCTTTCAGTACGGTTAATCTGAAGCCTTTCGCCATAAAGCTGATTGATGCTGTGAGGCAGTCAAAGAAATGGACAAGCATAGTGGTTGATGAAAATATCCTCAGCAGAAGTTTTGATCTTTACAGGCAAATGACAGATAAAGAATGGGGTTTGGTTGATTGTACCAGTATTCATGTCGCAACAGATATGGGAATCAAAAATATTTTCAGTACCGATCATCATTTCGAACAGGCAGCGTTCAATATTTTGTTAAAACGGTCCGCATAGTTGACGTTGAATCAGCAGACTTTAGAGCAAGGTCTGGTAATGAGTTATGGTGCTTCTTCAGCCTACGACTGAAAACTAACGTGTGGCTTTACTCCAAAAACAGCTCCAACGCGGCGCAGAAATACCAGACTGACGTTTCTGTATGTTCCTCCTGATTCCAACCGAGAAATCGCGGCTTGAGACGTATGTGCGTGACACACAAGTTCTTTTTGAGTCATGCCGGCATTTAAGCGAAGGTGGATAATCTTTTTGGCGACTTCAAATTCCTCTTCGAGTGCATCATACTCTTTTTTGAAACTTCGTCTTTGAGATTCTCTGCAAGCAGGTCATCAAAATTAGTTGTCATCAAAACCTCCGGCGACTATTGAGTGGGAGTGATGGCTGTTGGCCGACTTGCGCAAATTGCATGCGAGTCACGCCATTACAGTCTTATCTCTTTCAATATTTCAGTCATGCTCTTTTATCTGGATTGATTTCTTTACGGATAACATAGTAACTGGAAATTTTTATTACCACATATGATAATAAGTATGCCACTACGAAGATTTTATTTGCAGTCAACACATTTCTCTTTCAAAGAGATAAAAAGCAACTTTGGTATGAACCACTCAAAAACGGCCGCATGATTATGAGTAACGTTATGGGGTTATTGGCGAACAATATTGGTTGAGTAAATTTTACACGCTGTTATCATTCTATTAATGAATATTTTACATGTTTTCCTATTTCATATCCGCACAAGGTCTGATACATCATAAAAAAAACCTTTTGTATTTTTCACAACAACGTTGATTTATTTTTTATATCTCTTTATTTAATAGCTACTTATACTAACAAGCATGAAAGCGCATGACCGATTGGCAGTTTGTAACTCCTTCCTCAACAATCGCCCGAGTTTTGGTTGTATTGATTTTGCCGCGAGGTATGACGAGTATTTGACTGGACGCATCTGTGGTTTGTCATGATCATATCCACTCTATCATGAAGTCAGCAGGAAGCCGGGCAGTAACTCTTATATGCATATGCCTCTTACGTTTTCTGTTTGGATGCAACAAGGAGTCGCATGAGTATTCAGTCGACAATAGCTGTCAAATAGTCATTAATCCACAATTCTTTGCTGTCGATGAGTTTAAGGAGGGTTTCGCTGCAATAAAGATTGGTGATTCACTTTCCGCTAAACAGGGTTTTGTTGACCAGCGGGGAAGAATGCTCATTGCCCCGAAATTTGATGAAGTCCATGAATTTTCAGAAGGTTTCGCTGCAGTAAAAATCGGTGATGAAACTGATGGTAAATATGGATTTATCGACCGGCAGGGGAAAATGGTTATTACTCCGCAATTCTTTTTTGTCGGTAACTTTGTGGAAGGTCTTGCTCTGATGAGGGATGGTGATGCATTTACTGGTAAATATGGATTTATTGATAAACGCGGGAAAGTTGTGGTCACCCCGAAATTTGATGCTGAACACAGCCTTAAAGAGGGTCTTGCAGCAATAAGAGTTGGAGATGCCATTTCAGGAAAATGGGGCTTTATTGATAACAAAGGAGTTTATATCATCGCCCCTCAATTTGATCTGGTTGGTGACTTTTCAGAAGGTCTGGCGCCAATGAGAATGGGAAGTGAAAAATCCGGGAAATGGGGATTTATTGACAAACAGGGTAAGGCTGTTATCCCTTTGCAATTCGATTATGCTGAATCGTTTAACAATGGTCTTGCAGTCATACGGATTGGCGATAAATACAAAGGGAAGTGGGGGGTTATCGATAAACAGGGTAAGATGGTCATCAACCCGCAATTTGATGATAAATGTCGATTTTCAGAGGATCTTGCCTGCGTAAGAATCAGGGAAGGCAATACAGGAAAATATGGGTTTATTGACAAACTGGGAAAAGTGGCCATCAGCCAGAAATTTGATTTAGCGGGTGATTTTTCAGAAGGTCTCGCTCCGGTAAGGATTGGTGATGCAACTACTGGGAAATGGGGATTTATTGATAAACATGGAAAAATAATCATCACACCCCAGTTTGATGCAGTCGGTAAATTTTCACAAGGTCTTGCACCAGTCAGGGTGGGTAATGCTGAGACAGGGAAATGGGGATTTATAAGTAAAGAACACGAACCTCGTTAACGTACATAAGGTATGAGAGAGCTTTTCCTTATCAATATCACAGGTCCGGATAAACCGGGCTTGACATCGAAAATAACCTCAATCCTTTCGGGTTACAGGATACCGGTCCTTGATATCGGTCAGGCGGTTATCCATAACCATCTTTCGCTGGGGATGCTGGTAGAAGTACCACAAGAGTCAGCATCATCCCCCATACTGAAAGATCTGCTTTTCTGCGCCCATACGCTTGGTATCCAGATCACTTTTACACCTGTATCCGATACAGAGTATGAACAGTGGGTGCAGGAACAGGGAAAACCCAGATACCTGCTGTCACTGCTTGCAAGAAGGATAACCGCTGAACAGCTTGAACGGGTATCGTCGATCATTGCATCACATACTCTCAACATTGATACCATCAACCGACTGTCCGGACGAATTCCGCTTGAAAACAGTCATACTGCTCAAACCAAAGCCTGCGTGGAGTTTTCCATACGAGGCACCCTGCAAAAAGAAAACCGGTTCCGCGAGCAGATGCTTGCAATAACTGATAGTCTGGGAATCGACATAGCTTTTCAGGAAGACAATATTTTCCGGCGAAACCGCAGACTTGTCGTGTTCGATATGGACTCAACCCTTATTACCTCCGAAGTTATTGATGAACTTGCTCTTGAAGCCGGAGTCGGCGAGAAGGTTGCGGCAATTACTGAGCAGGCTATGCGTGGTGAGCTTGATTTTACTGAAAGTCTTCTGAAAAGGGTTTCCCTGCTGAAGGGCCTTGACGAACATATCCTTGAAACCATTGCCTGCAGGCTGCAGCTTACAGAAGGAGCTGAAACACTCTTTCATAACCTGCACAACCTTGGATTTAAAACCGCTGTCATTTCCGGCGGATTCACCTACTTCGGCCATTATCTGCAGAAAAAACTCAATGTTGATTACGTCTATGCCAACACCCTGGAAATCGAAGATGGCCGATTGACCGGAAAAGTCGTTGGCCAGATAGTCGATGGGAAAAGAAAAGCCGAACTGCTGGAGCTTATTGCAAAAAAGGAAAATATACGACTGGAACAAACCATAGCGGTCGGTGACGGTGCCAATGACCTGCCAATGCTTGGAAAAGCGGGACTCGGTATCGCCTTCAGGGCAAAACCGATTGTCAGGGAGAGCGCAAAGCAGGCTATATCAACCCTTGGGCTTGATGCTATTCTTTATCTGATGGGATTCAGAGACCGCGATGACCTCTCCGTCAATCAACATACTCAACAAAATGCTCAAAATCTTCCTGGCATGGCAGACTGATTGCACCGGAAGGGCAGACTGGTTCGCAGCGGGTGCACTGTACAATACATTTGTAGGGGTTGGCAACGGTCATTTTTGCCCGTTTGACTCCTTCGGAATCGCCGAGAGCAAACACTCCCGGTTTGCAGAAATACTCACAGTCACCACAGCCATTGCAGAGCGTTGAGTCAAGTGCCGGAAACCAGGCGATCTCTTCGCGGGGGAGAAGCAGTCTTCGTTTTTTCTTCGCAGGTGAGGCTGAACCGCTCATGATCTCTCCGTTTTGTTGATTATTTTTTCTGTTCCTCTCCGAAGAAAAATCTTTCAGTCCAGATACTCCACAAAGTGCTCGAATTCCTCTTTCGGAGGGAGCACAATCGCTCCGGAGGTACAGACAGGCACACACCGTGTGCAGAGCACAAGGCACTTCAATGGATATGCGACAATCAGTTTCGGCCGGTGGATACCTGTGGGATCTGGCTCACCCAATTCGAACACGCCCGGTTTGCAGAGAACCTTGCAGTCACCGCATCCGTTGCAAAGCTCAGGCTTGATAGTCGGATACCATGCAATATCTTCCCTTGGAGCAATCAGCCGTTTCCGTTTTTTTGACGCTTCCTGTTTTTGTGGCGTCACCCCGGTGTGCAGCGTTGCCGTGTCGGGTTTATCCCACGAACCGACAGCCCCACCGGAGGAGTCTTCATTTTTCTGTAGCGCACGCGACTTGAGCGCTATGCGCAATGAACGGACAAGCTGAAAAGCACAGCGTTCGCATGAAGGTTTTGAGCATCGCCCGAAAAAGCAGTCAAGAACCAGCAAACCAGTCAATCGTTTTTTGTTCATCCCTGCAGCGCAACTTTGACCGAAAGGGCAAAAAGTTCAAGGGCTCTGGAAATTCCCTCAAGATTCTTTCCACCTGCAGTAGCAAATTCGGGCTTGCCTCCGCCGCCACCCTGTACGCACTGCGCAGCCTCACGAATCAGTTTTCCGGCATCAAGACCGAGTTCCCGGACGGCCTGATCGGAAGCGAAGCTGACCAGCGATACTTTTCCATTTTCCACACTGCAGAGCAGGGCTGCGGAACAGGGGTGCAGTTCACGCAGGGCAAGAGCGGCCTGGCGCAGCGTATCAGCTTCCACATTTTCGACAACCTTTGTCATGATCCGGCAACCACCGATATCAGGAGATGCGTGAAGTTCTGCCGAAAGTGTACTGAGAAGGGAAGCTATCTTTCCATCCTGAAGCTGCTTTTCGAGATCTTTTTTTTCCTCCATCAATTCCGATACCCTTTCTGAAAGTAACTCATCTCCTTTTACTTTAAGCAGATGACGAATCTGCTGCACTTCACGGTACTCTTTCCACATTAGTGTTTCAGCGGCTTTTCCTGTGAGCGCTTCGATACGCCGCACTCCTGCTGCAACAGAGGATTCACTGATTATCTTGACAAGTCCAATCCTGCCAATATTATCAACATGGGTACCACCACAAAGCTCAACCGAAATACCCGGCACTTCTACTACTCTTACATGATCAGCGTACTTGTCGCCAAAAAATGCAAGGGCTCCCTTCGCAATTGCATCATCATAAGGAACATCGGCATGTTTAAGCACCTGTGCGGACGTTCGAATCTGTTCGTTCACCTCGGCTTCAATCTCCTCAAGTTCAGCATCGGTCAACCTGGAAAAATGACTGAAATCGAAACGAAGACGCTCGGCATTGACAAATGATCCTTTCTGCTGGACATGCTGCCCGAGAATCCTGCGGAGTGCACCGTGAAGCAGATGCGTCGCTGTATGATTTCTTTCAGTATCCAGTCGCACATGCCTGTCCACAGAGGCTTCAGCTGATGCCTGGTCAGCTTCAATCGTCATATCATCCGGATTGACGGCCGTATCGAGAATTTTGTCGAAAACAGCGCTGATGACGTGAATAATGGCATCGCCATCCTTAATGGTATCTGAGACCTGCAGGCGGTATCTGCCAGTCTCTATCCATCCCCTGTCGCCCACCTGACCACCACTTTCAGCATAGAACGGGGTTTGATCAAGCACGACAAGAAGTTTCCCTCTGACATGCCTGATTCCGCTGATCATGACCGGCATCCCAAGCTGATCGTAACCGGAAAATCTGGTACCATGCACTTCACTGAACCATAGCCATTGCCCTCCGTCATCCTCAACATGCTTCTTTTCCCTGCGGTCGGTTCTTGCCCTGGTTTTCTGCAGCTGCATGGAGTGTTCAAAACCTTCACCGTCAACCTCAAAACCAACATCAGCGGCCATAAGTCGAGTCAGATCGAAAGGGAACCCGTAAGTATCATAAAGCTTGAAGGCATCTGTGCCACTGATAGTATTACCCTTCACTGAACGGACTTTTTCGATAACATCATTGAAGATTTCAATACCCCGGTCAAGGGTAACAATAAAGCTCTCCTCCTCAGCCCTGATGATTTTTTTGACCGTATCCTGCTGCTTCTGCAACTCTGGAAAAACATCACCCATCGAATCGGCAAGTGTACTGACAAGCTGATGAAGAATCGGTTCGTTATAACCAAGATTTTTTGAGTACCGAAGTGCACGGCGGAGAATGCGGCGAAGCACATAACCACGTCCCTCGTTTGAAGGCATAGCTCCGTCTGAAAGCGCAAAAGTCAGTGTACGGGCATGATCGGCAATAACTCTCATGGCAATATCAAGGGGATCATCCATTGAGGCACCGTAAGCTACACCGGTAATTTCAGTGATACGATCGAACAGCGGCTTGAAAACGTCAGTATCATAGTTTGAGCCTTTCCCCTGTAAAACCGCAGCAACCCGTTCAAAACCCATGCCGGTATCCACATGTTTCTTCGGGAGCGGTTCAAGGCGTCCATCACTTTGGCGGTTATACTGGATGAAAACAAGATTCCACAGTTCGATGACACGATGATCGCCTGCATTTACAAGAGAACGGCCTGATCCATCCTCGGTAAGATCTATATGTATTTCAGAGCAGGGACCGCAGGGACCTGTTTCACCCATCTCCCAGAAGTTGTCTTTTTCACCGAAACGGATGATATGCTCCGGATCAATATCTGTATGTTTCTGCCAGATCTGAAAACTCTCATCATCGTCATGATAGACAGTTGCATAAAGACGCTCCTTCGGCAATGGCCATACTTTGGTCAGAAGCTCCCATGCCCAGGTTATAGCTTCAACCTTGTAATAATCACCAAAAGACCAGTTGCCAAGCATTTCAAAAAATGTATGGTGATAGGTATCGCGTCCCACATCCTCCAGATCATTATGCTTGCCTGAAGCCCTGATACATTTCTGGGTATCAGCAGCACGAACGTAAGGCCTTGTCCCTTTATCCAGAAAAACATCCTTGAACTGGTTCATCCCTGCATTTGTAAAGAGCAGGGTAGGATCATCTGCCGGAATAACCGGTGCTGAACGAACAATATTGTGACCTTTTTGAGCAAAATAATCCAAAAAAGATTGTCTGATTTCTCGGGATTTCATAAAGATTATCATCTTGTTTCAATGCCATTCAAACATGCCGTTACCTGCAGAACAGTGGCATCTTACGGCCCCGAATTTACTCTTTTTTAATGCTTGTTGCCAACTTAATTTTATCGCTTTCAATGGCATTACTGACAAGTTTTAACGGAAGAATGAGATGCAGTATGTTCTTTTTGAAAAAGAATTATATTATAACATCGTGCTTCAGGGATAAGAATCCGTTTATTTTTCCAGTATAAACAGGGAGGCTGTTATGAGTTGGGGTGTGGAAAATCAGCAACGGCGAAAGGGTGTTATGGAACTGATGGATATTTCTGCCAGAATAATGAAAGAAAATCCAAACCATGTCAATGAAGTACGTAAAAGCACTACCGGATGCTGGATGGAGCAGATGTACGGCATGCAACGCTGTGATTTCTGCGATTTGTCTCCCGATTGCCCGATAAGGGAAGAACAGGAATGGCAGGAGTATCTGACAAAAAACAATATTGTTGTTGAAAAAAATTCTTAGCTGAAACAGCCGAAAACTTGTTTTAACCCTGCGCATCCTTTATATTTGTTTTATTGCAGAGGACTGTGCTGGTAATTTCTTGTCTTCTACTTTACCCACCAATAATACATTTCACCAGATAACAGGCCAATGACTTACGTGTCATGATGTTTTGTGTCACGGGGATTTTATTGCTGTTCACTAATTTTGAAAAGTAATTAACAGGGACAATGACTGATACAAAAAAAACAACTCGACAGGTCAATGTAACATCGAAAACCAGCGTGTCCGTGCTTTTTGCAGGAGATTCAGGTGACGGAATGCAGTTGACCGGCACCCAGTTCGCCAATACCGTGGCAGTCCGTGGGTCTGAATTGAATACTTTCCCTAATTTTCCTTCAGAAATAAGGGCACCTGCAGGGACCATTGCGGGGGTATCAGGGTTTCAGCTTCAGTTCAGCAGCAAGCCTGTCTATACACCGGGAGCTCGATTTGATGTCATGGTAGCCATGAACTCGGCAGCACTGAAAGCCAATCTTAAAGATCTGCACCGCGGCGGTATCATCATCGCAGGAACCGAGGGTTTCGATGAGAAGAATCTGAAACTTGCCGGCTATCCTGAAGGCGCTAATCCTCTGGAGGATGGTACTCTTGATAACTATATCGTCTTTCCCGTCCCTGTGTTGCAACTGACCCGTGAAGCTCTCAAAGAGAGCGGACTCAGCAGCAAGGAGATCGACCGCTGTAAAAACATGTTTGTTTTAGGTCTGCTCTACTGGCTCTACACGCTTCCTCTTGAAGGAACAATTGAGACACTGCAAGCCAAGTTCCAGAAAAATATTCAGATGGCCGAAGCGAACATCAAAGCGATGAAAGCAGGCTATTTCTTCGGTGATGAAACAGAGCTCTTTGCAAATCTTGGACGTTTCGATATTGCACCACAAAAGCAACACGGCACCTACCGCCGAGTTACAGGTAATGAAGCATGCGCCATAGCTCTGACAGCTGCAGCAAAAAAATCCGGTCTTGAACTCTTTCTTGGTTCATATCCGATCACACCGGCAACAGAGATCCTGCAGACTCTGGCAAAAAAGAAAAAATATGGAGTAAAGACATTTCAGGCTGAAGATGAAATTGCCGGTATCGTCAGCAGTATCGGCGCTGCTTATGGCGGTGCACTTGCCGCTACAAACACATCCGGTCCGGGTCTTGCACTGAAAACTGAAGCACTCGGCCTTGCAGTCATTCTTGAGGTACCGCTTGTTGTCATCAACGTCCAGCGTGGCGGCCCCTCAACCGGTCTTCCAACCAAACCGGAACAGTCTGATCTGTTCATGGCCATGTACGGCAGACATGGTGAAGCACCTCTGCCCGTTATCGCTGCAAGATCTCCCGTCGACTGTTTCTATACCACTTATGAAGCAGCAAGAATTGCAGTTGAACATATGACTCCGGTGATATGTCTGTCTGACGGTTATCTCGCTCTGAGCTCTGAGCCATGGAAGGTCGAAAGCCCTGATAACCTTAAGGATATAAAACCCCGCTTCCAGCCTGCAAGAAAACCGGAAGATCCTCCCTATCTGCCTTACAAACGTGACGATCGCCAGGTTCGTTCCTGGGCTATTCCAGGAACCAAAGGTCTCGAACACCGTATCGGCGGACTTGAAAAACAGAATGAGACAGGGAATGTTTCACATGATCCGGAAAATCATGAATTGATGACTAAGCTTCGTGCTGAAAAAATTGCGCGCATCGCCGACACTATTCCGCTTCAGTCGATTGACAATGGAGCACTTAAAGGAGACCTCCTTGTCCTGGGATGGGGTTCATCTTACGGAGCAATCAAAACTGCAGTCGAACAAGCCCTTGAAGAGGGCTACAGTGTTGCCCACGCTCATCTCCGTTATATCCATCCATTCCCAAAAAACCTTGGAGAGATTCTCGGCAACTTTAAACAGGTGCTTATACCAGAAATGAACAGCGGACAGCTGATCCATCTTATCCGTGATACATTTTTGATTGCCCCTGTCGGCTACAGCAAGGTTCAGGGAGTGCCGTTCAATGAAATGGAAATTCTTGCTAAAATCACTGACCTTATCAAGGAGATTTAATTATGACTGAAATCGATACAACAATAACAGCTTCACCGGTGCGTACGGCAAAGGATTTTGCTTCGAACCAGGAGCCGAAATGGTGTCCCGGTTGTGGCGATCATGCCGTACTGCAGCAGCTTAAAAACGTTATGCCGGAACTGAATGTTGCACCGGAAAATGTCGTGTTTGTTTCGGGTATAGGGTGTTCATCGCGTCTCCCCTATTATATGGCAACCTATGGCGTTCACGGTATTCATGGCAGAGCGCTTCCAATGGCAACCGGACTGAAAGTATCCCGCCCTGAATTGAGTGTATGGGTGGCAACCGGTGATGGTGATGCGTTATCTATCGGTGGTAATCATTTCATTCATACTCTGAGACGAAATCCAGACCTTAACGTTGTGCTCTTTAATAATGAAATATACGGGCTCACTAAAGGTCAGTATTCGCCAACTTCAAAAATCGGCTTAAGAACGGTTACCTCTCCATCCGGGGTCATTGATCAACCATTCAATACTGCCGCATTGACGATTGGTTCTGGAGGCTCTTTCTTTGCCAGAGCTTTTGACCGCGACGGCAAATATCTCAGGTCGATCCTGAAACGCGCCGCGCTGCATAAGGGAACATCGCTTGTGGAAATTTATCAGAACTGTCCCATATTCAATAACGCTGCATTTGAAGCATTTGCCTCTCCCGACAATAAAGCTGATAACACTGTCTACCTTGAACAGGATAAGCCACTTGTCTTTGGAAAAGAGAAAAACAAGGGTATCCGCCTGGAGGGATTTACACCTATTGTTGTCGATCTCAACAAAGAGGGCCTGTCAACCTCTGATCTCTGGGTTCACAATGAGGCTGATATCAACAAGGCATCCATTCTTGCCCGATTTGCTGATGATCGTTCTCAAACTGGAGAGGTTCTGCCAAGACCTTTTGGTGTATTTTATGCTGAGGACAGGGTAACCTATGAAGATGCGCTGACTGATCAGATCCGTGATGCCCAGAAAAACGGACTTGCAACACTTGAAGATCTGCTCAAAGGAGAGAGCTCCTACGTCATCAAATAAAACAATCCTGACATTTGTTATAAAAAAGCCTGCTGTTTGGCAGGCTTTTTTATAACACCTCTTCTCTCTCTTCTTTCCAGACGCCCATTGACGAAAACTTTTCTATCCGATCATGAACAAGTTCAGCCGGATCCCTCGGAAGCAGTGCTTTCAGCTCCTCGATCAATATGCTTTTCAGTGTCGCGGCCATTGCATCAGGGTTGGTATGAGCCCCTCCAAGCGGTTCAGGTATAATCCTGTCGATAATACCCTGAGCAAGGAGATCCTCTGCTGTGAGCTGCAACGCCTCAGCGGCCTGTTCTTTATAGTTCCAGCTTCTCCAGAGAATGGATGAACAGCTTTCAGGAGAAATCACTGAATACCAGCTATTTTCCGCCATAATAATCCGGTCACCGACACCAAGACCAATCGCTCCTCCACTGGCACCTTCACCGATAATAACACAGATTACAGGAACAGTCAACTTTGCCATTTCAAATAAATTCCGTGCAATTGCCTCTGCCTGCCCCCGTTCCTCAGCTTCTATACCAGGAAATGCTCCAGGAGTATCAATAAGGGTAATGACCGGTTTACGAAATTTCTCGGCAAGTTTCATTAAACGAAGAGCCTTACGATATCCTTCAGGCTGGGCCATACCAAAATTTCTGAAGAGATTGGTTTTTGTATCACGACCTTTCTGATGACCAATGATCATGACTGACTGTGAAAAATCCGATGAGTACTCTTCAATGCGGGCAAAACCACCAACAATGGCTTTGTCATCACTGAAATGCCTGTCGCCTGCCAGTTCGACAAACTCTTTGGTCATCATATAAATATAATCAAGCGTAAACGGTCTTTCTGGATGGCGCGCAAGCTGTACCTTCTGCCAGCGGGTAAGATTTTTGTAGATCGAACGACGAAGAGCATCAACTTTCAGCTCAAGCGTCTGAATTTCATTATTGAGCTGCTCGCTTTCAGAGGTAGCCTGCTCTCTGGTAATGCTCCTGAGACACTGGCGCATTTCATTGAGTTTGGCTTCAAGCTCAAAGAGTGGCTTTTCAAAATCAAGGACAACTTTCGTGGCCATAGTGAGGAATATAAATGATAAAAAAGTCCACCAAGCAGAACATAATGATGGACTTTAAAAGAAAGGAATAACAATCAAACAACGCGGATCAACCTGCGACCTCTTCCTTCAAGGCCTTCCCTGGCTTGAACTTAACAACTTTTTTGGCTGAAATGGTAATTGCTTCGCCTGTCTGGGGGTTCCTTCCCTGTCGTTCCGCTCTATCACCAGTGGTAAACGTACCAAAGCCGACAAGCGTTACATCATCCCCAGCTTTCAGTGATGCTGTTATTACATTAATAAAGGCATTTACCGCACGCTCAGCATCAACTTTTGTAAGTTTTGCCTGCTCTGCGATTTTTTCAACTAATTCAGCTTTTGACATATGGCATGTTTATTATTGTTGAAGTAAAACAAACTTTTTTTCACCGTTACTAATTGAATGAATTTAAACAGTACTTTACAAACATGCAATGGCTTTTTAGCATTATCGTGCTTTGCGCGTTCTGGTGATTTGTATTGGTTCAGTACTGTGTTATATTTAGTTTCGTTTGAGAATAAAACAAACCGCATAAGACAAATTTTTTCCTGTTTATGATTTCTATCAGTAATGTTTCAAAAGGTTCCATTATCCGCTTCAAAGGAGAACCACATAGTATTGAAAGCCTTATTCACCGTACTCCGGGAAACCTCAGGGCTTTTTACCAGGCAAACATGAGAAACCTGAAATCCGGCAGAAATGTAGAATACCGCTTCAGTGCTACTGAATCAGTGGATGTGATTGTTACAGAGAGAAAACAGTATCAGTATCTTTATCGAGACGGCAGTGACTTTGTCATGATGGACAACGACACCTTTGATCAGATCAATGTTCCTGAAGTCGCAATCGGATCTGCAGCCCGTTTTGTCAAAGACGGTATTATTGTCACTATTGTATTTTCTGATGACGCATCTATACTTGGCGTTGAACTCCCTACATTTGTTGAAGTTGAGGTCACTGAAACAAGTCCTGCCTTAAAGGATGACAGGGCAACAAGCGGAACAAAACCGGCTGTGGTTGAAACTGGCGCAGAAGTCAACGTCCCTATGTTTATCCAGACAGGAAGCGTTATTCGAGTCGACACCCGTACAGGAGAGTATATAGAAAGAGTTAAAAAGTAGTTATTTTCTTTTTGCGATTGATCAGGTTGCGTGTTTTAAACTTAAGTAACATTATTATGAACTTTAACGAAATCAAGCAGCTTATCGACATTGTCGATAACTCAGATCTTCAGGAAACAATCATCGAAAAGGGTGACTTTAAAATCATTATGAGGCGAGCCACCTCAACAGCTGGTATTTCCCAACCGAATGTTCTACCAACAATAGAACCTGCGTTACAACCTGTTCCCCAGACTGTACCATCTGTTCCGGTTGTTCCCCAGGATGAGCCAGCATGGGGCTTGATCGAATCACGCTCTCCAATTGTCGGCACATTCTACCAGT
>Ga0118677_10006341_pt1 | contig 20080 bp, 8 predicted proteins | sample AliMusrvi5mmetaG_FD_86154 | JGI IMG/M metagenome (GOLD analysis project Ga0118677, IMG submission 86154)
CCGCTTTGCCGCTGCCCGCCGTGCCGAGGCCCAGGCAGTCGCCTAACAAATGTCCCGCCGACGCGCCAGCGGCGGGGGGGACAAATTTAGGACGCTTACCCACCTTGGCCGAACCTTCGCCGTAAATCAGCCACGGCCGCGAGCCGTAAATCGCCTCGCCATTCACCGCTGTCCAATCGGCGAGTTCATGCAGCATCGTTTCGGCCTCGGGATCCAGCGAGCCGTCGGGACGCAACACCACGTTCAGGAGCACATTGCCGTTCTTGCTGGGCCACACAGTGACGTTGATCACTGCTCATCCCGGTAAGGTTTGGTCTCTTCCTCGCGCCCGAGCATTTGCGCGGCCAGGTCGACATATTTGAATCTATACTCGACCGCCGGCTCGATCTGATTGCCATATTGCCAGTCGTTCCATCCCGAAATAAAGATGAAATCCGGATTAACCTCGCGAGCGGTGAGTAACTGCTTCCTGAAATACTCGCCACCCTTGCGGTCAAACCTGTTCCACTTGGAGACATCTAGCGGATAGCCTTTCTTTTTTCCGAGATATGCTAACTCCATAAATGGATCGATCCCAGGTGATACCGACATCCATTCGTGATTTGAGGGTTGGGGCCATGGGTTGACATAGGACCAGTTGGCCTTGCCGTCATAGGCACGAATCCGGCGCAGCGTAAAATCGCTGGTTTCCTTTTCCAACTGGGCCAGAGCTTCAGTTTTGGCGCCATTCATGTATGTCAACACCATCGGCTTGTTTTGCCACTGGAAGCAGTATGGCCTGTTGGCGATGTGTTCGCGGACGTAATCGAGTGCGAAGTGATACTCTTCCAGACTGGCGTTCCCATCATATTTCTCGATGTAGATAATCAGTTTCAGCTTCCGGGTCTCTTTCTCCTGGTTCTCAAGGGCTTCCATAATCCACTTCAGTACTCGGTCCTTCTTAATATCCAGTGGCCCCCATTCTGCCATACCGTAACAGTCGTAAACGATGGCGTCGACCCCGGCACGGCGGATCCACTTCAGATGCTTGAGAACATCATCCTTTTCCTTGTAGCGGTAATAGCCGAGCATCGGGTGGTCAGGGCCTCCATACTCTTTGATACTGTCCCAGTCGCGGTTTGTTTGCTGGAAGGCGCTGGTGTAAAAGATCGCCACCGTGCCTTTGAAAGGGCTCGGCGTGTCCCCTTGAGCGGCTACAGCAACCGTCAGCGCAGCAATAAGTGTGGCGTATCGTGTCTTCATGTTTGGGATAGGAAGTAGTGTTGCGGTTAATGTCTTCATAATTTTCTGTCGAATAATATTTCATCGCGGAATTCTCCGCATTGCGCCATGGGCCGAATGACCACCATCGTTGCCTCGCTGAATTTGATGCATTATCCATTGAGCACCCAACCCTTGCGGTAATTCCGTCTCAGCAGCGCATCGGCTTCCGGGCAGTTGGTGACTTTTCCGGCGGCACCGTCGTAATTGAGTGGTTTGCCCACCCGGTAGGCGACCAGACCAAGTAGCATCTGTTCGATCATGTTACCGCTGTATTCAAAGTCGCATGCGGTCTTAAGGGCCGGGTTCTTGCAAGCATCGATCCATTGTTTTTGGAAGTGCCCGAGCGGCGGCAACAGTTTTTCCTGACTACGTGATTTATAGTAAGTTAGGTCGGCGGTATCCCCGAATGGCAGCACCATACGGGAATCAAAATCCGCAATGATGAATCCCTTGGATCCCTTGAACATGACTCCGTGGTCGATCTTACTGAGATCAATGGCCGGTTTGGGTGATCTGGGCATCATGCCACCCTGATACCAACTCACCCGGATCGGTCCACGCCAGTCGTTGGCCGCATAATCAAAATGGGACTCACACTCGACCGGTGTGACATCCGGGTTGAAGGCTTCGCCCTTGGCTTCCACTGAAGTGGGCAGACCGGCATCAACCGCATTCCACAAAAGGTCCATGGTGTGGCTGCCCATGTCACCGATTTGTCCCGCGCCGAAGTCCCAATACATATTCCATTCCAAACAGTTCATGCCGGATACGCCGGCGAAATAACCGGGGTTGTATGGATGATCCGGCGAGGGGCCAAGCCACAGATCCCAATTGAAGCCGGGTGGCGGGGCACCAGTGGCGGGGAGGTATCCCTTGCGGCGGATTTTACGGTTTCCCCATGCATCGGCGGATTTAAGATCGCCTATGGCCCCATCAAGAATCAATTCGCGGACACGATTGAAATTTGGAGATGCATGGCGCTGCATGCCAACCTGGGTGGCGAGCTTGTCCTTTTTGATGAGCCAGTTCGCGCGCACCACGCGAGCCTCTTCCACGGAAAGGGCCAACGGCTTCTCACAATAAACGTGTAAACCGCGGTTCAAGGCCCAGTTGGCGATGAATGCGTGGTGGTGATCGGCGGTGCAGATCACCACGGCATCAATGTCCTTCTGCTCAAGGCATTTCCGCCAGTCCGTATAGGTCCTGGCTTTGGGAAATGCCTTGAGAGCATCAGGGAAACGCTCCTCATTGACATCACAGAGCGCGACGACGTTCTCATGGCCGAGGGACTCGTAATGGGCCTGGCCTCGGCCCCAAACGCCGATGAGGGCGATGTTGAGCTTGTTGGCGGGCGAGTTATTTCCCGCTATCACGCCGCTTGGCAGAATCAGCAATCCGGCTCCAGTGAGGGCAGTGGTGTTCATGAAGCCGCGGCGTTTCATGGTGTTGGGGGCGTGTTGGGTCATGTTTTTGGATGTGTGTTGGTTTAATGGAGAAATGACATTCCAGTTCTTGCTGCGCATGGAAAGTAACAACTCGGTGTAGCGGGTCAAATTCTGATAAAATTTCCGAGGGCAGGTAGATTCATATTTGTTCTTTAGTGGAAGGTCTTCGGGGCAGTAAAGTGATCGTGCTCGCTGTCTATATCAGCGTTTCTGGCGCTGCTCTGCCGTCGTTACGTTTTCAACCGCCGCCTTGCCAAGCCGGGCCTGCAGCTGAGCATAGTAGAGCGAGCGAGGGTTAACCATTTCGTTGGGGGATTCCTTCCATGCCGTCCCTTGCAGAGCGCCTTCGCACAGCTCATCCTTGCGCCCCGAGGCATTATTCTGGTTTTTGATCCTGGACTTGGCATGCACGGGATCATAGAGCTTCGGGTCCGAGCACCCGATCATGAAATTCTGACCGAGCGGTGGTTGAAGGGCAAAGATAACAGGGGATGCGCAGTTCCAGAATACGGTGGTGTTCCCGCTCCAGCCATGACCATTGCCCCAGCGACCGCGGTTGGCGGCGATCAGGCCGGATCCCGGCCCGGTCACCCGGACATTGTCATAGAGAGTCCCCATGGCCCATTTTTGATGATTTTCACTGGCATCCCAGGCTGATTCCGCGCTGCAATCCACAAACGCGTTAGGGCCAGTAACCATTGACTGGGTCATGAAATCGTGCCTTCCGTTGCGACTATAGCAGCGTTGCATGAGGATGGACGGTCCTGCCAAATCCGCGATCAAATAGGAGTAGCGTCGCGCACCCGCTATCTGGGAAACCGGGTCCAAGGTCTTGCAGTCCTGAATGGTAATATTGCGAGCGTATTTTTGAACCATCACGAAGCCATGCTGCATGTGCGTGGCCGTGCAATTGCGAGCCCAGGCATTTTCGATTTTGCTGAAACCCATCGCATAAGCACAATGATTTTCATCGCTGGGATAATCATCGGGTTCATCCTTCTTAAACTTCATTCTAATGGAAGCGTCGTAGGTGCTATCAAACCGGAGATTCTCGATGCCACACTCCCGAATACGAAAATCCGGCGGGGCCGGAATGACCACGCCGCCTCCGTATTTCTCATCGAGGGATTGGGGCAAGGGAACATCAAAAACCAGTTCGCCGTTCGATATCGAGACGATCTTCCTCTCGAAATGAGCATACGCAGTCCAATATTTGTAGATATCCATGCCCATATCTTTAACCCACGCCTCGTTTTTTGGTTTGAAAATAAGGATGCTATCCCCGGGTTTGAGATTCTTGATAAGGGAATCCTTTTCAGGAACTTTGGCATACCTCTTATCTCCATCCTTGAGGATATTGAAACGGGTCGCACCAACTGGAATATAGCTTTGGTCAATTATATGTGTTGAAGGCGGCGTGGCCGGCCAAGTCGGGTCCTTCTGAGGGGATTTTACGTCTATAAGCCAAAATACCCATTTCATTGTCGCCAGCAAAACCGTACCGTCCTCGCCATCCCCCTCTCCTCTCAACACGACACCGGAATAGGACATGGTGAGCGTCTTGTTGACCTTCCACAGCCCCTTTTTCAGAAGAAGGGCTCCCCGCGCATCCGGAGTCTTCGCAAGACGCTTCCCCAGGTCATCCAATGCGGCCTGGATGCGTGCCGATTCGTCCTCGGCGCCGCTCGGCTCAAGCGTGACAAGCGTCGGGACGTCGGGAATCTTGACGCCTCCATTCTTATAGCCGCAAAAGGAAAAGTCGGGGATTTTATCCCCCTGCTCATTCCACGGGAACATGACGAGGCTGCCATCGGCCATGGGTTTGACCAATTTGCTTTCCGCGCCCTCGACACGTTGAGTGATGTGCAGGCAGAGCAAGAGCAAGACGAGGAGGTGGGCGCATGTTCGGTTCATTGTGTGTTCTTTCATTCGGCGAGGTATAAGCATGGCATTAATAGGTTGTTACCTCTGAAATTGTGGTCAGGTAAAGTTGCTATATTTTTTGCTGTTTTTAATCAGTTCAGAGACTGTGACCACTTCATATCCGTTGTTCTTTAGGAATTTTATGATATCGGGCAATGCCTGTAAGGTACATGGTGGCCATGAGTGAAGAAGTACGATACATACCCATGAAGTTTCAGCGCCTTTGACGTTGCTCATTCGTGGTCACATTTTCAACCGCCGCCTTGCCGAGCCGGGCTTGTAGCTGGGCATAGTAAAGGGAGCGCGGGGTCACCATTTCAGCAGGAGATTCCTTCCATGCCGTCCCTTGAAGCGGGCCTTCGCAAAGTTCATCATATCTTCCCGAAGCGTTATTCAGTCCACCGATCCAGTCCTTGGCCTGTTTTGGATCAAACAGTTTCGGATCCGAGTTCCCGATCATGAAGTTCTGTCCGAGCGGCGGCTGATTGGCGAAGATCACGGTGGACGCGCAGTTCCAAAAGACGGTGGTGTTCCCGCTCCAGCCATGGCCACCGCCCCAGCGCCCGCGATTGGCGGCAAACAACCCAGTTCTTGGGCCGCTTACACGGATCCCGTCAAACAGGGTCCCCATTGCCCAGCGTTGATGGTTTTCCGTGCCATCCCAGGACCATTCCGCACGGCAATCGACAAAAGCGTTGGGCCCGGGGTTGATGGATCCGGTTACATAAGTGTGTCGATAGTTGCGGCCGAAGCAGCGTTGGACCAGGATCTGAGTGGATCCGCGAAACAATAGAAAGCCGTAGCGCCTTCCGCCTTGGACGGTGGATACCGGATCCAGTGCACTACAATCCTGAGTCGTGACCCTGCGCGAGAACTTGCCGAATACGGCCACGCCATGCTGCAAATTTATCGCCGTGCAGTTCCGCAGCCAGACGTCCTCAGCATTGTCGATGTTAATCGCCCAGGAGAGATGCTTTTCGTCCACCGGCACATTTTCCGTAAGAGCGCCGCGCCCTGCTTTCGCCACGATGGTGGGGTCAAATATATTGTCCACCCGGAGACTCTCCACGCCGCACTCCCGGATGCGCGAGACGGTCGGTGCAGGCAGGATAAAGGCGCCTCCATATCGCTGGTCGAGCGACTGCGGCAAAGGAATGTCGAATACCAGTTCGCCATCCACACACGACAGAACCTTGCGGACGAAAACGAGGTTGAGTTTCTCCGCTTCCCACTTGCAGGCCTTCGTCGCCGGGGGAAATGCATCCATGCCGATGGCAGCCAGCCATTCCTGCGTGCCCGGCCTGACAATCGAAATCTCGTCACCAGGCTTCAGATGAGCGGCCGTGGTCTTGAAGCGGGTCGCCCCAACCGGGACATAGGATTGAGCCAGCATATCCTTCAGACCCGCATATGTCGGATCGGCCGGGCTCGGATCTTTATGAGCAACCGTGATCAAGGTCCCCTCCTTCATCGTCGCCAGCAACACGGTACCGTCTTCACCATCGCCCTCACCTCTCAATACGACGCCCGAATAGGACATGGTGAGCACCTTGTTGACCTTCCATAATCCCTTCTTTAGTAGAAGCGCACCCCGTTTATCTGGGGTCTTTTCCAGATCCTTCCCCAACTCGTCCAATGCAGTTTGGATGCGTGCCGAGTCGTCCTCGGCGCCGCTGGGTTCAAGTGTGACGAGGGTCGGAACATCGGGAAGCTTGACGCCGCCATTCAGGTAGCCGCAATACGAAAAGTCCGGGATTTTATCTCCCTGCTCATTCCACGGGAGCATGACGAGGCTGCCATCGGCCATGGGTTTGACTATTTTGCTTTCTGCGCCCTCGATTCGCTGAATGAGATGCAGGCAGAGCAAGAGTAAGACAAGGAGGGGTGCTGTTGTTCTGTTCACGGTGTATCCATTCAATCGGCGAGGTATAAGTATGGCATTCATAGGATTATATCTGAAATTGGGTTAAGTAAAGTTGCTCTATTTTCGTGGAATAGGAATGGTGGTGCCAATAGATAGGATGACCGGGCCTTTGAGTCCTGCGTTCTCGCGGCGGACGTCTGCAGTCGGACCGGCGATCGTCCAAGTCTTGCGCTGGTCCTCGGGGAGGCCGGCATCGTAAGCCAGTCGATTGCGCCATGTATTCGTCGCGGTCACGGCGATCTTGTTATCCCCAGGCTTGAGGAATTGGGTGACGTCTGCACGGAACGGGGCGGTCCATAGGACGGATACCTTTTTCCCGTTTACCGCCACTTCGGCGATGTTCGCGACCTCGCCCAAATCAAGTATCGAACGCTGATCCGGTGCCAAGGCCGGGACTGCAAGCTCGCACGTGTAGGTGGCTGTGCCCGAAAAAGCGCGAGCCGCAGGGGGCTCCAAGTCAGACCAGAATTTCAACTCTGGCAGATCGATGCTCTCAGGGACATCCCATCCGTTAGGGAAAGCGAGCCTCCATGGGCCGGTTGCTGCGATCTGTTGCGGAAGGCGGACATTGGTATCAAGCAAAACCATTTCGCCGCTCAGCACGCGGTAGCGGCCGGGTTCCCATGCAAGAAGTTTTGAGCCGCCATCGATCACTTCGCAACTGGCCATGACGTTCGCGACCCATGGCTGCACCGGTTCGCCTTTTCTCAGGCCTTGGATTCGGGGCGGGGTCCCATGGTCGATCCGGGCCAGGTCGGTGGCATCGATTAGCACCTTGCCATCGCGCTCGACACACGTGACTTGCGGGCCGGGTTTACCTTTCCGGAACACGATAAAGACTGAGCCGGCTGCAGGCAATTTGACGGGGATGAATGTGTGGCTGCCTCGGCGGTTAGAAACGGGGACCGGCCGGCTCAATCCGGTCAGTGGATCCCAGAATTCCGGCCGTCCGGTAGCGCGGAATCCCAGGTTGGCATCCAGTTCCTGATCGTGGGCGGAGGCGATAAAGTAGATCTCCGAGTCGTCGGAGCGGCGGTGGCACCACGTGGCGGAGGATGCGCCGATGACGTCCGGATCAACCTTAACGTGGTTGAGCGCGTCACCGATATTCATCCCCCATATTAGGCGACCGGCACCGACTTTCTGGTCGCCGCTGGATGCTGGATTTTTACCCCAAAGTTCTTTTACTAAAGCGGCGAATCGCGCGTCGGCTTCGTTGCCGCCTTGGAGGCTGGCATTTTGGAGTGGGGGCGGACCGACCACGATTGCACCCGCATGCAAAAGCTCACGGATGCGTGCGAGCGTCTCCGGGGTCATGTGCGGGCACTTGGGTAGCCACAAGATTTTCCATGCGAGGCCATCCGGTGTGGTCAGCTTGCCATCGACCAGCTTGATGCGGTTCATCAGCGCATCTGGGTTCATATAATCGAATTGGAATCCATCCGCGAACGACGTATCCTGACGAGGCTTGTGGTCGAGATCGTCTCCCAGAAACCACAGGACATCGGCCACCGGCTTTCCCTGCTCAAGCATGAACTGGCAGCGGGCAAGGTAGGTTGTGAATTCCGGCATGTACTTCCACCAGGTTTGGTTCCTGATGAAAGGCGTGCCAATACCTTGTCCGAACGAAGTGCCTGGAGTGACGTCGAGCCGTGGGTTGTGCGTGTACGTATGAAAGACAAGATGGTTGATGCCGTAAGTCATGTGGCGATCGGCGAGATGTTTCAGCATGAACGGATGCTCATTCCAGCTCAGTTCGACACTTGTAAAGGCTTCCGCAGCGATTCGATTCTTCCCGTAAAGGTGGGCGGCCGAAACGGTGGGCGCGATAGGTTTTGCCTCCAAGCCGCCCCAGTGAGGGTCGTTCGGTTGCCAGAACTCGCACATCGGGATGTCTGCTTTGCCATAGTACTGTAAAATGTCGCCCGATGAGACATCGCCAATCGCCGCTTCGAAGGAAACTTTCAGCCCCCGCTCGTGGGCGAGCGTTGCCATACGGCCAAAATAGTTTTGTACGAGAAGGTCATTGATCGTAGCACGCCAGTCGCGTAGCAACCGACGGCTGCGTGCGTGGTTATCGACGACATAGCCAGCCAAAGCTGGCAACCATTTCCGCAGTTCATAGCCACGGCGGGTCAAAAATTCCTGCTCCATCGCGGGAGTCCACGTCTGTGAACCGCATTCCCAACTATCGAGGAGAATGCCCTGAAGACGCCCACGATCGGCTGGGCCGTCCTGCCCGGAAATCCGTCCGATGTAGCCTTCAAAATGCTGATCGGCCCCGACAGTCGAGAGTTTGTCGCACTCAAAGCCTGTGGCTTCCATTGGGGCCGGGCCATTCCGTGCGCCGGTATTGACGTTGCCAAATCTCATAATCGTCCACTTTCCCGGCGGGACCTCCCACTTAAGCTCCCCATCGGCATTCAGTTGATTGCTCAAATCGATGATTTTGTCGGAAGCGACCCACGCATTGGGATCTTGTTGCGGAAGTGGCTGGTAATCCAAGCTCCGCAGCGTATGCCCTGCCTGTCCCTCCCAGTCGTCGATTTTTGCTGTAGAGGAAAACTTGAGGCTTTCTAGCGTGATCGGGCTTTTGAGATCAAGCAGGAGGCGATAGGTCGTCCCGGTGCTATCGGGGAGCGCGAGGGTGAGAGATCTCTTGTCCTGCCAGTTCCCGCGTGGAATTTTACGGGTTGTTACCTGCTTCCATTCGCCGTCAGACTTCACTTCGACGCGGATCGTTAACCCGGGATCGAAGTTGCGCGGGTTTGCCATCTTCATCACCGACGGAAGCTCGATTGAGCGCAACGTGATGGGCTTAGCAAAATCGATTTCAATCCATGCTTGTCCGTCGGCGGGGTTTAGCTGGACCTTTGTTCCAGCCAGTTTCCCGGTTACCAGTTCGTCAACTGGCTCCTTTTCGCGGTTGCTACGGCCGTGGATGGGCAGGAGGGACTTGCCGTCGTCGCCCAGGGGCGTGGGGAATGCGATCACGGCCACCTCGCGGTAGTCTCGCCAGTCCTCGTTGCTCGGTTGTGGTTTAGGAAGATTCAATTGAATTTCTGCGCCGCCAGAAGCATCCGTTCGGCTCCAGACCAGATGGCGCATCGCCTTGTCGGGCTTGATCCACGGTCCTCCGGACATTGACCAACCAGGACAATTTTGCATAGTGAAGCGAAGCCCAAGCCTCTGACATTCACTGGAGATATGACTGATCATCTCATCCCATTGCGGGCTGAGGCAGGGTATTTGAGGCTCGACTCCCGGCCAGGCATTTCCGTTCCCGTGAAAGAGTTGGATGCCGCCAAGTCCGGCACGGGCAATCGCCTCGAGGTCGGTCGTCAGCCCCGGCTTGGCGACGTTGCCACCGATGAGGTGAAACCATGTTTCCGGCCCGCTCTCTTTGGGTGGATCGAGGAAACCGTCGCTTAGAGGATCGGCAAAGGATGGTTGTGCTATCCCTGCCCACAGCAGGGCGGATAGTGAAATCGAACGACTTAGGTTCGTCACAATATGATTATAGATTGGCAATGTTAGAAGGGGGGGCTTTTCGGCTTGTTCGCCGAGGTCAGGGAACGGTAGGTCACGGTGCCACTCCCTCTATTTTTTGCTATTTTTAATCAGTTCCGAGACTGTGACCATTTCATATCCGTTGTCCTTTAGGAATTTTATGATATCGGGCAATGCCTGTAAGGTACAGGGTGCAAATGAGTGAAGAACTACAATACTACCAGGAGACACTTTCGTGGTCACCCTTTCAAAAACCTGTGCACGGGTGGCAGTCTTTTCCCAGTCAGCAGCGCCGACGCAGGCATCAACTGCCGGCAACTGCAACTCGTCAAGCACTCCAAAGAGCGTATCCGTATACTTAAAGTAGGGAGACCGAAACAGGACCGGCGTGAAACCAGTCTTATCTTTTATAACTTGCTGGGTTTTCACCAACTCTTCGCGCACCTTATCAGCAGCAGTGTAAGTAGGAGCATTGAACCAACAGTGGTTGTAAGAATGGTTTCCAATTTCGCAGCCAGCATTAATGACCTTTTGGGCGACTTCAGGCTGTTTAGCTACATTTCTTCCTATGAAAAAAAACGTAGCTTTCCCACCCGCTTTCGCCAGCATATCCAGAATTGGAATAACATTATCGTCAGGACCGTCATCAAAAGTAAGGGCTACCTTTTTGCCTGAAACCGTGAGCCTATTGAGAATCTTGTGCTCGGCGGCAAAACTTGTGCTACAAATAAACAAGATAAGGGTTCCCAAGATAGAGTTTGATAAATATCGCATTTTATTTTTTTTGGTGTTTAGACATTAACAAAGTAGAAATACATATCCAAGTCTGGTTTCCGATGGGGCGACTGCGCGGATTAATGGGATGAGAGGTGCCATTGATTTTGGACGCGCAGAGATGGGTTGTTTCATGGCTGGCGGTGGGGCTGCGGATTTGACATGCGGTGGATTGGGAAATAAGGGGCCGCCGACCCTCCAGTCGGCGACCCCTTGATCCCGGAAGAAAACCCATTAACTTCCGGAAAATGCCTGGCTCGCACGCGAGCCGATTGAGGATTGTGGATTGTGGATTGTGGATTGTGGATTGTGGATTGTCGTGGCGGCTTCTCTTCTTCGATCTTCCATCTCGGATCCTCGATCTTCAATCCTCGATCTCTTCACCTCCGCCGCCGCCGCAGCAAGCCGGCGGTGATCAGCAGGCCGGCAAGAGCGCTGGTGGGCTCAGGCACGGCGGTGAAGTTGAGGGTGGTGCCGCTGAGGGAGAACGAGCCGACTGAGGGGCCGGCGATTCCACCGCTGCCATTCTCATAGCTGAAACTGGTGAACAAGGTCTCGAGAGCAAGCGAGTTGCCCGAGGTCAGCACGTTGGTCCAACTATGGCCGACGGTCCAGAAGTTTTCGGTGAAGTTCTGGGCACCCGCGAGCACAATCTTGAAAACCGAATCGCCGGCGGCGTTGCCATCCACCAGATTGCCGGTGACCGCCAAGGTATCCGCGACGGTGGCGGAACCGGTATTGGCAGGGGTGGTGACACTGAGGTTCCAGGCGAAGATTGACCCGTTGTAGAACGTCGCGTTACCGCCCACCGTGCCGTCGCCGCCGAGGGCCGCGCCGCTGGCGACGCTAACCGCGCTGGAAGCGCTGGTGCTGCCGTTGATGAGCAGTTTGCCGTTACTGACGGCGGTCGCGCCGGTGTAGGTGTTCACGCCGGAGAGGGTCACAGTCCCGCTTGTCGTCTTGTTCAAGCCCACGCTGCCGCCGAGAATCGCGCTCACTGAGCCCGCCTGCATGTCAAAGGCCGTCGTGCTCGTCAGGGTGCCGCCGCTGCCGGTGAAGCTGCCACCCGTCAACTGCACGCCAGCCACCGTTTCGCTGGACGCTCCAATATCAAACGTGCCGCTGCTGACCGAGACAGACTTGGTATCGTCAATTTGATTGCTCGCCAGCAGTTTCGCGGTGCCGCCACTGACGGTCAGGTTACCCGCGATCGCGTTGACGGAAGTCTTGTTCAGGTCCAACTCACCCGCGCTGACGGTGGTCAAGCCCGTGTAGGTATTAGCCGCCGCGCCGGAGAAGAGGAGCGTGCCCGCGCCGGCTTTGGTCAAGGTATTCGTTCCGCCGCTGATTGCTCCGCTTGCCGTCAAGGTGTTGGAGGAATCCGTGACCGTCCAGGTCTGGTTGCCGCCGAGCGCCACGTTGCTGCTGATGGTGTCGTTGGCGGCACCGGTCGCAACCGTGATGCCGTTGCCGGCATTGCCGTTGATCGTGAGGGTGTTCGCACCACCGATCCCCACCGCGCTCGTCGAGTTAAAGGTCAGGCTCTTGATTGTGAAGTCCTGGCCCAAGGTGGTGCTGGTAAAGCTGCCTCCGACCACATTCGCGCTGGCATTGAAGGTCACATCCGTCGTGGAATCGACCAAGCCGGCGGCGTTCGATGCGCCGCCAGAATCGGTGGAAAAGTTGGAGGTGTTGGTGTTGCCGTTCACGAAGCTGTTCCAAGAGGTGGTCCCGCCCGCCACACCGGAGGCTATGCCCGTCCAGAAAGCGGTGGCTCCCGCTGAGGCGACGGCGGATTCGTTAAGAAACAGCTTTGTGCCCGCCGTGGGGCTATCAGTGGCCAGCGAGACGGTGCGGCCGCCAAAGTTGCCGCTGGTCGTGCCGAGAACGAAGTGCGTGGCATCAATCAGGAAGTTCGTCGTGCTGTTGGTTCCAGCCGAAATCAGGGTTTGCTGTGTGCCGCTCAATGCGGCAATACCCGTTATATTCACCGTCACGGCACCGAGGGTGGAGAGCTTGCCGGAAGTGATACTGATTCTGTCAGCCGTCGAGCCGACTTCAAGATTCAAAATGCTGGGATTCGAAGCCGTGCCGTTGCCTAAGACAAGAACGTTCGTCGCGGTGTTGCTATTGGAAAGGGTGAGCGTGTTGGCAGTGCCGTCCACGAGACTGAGCGTGCCCTGGCCCAGCGGCGTGCCACCGGTGTTGCCGCCCTTCACCGTCAAGGTGCCGGTCGCGGCGCTGCCAATCGTGTAGTTCCCGTTGACCTGAAGGGTTGCATGTCCGGAAGTGTTGGCGACGGGAGTCGCTGCAGTGCCCACCGTGACGGCGGTGCCACCGAGCGAACCGCCGCTCAGCGTCAGCGTCCCGAGGTTAACCGCAGTCGCGCCAGTGTAGGTGTTGGTGCCAGTGAGGACCCACTTGCCGTTACCGGTTTTTGTCAAGGCAGCGGCACCGCCTAACGTATTGTTCTGCCACTGGCCAGCTAAGGTATTGTTTCCCGCGTTAGCGCCAGTCAACGTGAGGATCTTAGCACCTGATGCGCCGCCGACCCCGAGGCTGCCGGTGTTGGAGTAGTTGATCGTGTTCGCCGAAGTGGTGCCCGAGGCATCGAGGGTGATGGTGCCGGTGCTCAGAGCGTTGGCTTGGATTAAGCCGCTCATGGTCAACGCTGCCGCTCCGGTGTATGAAAGGATGCCGGTGCTGGTGGTCTGCAAGAAATTGATGGCATTGGAGCCACCGGCGGATGCATAAGCGAGAGTGCCAGCAGATGTAGTGGTGGAACTGAGCGTGATCGCTCCGGTGAAGGTGTTGCTCGCACCGCCGAGGGTGAGGCTGCCGGTGCCGGTTTTGGTAATGCCGAGGGTGCCGCTGCCGCTGGTGTTGTTGGCGACGACGCCGAGGAAGTTGCCGCCAGTTCCATTGGTTCCACCGATGGTGAGAACGACGTTGCTGTTGTTGTTATTGAGAATCGTGCCGCCGGCGCCGGTAAAGTTACCAGTCTGGCTGGAAAAACCGTTCAGGTCGAACGTTCCGCCGTTGACTGTGAGCAATACGCCGCTGGTATTGGCGTTCGAATACTGGGCATTCCCAATCTTCACGAGACCAGCGCTGAGGGTCAAGCCGGTGGAGCCGTTCGCGGCACCGAAGGTGTTCGCGGCGGTCAAGTTCAGCGTGCCGGCGCCTTGCTTGGTGAAGGCGAAAGCACCGCCGACGGCACCGAGGTTCAGCGTAGTGTCGGTGGCGACGTTGAAGGTTGCAGCAGCCGTGAGGGTGGTGGCGCCAAAGGTCACGCCCGCCGTGGTGCCGGTGGCGTTGGAGCCGGTGGTGATGTTCAATGTTTGGGCGCCGATGCTGAGGGTGCCGAGCGTGTGGGTCACGCCTGCAACGGCGGTCAGGGTTTCGGATGCGATGGTGGACGTGGCGGTGACCGTGGTGTTGCGACCAAAGTTGAGGCCGGTGTCGTTGGCCAACCGCAGGGTGCCGCCGCCGAGGGAGAGCGCTCCGGCACCCAGAGCGGAAGCGCTGGTGGTGGCACGGAGAGTGCCGGCAGTAAGGGTCGTGGTGCCGGTGTAGGTGTTGATTCCGGAGAGGGTCACGGTCGCGCCGCTGGCGTTCACGGTGACACCGCCGGATGTCGAACCGACGAAGTTGCCGCTGACGGTGGTGTTGCCCGAGCCGGCGAAGGTGAGCAAGTTAGTGCCGTTGGTGATGTCTCCGGAGACGGTCAGGAGGTTGGCCGAATTGTTGGTCCAGCTCTGAGCTCCGCCGAGGACGACCGGGGCGGAGATGGTGTTGGCGCCCGAACCGGACGCAACGGTGATGCCAACACCCGCCGTGTTGCCGTTGACCGCCGCCGCATTGATCGTGAGCGTCGAGGCAGCGCCGCCGGTGCCGGAAGCGATGGTGGAGCCGGCGGTGTTGCTGGTGCCGGTGCCGGACAAGGTGAGGGAGTTAATGGTGAATGCCTGGTCCAGCGTCGTGCTCAGGTTGGTGGCGCTGGTCGCGGTGAAGGTGACGTTCGTGTTCAGATCAGGAAGTGCCAGCGTATTAGTTGTCCCAGCCGCATCCGTAGTGAAGTTCGTAACGAAAGTGCCGCCCGTTTGCGACGCCCAACTGCTACTCAGGCTGCCGGTCCAGAAAGCGACGCCAGTGCTGACCGCGCCACCGACGGTAACAGTCTCGATTGTCCCTGAGCCGCTAAGCGTGAGGTGATAGAGCGTGCCGTTCACCAATACGTTCGGCGTGCCCAAGGTGAAATTAGCTGCCGTCAAACCGCTTCCCGCAGTGATGAAGTTGTAGCCTCCGGACGTCAATGCGGTCGAACCGATCCCGGTGAAATTCACGACCGCTTTGCCATTGCCCACTGTTCCCGCGCCGGTGATGGCGAGCACATCCGTCAGCGTCGTCGTGCCGCCAATGTCAAAGGCAAGCGTCGGCGAGGTGCCGCTCGCAGGTGCGAGGGTGGAGGCTCCGGTGACATTGAAGGTGCTGGTGAAACCGTCCTTCATCGTAAAGCCAGTGCCGGCGGCCAGCGCGAGCGTGCCGGTGAGCGCGTTGCTAGTGGCGCTGGCGGTTTGCTTGATCCCGAAGGTGCCGGCATTGACGCTGACAGCCGTCGCGGCAAGACTGCCACCGTTTCCGAGAAGGAGCGTGCCGGCGTTGACCGTCGTAGTACCCGTGTAGGAGTTAGATCCAGAAAGAGTCCAGGTGCCAGTTCCAGCCTTAGTGACTGCGGTTAAGGTATTGCCACCAGCGCCGGTTCCATTAGAGATGATGCTAGTCATCTCCCCCGTGCCTGCGGTGGAACCCTGCAGGGTGAGTGTTTTGGCTAAAGTAGTTGTATTACCATCCGCAAGAAACGTGCCCGTGAATTTAAGCAAACCTGTGCCCGATTGATCTATGATACCCCCACCACCATTCTGCGCACCGAGCTCTATAGTGCGGTTGGTGCTGTCACCCGTGCCTTGATAGATAAGTTTTCCGGTGACACCCCATTGGCCAAAAGCAAGGTTGCCACCTGCACCGAGATTGCTGGCCGTACCGATATCTTTTAACGAGGTCACGATCATAGTTTGTTGGATACTCGTTGTCCCCGTGTAGGTGTTGTTACCCGTGATAGCCCAAGTTTGGCCGACACCGTTGTTCCATGAGGTTGAAAGGCTGACCGCTCCTGTTCCGTTATCTTGGATGCGCGGCGCCAGCGTATTAATGCCAAGATTGGTGCCTTGTAGAAACAAATTGCGGGTCTGATTGGTCGTGCCGTAAGCAATGTCACCCGTATTGGTGAAGTTGAGCGGTCCAGTGCCGGAGGAATCGAGATTAAACAAACCCGTGCCAGCGACCGTGAACAACCGATTTGTGCTGACAGCGGCGCCCGTGTACCTCAGAGTCGCAACTTGCGAGCCGTTATTTATTACCAAGTTCGAGGCGGCGCTAGATGATTGACCGATGCTGCTGGCTAAACCGCCATCGGCCAAGTTGGTAATGACAAGCGTGGTAGAACCCCCGGTGCTTACAGTCGTCACGCCGGTGTAGGTGTTCAAGGCGTTGAGGGTGGTGGTGCCGCCCGTACCCGACTGGGTGAAGCCTCCCGTGCCGGTGATGGCCGCGCCGCTGAAATCGGTGCCCTGCACCACCGCGTTGGTGCGGTTGATGGTGAAAGTGCCGTTGTCCACGATCGCGCTGGCGAGCGCCAGCTGGCCGGTGGTGCCGCCATTGCCGAGGGAAAGCGTGCCTCCGCTGATGGTGGTATTGCCGGTGTAGGTGTTCGCGTTGGTAAGGCTGACGGTGGACGTGCCGCTCTTAATCAGACTGCCGCCGCCGCTTTGCAGCTCGCTGATGACGCCGCCAAAATTGAAAAAACCGCTACCGTTGCCAGTGAAGGTCAGGGCGCTGTTGGAGCTGCTGGTGCCGAGCTGGATGTTGCTGCTGACGTTGTAGGTTAAGATTACGGAGCCAGAGTATTTCACCGCATCGAGGTTGATCGTGCCGGTGGCCGCCGAGAAGTTCAGCGCATCGCCGGAGATGTTCATCGTCAGGCTCGCTCCCGCGCTGGAGCTGGCCCTACCCGAGAGGGTCAAGGTCCCCAACTGGAACGCCGTTCCGCCGTTGTCGATGACCGATGCCTGCGTTGCTAGTACCGTGTTGGGCAACAACGTGGAGGCGTCCTGGAAGAACTGGATGGTGTTGAGGTTGCTGCTGACCGGAGTGCCGCCGGTCCATGCACCCTGCGTGGCGTTGAACCAATTGAGGCTGGCGGCCGGAGTGCCGGTTTCATTGGTGTTGGCCCAGATGTAAGTGGATTGGGCGTGGGCGGACTGACCGGCGAGCAGGGTGGATCCGAGGAGGAAGGCGCGGAGGGAGGGTTTTGATTTCATAAAAGGATGGTGTCTTTCTTGGCGGCGGAGCGGGGACGGGTGGAAATTCGTGCCGGGGATGAGGCCGAGTGCATGGGTGGATGCGAAGGGGGCGTGGTGCAGAAGGAAATCGAGCTATTTACGACACGTGAGCACCATTCATCGCAGAATTCTCCGCATTGCGCCATGGGCCGAATGGCCACCATCGCTGCCTCGCTGACGAATTCTCCTCTGACCTCTGGTATCTGTGGTTACTTGTCTCTGTGCCTTGGTCCGCCGCGGCCTCTCCCCCCAAGGAGCGGCGGAATCCGTCCGCCGAGAGCATGGCCAGGACAATTTGTTAGAGATAATCACTTGGCATTGGCCCGGCATGCAATCGGCGATCAGATATCGCCGCTCCGTGCGTTGATGAAACCATGAAAGAAAGAGAAATGAAACCGCAGATGGACGCAGATTCACGCAGATAATCAAAGAGTTGTATTGGTTGGGCGCCTCACCCACAGGGTTAACGTCCAATTATGCATAAATCTCTCAACATCAATGTCCATCTGCGTTAATCTGCGGTTCATTTTCCTCTTCAGGTGAAACCAACCAGTGAAAGTCTGAGTCCGTCAGGGACGTGGAACCGACGGGTAGTAGCGATGAAACGGCTAACCACCGTGGAGCGAAGGGGGGTAGGAAGATGAACACCGCGAACTAACGGTCCGGCGCATGGGAGACGTATGGACGGCCGTTAGGTCATTTCATTTTCGTCCCTTGCGCCGGACGCGTCGGAAACGCGTCCCTGCCATTTCAACGGTGTTACGGCGCTTCGGCCACCTTGAGGCGGATGAAGTCGCCCGGAACCGTGGCGGTGCCGGCGGCGGTGCGGAACGTGTGCCATTCCCAATCGGCCGGAAGCACCGGGGTGGTGAGTTTAGCACCCAGCGCGGTTTGCACTGCGGTGGCGTCGGCTCCGGTCACTTCGCTCACGGTCACGGAACTCCATGATGCCAGGTCGGTGCCACCTTCCACCGTGTAGACCACGAGGTCCTTGGTGGCGGTTTGTTTCGATCCGCTGGCAACGAAGCCCGGGGTCGTGTCCTTGCGCACCGCGACGGTGTAGGTCAGCGCGTCGTCCGCGCCGAGGGTATAAACCAGCGGGTAGCAGCGCGGGCCGGACGAGCCGCTCGTCGGGTCACCGGCGGTGGCGAATTCCAGCAGGTTGTTCACGCCGTCGCCATCCGGGTCGCTTCCGGGGAGCTTGTCGGTAAAGGCGTTGGCGAAGGTACCGTTGGCCCAGGTATCATATGGGGAGCCGCCCGTGACGGTGAGCAACAGCCTTTTCGGACTACTCGCAGTATCGACCGAGACCGTTCCCGCGATGCCGTTGTAATTGATGGTGGTGGGAGTGCCGGTGATGGCGGTGGTGGCGGTGGCAAGCACATAGACACCTGCGGCGGGAGTGGCCGCGGCGGTAAGGTTGAGGATGTTGCCAGCGGTGAGCGTCAAGGTGCCGGTGATGGCTCGGGTGAGTTGTGCTCCCGTTGTGGCGGCGACAGCGAGGGAGTGAGTCGCGCCCGAGGCGATCGTGACACTGCCACCGATGTTGCCATTGCCAGAGAGGGTGCCCGCGTTGACACTCACAGCCGTGGCTCCGAGGGAGCCGGTCACGGCTAGCGTGCCACCGCTGATCGTCGTCGCACCGGTGTAGGTATTCGTGGCCGTCAGGGTGATCGTGCCGTTGCTGGTGGCGCTGCCGAAGGTGACGGGGCCGCTTGTGCCGGAGATGACACCCGAGACGGTGAGGGTGTTGCCGCCGATGACGTCGATCGTGCCGCCCCCTGCGCCGAGACTGACTGTTCGCGAATTCGATCCCGCGTTGTTGAGTGCGATACTGCCGCCGGTGGTGTCGGCGATGAGCTTGCCGTTGTCGAGTGTGATGACCTTCGCCGTGGCATTTGTCCCGATCTGCAGGTTGTTGCTGAACTGCACCGTTCCGCCGAAGACGGACATCCCTACATCAGTAGTCGCATTCGCGGAGAGAATGGTCTTGCCGGTGCCGTATTGCGTGAGCGCTGTTCCCATCGCGCCCAATATCAGGTTGCCGCTGCCATAGTTGTGCAGAATGGTGGTTGTGACTTTGCCTGTGCCGGTAGTATTGATGGCAAAGTCGTTCGCACCGGTAAAGAGGATGGTGCCTAGGGTTAACGTCGCGCCGGTGCTGATCGCGATGGATTGACCAGCGGTCGGATCTATTTTGAGGGTGTTGGTGGTTGCACCCCGGCTGGTCGTGATGTTGGTGCTGGCCGTCATCGAATAATTGGTGTTGGCCGTCATTACTCCGCCCGCGTAGCCGGTCGAGTAGCCCGTGTAGGCGATCACATTGTTTGATCCATCTTTGGCTGCCCAATCCACGCCGCCGACAGTGACACGCGCAATGCCGGCAGTGCTCGCGAGAATGCCGTTCTGGACTGCGCTGGTGCTGACGTTGGCGATGTCGGCTGCCGCGAAATCGAGCGCGCCGCCGGTGTAGGTGATGACGCCCATGTTCAGCCTTGCGGTGCGGGACGTCAGCTTGACGAAGGTGCCTCCGGTGTTGAGGGTGGTGCTCGTCACCGCTTCCACGTGCGTGCCGCCACTGAGTTCAAGCGTGCCACCATTGAGAGCAAGAATGCCCGTTGTATCGGCCAGTTTGGAGTTGTCGTTGGTCGAGTAATCCAGTTTGAGCGTGCCGGCGTTGAGGGTGGTCGTGCCGGTGTAGGTGTTGCTTCCAGAAAGGGTCCAGGTGCCAGTTCCAGCCTTAGTGACTGCGGTTAAGGTATTGCCACCAGCGCCGGTTCCATTAGAGATGATGCTAGTCATCTCCCCCGTGCCTGCGGTGGAACCCTGCAGGGTGAGTG
>Ga0118677_10005611_pt1 | contig 20074 bp, 19 predicted proteins | sample AliMusrvi5mmetaG_FD_86154 | JGI IMG/M metagenome (GOLD analysis project Ga0118677, IMG submission 86154)
GAAGTATTTTTTACGTTACTCTTCCGATATCCCAATCAGAGGATGAGGTTTCCCCATGAAGGATGAAAAGGCGATACTCCTGGTTGAAGACGATATCGTTGACGTGATGTCGGTGAAACGCGCACTCCGGGAAATTAAGGTCACCAATCCGCTCTTTCACGTTGGAAACGGGGAAGAGGCGCTGGAATGGTTACGGGATACCAAAAACCCAAAGCCGGCAATCATTCTCCTGGACCTCAATATGCCCCGGATGAATGGTCTTGAGTTCCTCGCCATTATGAAAAAAGATGAGGCGTTCAGGAGAATTCCGGTGATTGTCCTCACGACCTCGAAGGGCGAACTGGACAAAGTACAGAGCTTTGATCTGGGTGTGGCTGGATACATGGTCAAACCGGTGGATTTACGTCAACTCAAAGAACTGCTGCCGCGGATTGTAGCCGGATCCCGCTAGGCGAGGACGTTCGTCTGAAGATCGGATCCTAGAGGGCGTGCCGATCACTCATGAGGGCCGATGTGTTCGGTCCGGGCTCCTTGCCGGATTTCCGGGTTCCGCTTTGCGCGGACGCGATGGAAACGGGCGGCTTTGCCGAATCGGTAATCCGGGGCCAAAGTGCGATTTTCATGTGTATCTCCGTGTAGGAAGCGATGCCCGAAGCGTCCTTCCGAACACGCAAATGAAAAAGCACCCCGGCCTGGCACATAACTTTCCACTCATCCCACCCGCGTTCGTCAACAAAACCCAGGCGGCTTTCGTCCTTGGCAGCGTGACATTCCTTAAGCGGGCGATGCACGCCAAACTGCTGACAGTCAGCTCCCTGACAAGGGAATCCGTCAAAGTCGAATGGTCCAACCGGGCCGCCGTGCTGAGAAAAAATCTGGACGCCCTCTACGCGAAGTATCGTGAAGCCCTGCGGGCGGGCAAAAAGTAGTACCATTCGCAAGCGGGTCTCAGTTTTGCGGCAGAAGGGGCAGCGAACTCAAAGCCGTTTTAGCTATCCGCTATGGGATGGCTGTGATTTTTTTTATTTTCACTGCGCATCCCCACCTTCGGCGATCTTCTTTGCCGTCGCCGGATCGATGCTCCAAAACAGTTTAGCCGTCTCGGCGGAGACCACCGCCCGGTAATGGATGAAAATCACTTTGGGACTGTTGCCCATCTCCGATGCCGTGAGGTTTTCGTTTTTGAACTTGGCAAAATGGTAGGAACCGAACGTCTTGCGGAAACTGTTGGATTCCAGGCGCACCCTCGCTGCGACAGCAAACTACGTCGGGTCATTGCGGCAATCTCCCGACTAATTGCGGCAGCTGAAACATCGTTTTGCACACAAGATTCGCTTTTGTAAGCGTTTTTCATGGATTTCAAGTGATTTTCATGACAGTCTTCAAAAGTCAGCGATAATCAATTTTCAGAAAAATGGCTCTGAATAACCCTTTTTCACAGACTGTAAGCAGTTTTCACGGCCTCGCTCTGCCGGAAGCAGAAATGTCGCTGGCGGGTTATAGCGCCCTCATCGGTCATTTCGGCCTGCGTTTGCCCCTCCCCGACCGCCTCGCTGCCATCAGCGCGAAACATCGCCGGTATGAGAAAGAACCGTGGCTCGTCTTTACTCCAAAGCACAAGCCGGAAGACACACTCGCGGGCCACCTGACCTTTGCTTTTAAGCACGAAGGCATCAACCTTGCGGTTCTCAAGGCGCTGTTTGACACCGTTTCGCCTGCCGAGATCGAGCGGATTATCAAAGACGAGCCAACCGGGGCCTATGCGCGTCGCCTCTGGTTCTTTTACGAATGGCTGACCGGGAGAACGCTGGATATTCCCGATGCGAAGGCTGGCAACTATGTCGATGCCCTGGATTCCGCCTTTCAGTATGCAGGGGCGTCAACCGTCTCGAAGCGGCATCGGGTACGCAACAACCTTCCTGGCACCCGCAATTTCTGCCCGTTGGTGCGGCGCACGCCGAAACTCGAAGCACTCATCGCGGCGGACCTCGGCGCGAAAGCAAAGAAGTCTATAGGCGCAATCCACGCCGATATTCTGTCGCGCGCCGCCGCTTTCCTGCTTCTAAAGGACTCGAAGGCATCCTATGCCATCGAAGGCGAAAGACCGCCCTATAACCGCGCCGAGCGCTGGGGCCGCGCGATTGGCGAGGCGGGTCAGCGGAAGCTCACTGCGGATGAACTGCTGCGGCTGCAAGAAGTCGTGATCGGCGACAAGCGGTTCCTCTCGATGGGATGGCGGAAAGATGGCGGCTTCATCGGAGTGCACGACCGCTCGACCGGCTCCCCCATCCCCGATCACGTCTCTGCGCGATGGGAGGACATACCGGCTTTGATCGATGGCCTTGTCGATGCCAACAGGATTCTGGCGGAAAGTCTTTATGACCCCGTCCTTGCTGCCGCCGTGATTGCTTTCGGTTTTGTGTTCATCCACCCCTTTGAAGATGGCAACGGACGGATTCACCGCTATTTGATTCATCACGTCTTGGCGGAAAAGGGGTTTGCCCCGGCTGGCATCGTCTTTCCAGTTTCCTCCGTCATACTGGACCGGATTTCGGACTATCGGAAGACGCTTGAAGCCTATTCAAAACCTCGGCTGGACATGATCGAATGGGAACCCACGCCGAAAGGCAACGTCCATGTCCTGAATGAAACGATCGATCTCTACCGCTACTTCGATGCGACGCGGCAGGCGGAATTTCTCTACGAATGCGTCCAACAGACTGTCGAGAAGACGCTGCCGGAAGAGGTCGCCTATCTTGAACGGCACGACCGCATGAAGAGCTTTATCGATGAGCATTTCGACATGCCGGACAAGATTGCCGAAAACTTGATCGCCTTTTTGCGGCAGGGCGGGGGCAAATTTTCCAAGCGCGCGCGCTCCAAAGAGCTCAACAAACTGACCGAAAAAGAGTTCGCCATGCTCGAAGAGAAGTTCGCCGATCTCTTCGGTGAATAGAGCGAATGGGTGCGCTCGAATCTCATTTCGCTGCTACCATGAGTTCTCGCCAACATTTCCACCACCAATTCATGGGGGCGGTTAGCCGAGCCGACAATAGGTTCGTCCAAGGTCATTTATTAGGGAAAGAAAGCCGATGGGTGCTTTGAATCTTGTCCCGCCATTCGTTCGCGAGGCGCGCCTCCGCGGCGAACTCCGGCCAGCGTTTTACGGCTGCCTGCACCTCTTCGATGATCGTCCCGGCACGGCCTCGCTTCATTAGCGCCGCTTTCGCGCACGCCTCGAAATCATCCAACGTGAAACCATCTCGTTTCCCATTCAGTGTCATTTGGTGCGTGGCCGTCCAGGAGCCGGAAGGATTGTAGCTGTAGGTCACGTCAAAGGCCGGTGCAAGCGACCACTCGCCCTGCTTGTTCATCAGGAAGGAGATGTTCTTCACGTGGTCGTCCTGGTTCCGCGCAACGATGTTGAAAACCATCCTCCGGAACTGCTCCTCCACCGCAGCCATCGGCAGCTTCAATTGGCGCAGGGTCAACAGCGCCTGCTCGTAAGCGTAGGCTCCGGCTTGGTTGAAATCAAAATGCGCCAGCGCACAGAGTGATTGCATGTGCAACTTTTCCCCGCCCGCGAGACGGTCGAAACGGCGCGTCATGAAATGCCGTCGCCCGTTTTCTTCCAGCAACCGGCATTCGCTCATCGTGATCCCTGCCGCCTTTGCCATCAGGTGATAGGCAAACTCGATGGCTCCGTAGCCCTTCGGGTCCTCCAGTTCTTTGTCCTTGTTGCCCGACACGCCGTCGAATTTAAGCAGCCAGTAATCGAAGCCATCGCCTGCCGCGATCTGTCCCGAGCGCACTTCGTTCGTCACGCGATTCCACGCGATCACCGCCTTGGCCCGCGCCCCGCCTGCGGACGTGCCCACGCTCAGGATGTCGCGCAGAGCCTTCTCCTTTTCGGCGTCATGGAAATACCCCTGCAAATTGCTGCGGTGCGTGAGCACCTCGCCCGCCAGCCGCACAAGTGCATCCACTTCGATTTTCGTTGCCTTGCGGGGCTTCGGCCCGCGCACGGGCGCAAACTCCAGCGCTCCCATGCCGCGCTTGCCAATGTAGCAGAGCCGCTCCACCGCGCTGAAACTTTCCGGCGTGCGGCCCTGTGTGGCCAGCCAGGCGTCGATCAAGGCATTGCCAAACTTGTCCGGCAGCGAATCCGCCAACAACCCCGGCAGGCCGTGGAAGGTGTTGAGCGGCAGCGCCGGAAACGCATACACCCGCTCGCTCAACGGCATCATCAGCGGTGAAAGCTCAATTCCGCTGCGCGCGAACTCCGGGTCGTACTGAAACGCCGCCACGTCCCGCCCTTCTTCAAGTGACACAGCGCCGATCGTCCGGCCCCAAAGCTGAACTTTCGCAATCATACCGGTTCACCCCACGTCCATTTGTTCTTTTTGGCTGGCAACGCCTTTCCGCCCGTGGCCCGCTGCCGCTTGTGGCCCTGCAATTTCAATTGCGCCATTGGGCTTAACGCCGGTTCCGGGATGAGCGTTTCGAGATGTTCCATCAAGCCGAGCACCCGGCAGACGCGCAGAAAACCAGATAATTGCGTCGCCGCCGCTCCCAATTCCAGCCGCTGCACCGTCCTCAAGCCAAGCCCCGCCTGCTCCGCCAGTTGTTCCTGCGTGAGATTGCGCGCCAGCCGCAAGCCAGCAAGGCGTTCGCCGATCATCTTCGAGAGCGCTTCGTCCGTCATCTTTGGATCAAACTTCATACGCGTCTAAAGTGGCGCTTTAAGCACAAAAGTCAACTTAAAGCGTCATTAGTGGCTTTTTGTGCTAAAATCGACCAAGCGCCACAAGTGGCGTCCTATTTTCGTTACATGTGCGCAAAGCGCCATTTATGACGCACTGGGCCACTGATATTATGAGCAGAGTGACGGTAGCGAAGGTGGTGAAGGGAATCTTGCGTTTGGCACTCAGATGGTTATCTTTTCCCAGATAGCCTAAACACCGTGCCGATCACCACACAAAGTTACAAAGGTCTGGTCTGGTCAAATACCTCTGTTTCTGAGGAGGTGTTGATTCGGGCGGGTTGCTCCGGCACTATCACCGGAAAACTGCCTGAATAGGAACGCAAATTATCAATTCTTGGCATCTCCTGTGATTCTGGTTTCAGGGGGCTTCTGATTAAACAAAGTTTGGACCCCACGCCGTTATTCGTATCGTAACGCCTCAATGGGATTCAGCGCGGCAGCTTTGTGAGCAGGATAAAGGCCGAAGAAAATGCCGATGACGGAACTGACGCCGAAGGCTAGGAGGATTGAGCCGATTGAAACAATGGCGTTGAAATCGGCGACTATGGCAACGAGCCGGGAAGCGCCAACACCGGCCAGCACGCCGATGAGCCCGCCGAGCACGCTCAGCGTCACGGCTTCGATCAGGAACTGCAGGCGGATATCGCCGGGTTGCGCGCCGACCGCGATGCGGATGCCGATCTCGCGTGTGCGTTCAGTGACACTCACGAGCATGATGTTCATGATACCGATGCCGCCTACAACAAGCGATATTCCCGCAACTGATCCGAGCAGCAGTGTAATGATCGTCGAGATCGAGTTCACCGTATCTGCGATTTCCTTCTGGTTGAAAATGTTGAAATCATCATTGCCATCGGAAATGCGGTGACGTTGGCGCAAGAGTGCGGTGATCTGTTGTTGCGCGATTTCCATGCGGCTGGCACTGGCAATCTGCACGTTCACGGAGCGGAGATATTTATCGCCGGTGATGCGCTTCATCGCAGTTGTGTAAGGAATGATGATCCGGTCGTCCTGATTCATGCCTCCCATGCCCGCGCCTTTACTTTCCAACAATCCAATAATCGTGAACGGAATGTTCTTAATGCGCACACTTTGGCCGATGGGATTGAGCGGGCCAAACAATTCGTTTGCCGTCTTTGAGCCAATCACAGCTACCTTGGCCGAGCCGCGAATGTCGCGTTCATCAAACATCGATCCGGCAGCCGTTTTCCAGCTTCGGATTTTTAAATACTCCTGCGACTCGCCGACCACGCTGGTGGACCAGTTGCGTCCGTTGGCAATTGCTTGAGCCGTTGTGGAAATTTCCGGGCTGATCGCAGCCACATCGGGCACTTCGCGTGCGATGGCTTCCGCATCGGCGAGCGTGATCGTGCTGGCGCTGCCCAAACCGGATTGCACGCCGCCGGTTTTCTTGCTGCCGGCAAATACGGTCAGCAGGTTTTGCCCTAACGCGGATACCTGTTTCGTGATGCGTTCCTGCGCACCATTGCCAACGGCCACCATTGCCACGACCGAGGCCACTCCGATGATGATACCCAGTGCCGTGAGCATGGAACGCATCTTGTTTCGCCGCAACGCGTGCAGGGCGATGAGCGCGGTCTGCCAGCCTTGGACGAACACGCTTTGAATCCAGATTACCATCATTTTCATGCCAGTTTCGCCTGCTGTTCCGCGAGGCCGAGTGTAGCGAGTTCTTCACACGCCGAGCGGCGGTTTTCGTTTTGTTTGTCGCTGATGATTTGTCCGTCGCGCATGACGACGATACGCTTGCAGTAAGCAGCGACATCCAGTTCATGCGTGACCATGATGATCGTGATTCCGGTGTCGTTGAGTTCCTGGAAAAGTCCCATGATCTCGATGCTGGTGCGCGTGTCGAGATTGCCGGTCGGTTCGTCGGCAAGCAAGACTTCGGGTCGCCCTACCAAGGCACGGGCGATGGCGACGCGCTGCTGTTGCCCGCCCGAAAGCTCGCTCGGAACATGGCTGCGGCGCTGGCCAAGGCCGACCTTTTCCAGCGCCAGCGCGGCGCGTTCGTGGCGGTCCCTCAGGGGAATGATAGGATGGCTATAGCACAACGGCAGTTCGACATTCTCCTGCGCTGACGTGCGAGCCAGCAAATTGAAGCTCTGGAAAACAAAGCCGAGTTTGTGATTCCGCAGCTTCGCTGTTTCCTTGCGGTTGAGATTTGTCACGGCAACGCCGTCGAGCAGGTACGTTCCGCTGGTAGGCTCGTCCAGACAGCCGAGCGTGTTCATCAGCGTGGATTTCCCGGAGCCGCTTGTGCCCATGATGGCCACAAACTCGCCACGGTGAATTTCCAAAGTTATGCCGCGCACGGCTTTCACTTCGACTTCGCCGGTTTTGTAGGTTCGGACAAGGTCGTGCAGTTGGATGACCGGGGTATTCATCGGAATTATTGTGGCGCTTGCGGAGGGGGAGCACCGAAGCCGCCTCGCTTCGCTTCTGTGGCAAGGGTGGAAATAACGACCAGCGTGCCTTCGCTCAAACCGTCCTGAATCTCCGTGTCCAGGCCGTCCGTAATGCCAGATTTTACGATGAGCGGCTTAAGTTGCAGGCCGTCTGCGCTGGTGGTGTATATGAGGCGCTGACTGCGATCTAGCTTTCGCGGTGGAGTTTGCTCGAAACTCGCATTGTCCGGCGGTGTGTAGCGTAGTGCGGTGTTTGGCACTTTCAAAATACCTTTCCGCTCGGACACCAGAATTGAAACATCCGCTGTCATACCCGGAAACAGTTTCTGTTCCGGATTCTCCAACGAGATGATTGTTTCGTAGGTCACTACGTTCTGCGTGGTTGTTGGCGCTTTGCGAACTTGGGTAACCGTTCCATGAAACGTCTCGGTGGGAAACGCATCCACCGTGAAGTCCACGGATTGACCAACACGCACCAGGCCGATGTCCGCCTCTGAGACCGAGGCGCTGATGTTCATCTTGGTGATATCCTGCGCGATCGTGAATAGCACCGGTGTGCTCATTGCCGCGATGACCGTCTGACCCACATCCACTTTGCGTGAGATGATCATGCCGTCCACGGGTGCGGTTATCTTGCAGTATCCGAGGTTTGCCTTGGCGCTTTCGCAAACTGCTTCGTTGACGACAACGCTCGCTTCGGCTTGCGCGAGTTCGGCGGTCGCCTGATCGAGATCCGATTGCGATGCCGCATTGAGCGGGACGAGCTTTCTCTTTCTTTCCAGATTCTGGTGCTTAAGAGTAACTGTGGCTTTGGCGCTGGCCAGTTGGCCTTCCGCCTGGCGCAATAATGCTTGGTAAACGGTCGGATCAATCTCCGCGACAAGCTGGCCTTTCTTCAGCGGTGAATTGAAGTCCGCATACAACGCGGAAATTTTGCCTGAAACTTGACTGCCCACCTCCACGCTGACCACGGCGCTCAATGAGCCGCTGGCTGTAACGCGCTGGATGATGTCCCCGCGAGGGGTTTGGGTGGTTTCGTAACGAACCAAACCAGCGCCGGAAGGTTTACATCCGAGGATTGGAGCAAGCGCCATGACGACGAGCAAGGTTGGGAGTAGTGTATTCGTTTTCATTCGACCTTTTATTTCGGGGTGGTTCGGGGGGCACGAGCAATACCGGGCGCTTACTGCTGTCGAAGACCGGTGCGCTTTGCATTCCCGCCGACATGAAGCGGACCATTTCCTGGAGCAACGCTTCGTGAATTTCTTTGTTGTGCATTCCAGGCAAATCACCCGAGCGCACGGAGAACAGGAGCAATCCACCCATCGCCCACATTGTGCGGAGGTGTATCAGATCCTCAGGTAGTTTTGGTAATGCTCGGCGAAACGCTTGGGCGAACACCTCAATATTCGGTCCAAATTCCTCGTGGATCGCTGAATGAAGAAAGGCTGGCGGATTGAAGAGGCTTTGACCGAGCAGGAGATAAAAAACAGGATGCGCCACTCCGAGTTCAAACAACGGTCGGATCATGCACTCGACGATCTTTTCAACAGGCAATGGTCTGCTAGCCTCCAAGGCTTCCGCTTCGTGCAGCAGCCGCAACCGTTCGGTATGCGCTGGGCGAAAGCGGCGCATGAATGTCTCAATGAACAAATTTTCCTTCGAACCGAAGTGGTAAGTTGCCGCGTGGAGATTGACCTGCGCCTCGCCAGCAAGCTGGCGCATGCCAACCCCGTCATAACCATACTCCGCAAAGAGTCGTTCGGCGGCATCAAGGAGACGATTCACCGTAATGTCTGTTTTCGTTTGCACGACTCGATTTATACATACGTATGAAATGTTTGTCAAGAGGAGACTCCTGAACCCTCTATCCTCATCTATTGATGCGCAAAAAGGTCGGCTCGCATAGCTGGAAAGCCGCTTGCGCCACCGCCTTGTCACGGCATACTGCGGATGAAGGCTCCACTCAATAAACTCTCGACGTATTCGCTGTTCGCGAAGGGAGTATTGCGTTTGGCGCTCAGATTGGTATCTTTTCCCAGATAGCCCAAACACCGTGCCGATCACCACGCAAAGTTACAAAGGTCTGGTCTGGTCAAATGCCTCTGCTTCTGAGGAGGTGTTGATTCGTGCGGCCTTGGTGCATCCCCGGTTTCATACGATTCTGAGAATGGTGCTCGAAGTCGGCATCGAACGTGTCCAGCACGAATGGAAAATGCTGTTGGAAGAGAATACCAGAGAAACCCGGCTTGCAACCGCAGCTACCACCCGAATTCTTCGCAACATCCAAACAGGTCTCTCCCATGCTCAGACCCGAAACCGAAAAGCTCTGGAATTACCTCAGAACGTCTGAAGCCTTGGCTGGGTTTGTCCTTATTGGGGGCACCGCTTTAACGCTGCACATTCAGCACAGGTTGAGCGAAGACCTCGATTTTGTTTTCTTGGATGGGACCAACGGCGTTCGGCTTCCAAGAACCCGCCTCAACGCGCTTCTTATAGATGCTGGCGCACACGGGTTTGATTTTGCTCGCAACAACGACCCTGCGGCAGAGGATGAAATGGAAATCGCAGGGATGGACTTGCTCGACTACCAGCAAGATTTTTTGGTGAACGGAGTCAAAGTGACCTTTTTTGTGCCGGAGCCAGAGTTGACCCGTGTTGTGGCGCCAAATCCCGGCTCCACAGTGCGAATCGCCACCGTGGGGGAACTCTTCAAGACAAAAACCCTCGTCACGGCAGAACGCTCCAAGAGTCGCGATTGGTTCGATCTGTATGTGCTTCTCAAGCACCATGGGTATTCCATTTTCGACTATTACAGGGCGTTTGAGGAAGCCGGACAACCCCGCAAGGCTGAGAACGGCATGAACCGGTTGTGCCTAGGCAAACCGCAATTGGATGACGAAGGCTTTGAAAAATTGGTCGCAAATGCCCCATCTCTTGAAGAAATGGCTGCCTTTTTTAGAGAGCAGCGAGATCGCTACGAGATCGAGAAATCCGAAACGGAGGCGATCCTAAGCGGCGAAAAAGAGGCAACGACGAACCCCCATGAAACGGCATCATAAGCACCATTTGGTCAAACTTTTGAGGTTACAGAGTAATGCCGGAGGCTGTAAAGCTGCCCCCGAGCGCCAAGGGCGCGGAGCCAACCTGGCAGCTTCGCATCTATGGTGCCTATCCCATCACGGCCAACGAAACCGGCGAAGAACCGGTGTTGAGTTTGCCTGATCCCGGCCGCAAAGCGGTTTCCATCGGGGTCATTCTGCATGGGAAAACACTTGCCTTCCCGCTCCCGCAGGGGATTCAGGCAGGCCAAAGCACCCAGAAATTTTGAAAAACTGGAGCCGAATATGCAAAGTGATGCGTAGATGCGCTCCCTGACGTTTTACCGTGTGGCCTCAAACCGTTTGCGATAGGCCCGTGGAGAACATCCCATGATTTTCCGGAAGCAACGCGAGAAATAATAGGCATCCTCATAGCCCACAGCGGATGCAATCGCAGTGATGGAGTCGGGCGTTGTCGCCAGAAGGGATGCCGCATGCTGCACCCTTTGCCTGAGAATAAAGTCGAGGGGCGAAAACCCGGTCTGTTTCCTGAAGAGCGTGGAATAGTGAGATGAGGAAACGCCGGCCTGGACGGCGAGTTCCTCCAACCGGTGCAGATGCATCCAGGAGGAGCGCAAATGCTCCACCGAGGCCGCAACGCGGGACTGGGCCGACCAGGTCGCCCCCACCTGGCGGCGCAGCCGTGAAAGCACCCCCAGCGAAAAGCGCAGGGCGGCGGCGGCCTCAATCAAATTCAGGAGGGAGTAGCCTTGCTCCAGAATGGAGTGCACGCGGTCCAGGGCGAGTTCCCCGATTCTGTCCACAGGCAGCCGACAGAGAGGTCCTGTTTCCTGCTCAAACACCATATCCCGCCAAGCCCTCACCTCGGTCCCTTCAAAATGCACCCACTCAATGGTCCAGGGAGCGGCAGGGTCGGACGCGTAACAATGCGGCACCAAAGCGGGCAACCAGGCAACATCCCCCGCCTTGATGGGGATTGCATCCCCGCCATGGATGTGCACCTGCCCGGACCCCGCGATGCAGACAATCAGCAGTTCTGCGGGAGCCCCTTGGTTTCTCTGAACGAAATGGCTGGTTGCCTTGGGGAAAAATCCAGCATCCGTCACGCGCAGCCCGCAAAGCAGGGCGTGGGAGCCAAGTCGTTCCCAGACAGGGGTGGGAACGACCACCATACGCTGGCCGGAGAAGCCGTGACGACGCTTGAGGGGCATGCTCATTTATTGTAAGATCGTGCAGGTTTTTCGGATTCCCGTCCATTGTTTTTCCGGGGCACTTGGAGGATGCTTGGGGAAATCTCCCAACTCACCCCCCTGGAATTTTCCCTCACTCTATGTATTCCTGCGTCCAAGTCCGCCGCGAACCGGTCAGGCTTCCCACCTACGAGCCGTTGCCTCCCGACAAAAACCCGATGTTCATCGAAAAGCGGGTGTACCAGGGCAGTAGCGGCAGGGTTTATCCGCTGCCCTTTTTTGATCGCATTGCCGAAACGATGACGGAACGCGAATGGGATGCGATCTGGCTTGAGAATGATTTCATCAAGGTCATGGTTTTGCCGGAGATTGGCGGGCGCATCCATGTCGGCTACGACAAGACCAACGGCTACGATTTTTTCTATCGTCAGGAGGTGATCAAGCCGGCGTTGGTGGGTTTGGCCGGGCCGTGGATTTCAGGCGGGGTCGAGTTTAATTGGCCGCAGCATCATCGTCCCGCGACCTTCATGCCCGTGGATGTGGAGATTGAAAAGCACGCCGACGGCAGCGTGACGGTGTGGTGCAGCGACCACGACCCGATGGCGCGCATGAAGGGGATGCATGGCGTCTGCCTCCACCCGGACAAGGCGTTCATTGAACTCAAGGTGCGCGCCTACAACCGCACCTCTTTTGTACAGACCTTCCTCTGGTGGGCGAATGTCGCCACGCGTGTGCACCAGGATTACCAGAGCTTTTTTCCGCCGGATGTTTATTACGTCGCCGACCACGCGCGCCGCTCCATGAGCGAATATCCGCTGTGCAAAGGCCATTATTATGGAGTCGATTATGGGACGCGCGGGCAAAACGGTGTCCCGCAACACGAGGCGCCCGCACAATTTCTCCCGCCGAACTGCGGCGGCAAGGCGGCATCGGATTACGCGCCCAATGACCTTTCGTTTTACGCCAACATTCCCGTGCCGACTTCCTACATGTGCATGGGGTCGCAGGAGGACTTTTTTGGCGGTTACGACCACGCGGCGCAGGCGGGCGTGGTCCATGTTGCCAGCCACCACATTTCGCCCGGCAAAAAGCAGTGGACGTGGGGCAACCACGAATTCGGCTACGCATGGGATCGCAATCTCACCGAGCCCGACGCAAAGGGGGAATACGCCCCTTACATCGAAACCATGGCCGGAGTTTACACGGACAACCAGCCGGACTTTTCCTTCCTCGCGCCGGGGGAAACCAAAGCATGGAGTCAGTATTGGTATCCGATCCAACAGATCGGCCCCGCCCAGCACGCCAATGTGGATGCCGCAGTGAGCCTGCGCATAAAGGAAGGCCGCGCCCGCGCCGGAGTTTCCGTTTCCAGCGTGTTCAGCAACGCGACCGTCACCGTGTTCGCCAAAGGCCAGAGCCTTGCGAGCTTCCCGTGCGACCTCGCGCCGGGGCGTTCCCTTTGCGAAGAGATTGCGCTGCCGCAAGGAACCGCCGAGACCGATCTGCTGCTGCGCGTGCTGGATGCCGAAGGGCGCGAGGTCATCGCCTATGCCCCCAAGCTGCGCGTGGAGAATGCGGAGGTGCCGCCGCCTGCCACTGAGCCGCCGCAGCCCGCGGAGATCGCGAGCGCGGACGAGCTTTACATCACCGGGCTGCATCTTGAGCAATACCGCCATGCGACCCGCAACCCGGAACCCTATTGGCGGGAGGCGTTGCGGCGCGATCCGGCGGATGCGCGCTGCAACAACGCACTCGGCCTCTGGCATCTGCGGCGGGGGGAATTCGCGCAGGCGGAAACCCATTTCCGCAAAGCCATCGAGCGGCTCACCCTGCGCAATGCGAATCCGTACGACGGCGAACCGCTCTACAACCTCGGCCTTGCGCTGCGCCACCTCGGGCGCGAGAAGGAAGCCTACGCGGCGTTTTACAAGGCCACCTGGAATCAGGCATGGCAAGCCGCAGGCTACCACCAGATTGCCGAACTCGACTGCGTGGCCCAAAACTGGAGTCTCGCGCTGGAACACATGGACCGCTCCCTGCGCCTGAATACCGAGAATCTCCGCGCACGCAACCTCCGGGTGCTTGTGCTGCGAAACCTCGGCCTCGAAGCGCAAGCCGATGAAACCCTCCAGGCCACGCTTGCGCTCGACCCGCTCGACTGGTGGGCGCGCTTGCTGGCGGGGGAACCGCTGCGCTGCGACACGCAAACGCACCTGGACCTCGCGCTAGACCTCGCGAGGGCCGGCTTTTTCTGCGAGGCCGTCGAACTGCTAAAACCCGTCACGCCCGATGCAGGCACAGCTCCGCTCGTCGGCTACTACATGGGCTGGCTGCACCAGCATTTGGGCGAAGCTCAGGAGGCTGCCGCCTGTTATCAAGCGGCTGCAACGGCATCCCCCAGTTACTGTTTCCCGGCGCGACTGGAAGAGATCGGCATTTTGCAAGCGGCCATTGCCGCGAATCCCGCCGATGCGCGTGCACCCTATTACCTCGGCAACTTGTTCTACGACCGCAAGCGCTATGAGGAAGCGCTGGAACTCTGGGAAAAATCGGCCCAGCTCGATCCCAGCTACTCTATTACCTGGCGCAACTTGGGCATCGGTTATTTCAACATTCGCAAAAACGCAGAGTTGGCCCGGGTTGCCTACGACAAGGCGCTCTGCGCGAACCCTTCGGACGCCCGGTTGCTCTTCGAGAGTGACCAGCTTGCAAAACGGCTCGGAACCAACCCGCAAGAGCGCCTGGGCAAGCTGGAGGCATGCCCAAGTCTCGTCAAACAGCGCGACGACTTGTCCGTGGAACTCTGCGCCCTTTACAACCAGACCGGCCAACCCGGCAAGGCGCTTGCAATCATCTCCACTCGCCAGTTCCAGCCCTGGGAGGGTGGCGAAGGGCAGGCGCTCGGGCAGCATGTCCGAACCCACCTGGCCTTGGGACGCGCTACGCTGGAAAAAGGAAGAACGGGCGCGGAGGAGGCCCGCCGCCATTTCGAACACGCGCTGACCGCGCCGAGCAATCTCGCCGAATCCTGCCATCTGCTGGCCAACCAGAGCGACATCCATTACTGGCTGGGCATCGCACTGGAAGCGCTGGGCGAAGATGAACAAGCCAGAAAACATTGGCTTGCCGCGGCGAACTTCAAGGGCGATTTCCAGGAGATGAGCGTTCGCGCCTTCAGCGAGATGACGTATTACTCCGCGCTTGCCCAGGAAAAACTCGGCGAAACCGCCGCGGCGAAAAAGCTGCTGGGCGACTTGCTGACCTATGCGCAAGAGCTTCAGAAGAGCGAGGCGAAGATCGACTACTTCGCCACGTCGCTGCCGACGATGCTGCTCTTCGATGACGATTTGCAGCGGCGTCAGGAAACGGCGGCGCTCTTCATGCAGGCGCAGGCACACCTCGGCCTCGGCCACACGAATGAGGCGAAAGCGCTGCTCGCCACCGTGCTGGAACGCGACCCGAACCACGCGCTTGCGGCGGATTTACACGGCAGCATACAATCCTGTGCAACCTGACCCCCACACCACCGGCACTGTTCGAATCGAGCAAGGCTTTGCTGTCTATGTTCTCCAGAGCGAGAGCCTGGGGGAGGAGTTTCTCTGGGCCGTGCACCCTCTGGTTCCTGTTTTTCCCGGCGATGCCTTGGAATTTACCCCCGAAATACGGCAACAACTCGCTGGCGAGCCGTGGATTGACAACCTGGATTTCGGTGCAAGCCAACCCGCGTGTGCAAAGCGGTTTGTCGGGCCGCTGCGCGAGGGCTTTGCGGCAATCGGCAATGCCCAAAGCGGCGACCGGATGGCCTTCTCGTGGGACACGAAACTGAACAAAACCCTGAGCTGGTGGCTTACCCGGGGCGGATGGAACGGGTATCATCACCTGGCTCTGGAACCGGCGAACGGGTGTCCCGACTCCCTTACAACGGCATGCGATAAGCAGCGGTGCGGAGTCGTCCCGGCCCGCGCATCTCTTTCATGGCGGGTCATCATTCAGATTGATCCAGTGGCTCAAATTTTACCCCCCCCTAGATAGATCAAACCAACAAAGGCAAAACCATGATCACCACAACCTCAAGCGAATCCTCAAACCTCAAAGCCGAATACAACCTCGGCTACGTCTGGCTCATCTCCGTGGTTGCCGCGATGGGCGGCCTGCTCTTCGGCTGGGACTGGGTGGTCATCGGCGGCGCGAAACCGTTTTTCCAGCGCTACTTTGATCTGACGAGCGAGGCGCAGATCGGCTGGGCCAACAGTTGCGCGCTCATCGGCTGCCTGGTGGGGGCTCTTGCTGCCGGAGCCTTGAGCGACAAGCTCGGCCGCAAGCGGCTCTTGATTCTCGCCGCATTGATGTTCGCGGGCACTTCGATTGGCAATGCCCTGGCGGGCACTTTTGAGATTTTCGTGATGTGGCGGATTCTGGGCGGGGTGGCCATCGGCCTCGCCTCCAGTTTATCGCCCATGTATATCTCGGAAGTCGCCCCGGCGCAGATGCGCGGGAAGCTCGTTGCCATCAACCAGCTTACCATTGTCGTCGGCGTACTGGCGGCGCAGTTGCTCAACTGGTATCTCGTTCGCAATCTGCCGCAAGGCGCGACGGATGAATTCATCAAAAACTCCTGGTTCGGCCAGCAAGGCTGGCGCTGGATGTTCGGCCTGACCGCCGCGCCCTCCGTCCTGTTCTTCATCGGCATGTTTCTCGTCCCGGAAAGCCCGCGCTGGCTGGCGAAAAACGGCAAGACAGCTCGCGCGCGCGTTGTGCTGAACAAAATCGGCGGCGAAGACTATGCAGACGCAGCCATCGGCGAAATCAACTCGACGCTGGAGAATGAAAAGACCCAGCGCGTCCGCTTTGCCGATTTACTGGAGCCGAAGATGCGAAAGGTGCTGGTTCTGGGCGTAGTGCTGGCGGTTTTCCAGCAATGGTGCGGCATCAATGTGATCTTTAATTACGCCGAGGAAATCTTCAAGGCCGCGGGCTACGACATTTCCAGCGTCTTGAAAAACATCGCGTGGACGGGCTCGGTGAATTTGGTGTTCACCTTCGTCGCGTTGGGTGTGGTGGACAAAGGCGGACGGCGTCCCTTGATGCTCATCGGCTCGGCGGCGCTGACGTTCATCTACATTGCCATGGGCTTCTGCTACCATAGCCATGTCCAGGGCCTGCCGATGCTGCTGCTGGTGCTGGCGGCCATTGGCTGCTACGCGATGTCGCTCGCTCCAGTGACGTGGGTGGTTATTTCCGAAATTTTTCCCAATCGGATCCGGGGCGTAGCAATGTCCGTCGCGGTTTCCGCGCTCTGGATTGCCTGCTTCCTGTTAACCTATACGTTCCCGATTTTAAACGCGCAGCTCGGCTCCGCAGGTACCTTCTGGCTCTACGCAGCCATCTGCGCCGCCGGTTTCGCGTTCATCTTTGTCAAGCTGCCGGAAACAAAAGGCAAAACCCTGGAGCAGCTTGAAAAGGAACTCGTTAAATGACGCCAGCGAGGTATTCGTTGCAAACGCCTCCAAACAAGCCGCTGTCCGAAGTCGCTGCCCGCCTCCGCGCCCGCTGCCCAGCCTGGCAATGATGAATCTGACGGGAATGAACCTGTTGCGGCCCACCAAATTCTCGAAGGGCCCGAATTTGGTAACTTTTCGGTCAACCAACCCATCTTACAGTGTAAATTTTTGGACTGTAAATCCGCTGGCTTACGCCTTCAATGGTTCGAATCCATTCCTGCCCACCATCCTGAAACCCCTGTAAATACAGGCATTTAGCGGGGTCGGGTTTGGGGCAGTGAGGATGGACATCTCCGACAGTGAAGGATTATCGTCACGCACCGGTGGAACTGCTGCGTGTGCAGGCATTCGAGAATTTGGGAGAAGAGAATTTTGCCCTGATTCATCCCGCATTGGAGCGGGGGCGGCGGCGAAATCACAGGGCGAGTTCAAATCGCTCCCACCCCTCCGCGTTCGCTTCCGGCTCTTCATCAGCTCTTTATAACAAACTCACCATCAGTTAACTCGACACCAGTGGATGTGCCTAATAATTTCCCCCAAAATGCTATCAAAACGCACTTGTTTTAGCCTAAAGTGAGCACCATTTATGAAGCCCGTTTCCCTCATTACCGGTTCTTCGCGCGGCATCGGCCGTGGCATCGCCCTCGAACTTGCCAAAACGGCATCCCATCACCTTGTCATCAACTACGCAGGCAACGAAGCGGCAGCGCTGGAATGCCAGCAACTCTGTCTGGAAGCCGCCAGGGGGCAAATCCGCGTGGAGATCCTCCAAGGGGATGTTACCCTGGCTGCCGACCGTGCGCGGATGATCGATTTTGTGAGGGAGAAGTTTGGGCGGCTCGACCTGCTGGTGAATAACGCGGGGGTGGCGCCCAATGTGCGCGCTGACATTCTTGACGCGGGCGAGGAGAGCTTTGACCGCCTTATGAACATCAACCTCAAGGGGCCTTATTTTTTGACGCAACTTGCGGCAAAGCTCATGGCGGAATCCGAGCCGCTGCCGGGGGCATCGCGTGCAGTGGTCACGGTCACGAGCATTTCAGCCTTCACTGCCTCGGTGAATCGCGGGGACTACTGCATTGCAAAGGCGGGGCTCTCAATGATGACCAAGCTCTATGCGGTGCGGCTGGCAGAGTTCGGCATCAATGTGTTTGAAATTCAGCCCGGGGTTATCGCCACGGACATGACCGGCGCAGTGAAGGAAAAATACGACCAGATGTTTGCCGATGGGCTTGCGCCGATCAATCGCTGGGGGCAACCCGGTGACATTGGCAAATGCGTGGTTGCGGTTGCGGGGGGGCTCTTCCCGTATTCCACCGGCCAGGTCTTCCAGATCGACGGCGGTTTCCACATGCACAGACTCTAGGAGGTGTATCCGCAGATTGACGCAGATTTTTTCGCCCATGATTACGATTAATAACCAGCTTCAGCCGACTGATCTCCTCGGCAAGATCCAGAACCTTTGGGAGGCGTCCGCGCCCAAGATTCTATCCATCGACAAGGACGACGTGCCGGGAACGGCTACGCCGGTTTACACGGTCAAAGGCAAATACACGGCGCGCGGCTGGACGGAATGGACGCAGGGGTTTGTCTATGGTTCGGCGCTTTACCAGTTTGACGCAACGGGCGATGAGGCGTTCTTGGAGCTGGGCCGAAACAAGACCATCACGCGGATGGCGCACCACATTACGCATATCGGCGTGCATGACCACGGGTTCAATAACGTCAGCACCTACGGCAACCTGCGCCGTCTGATGGGTGAGGGGAGGATCCCCACCGACCAGCGAGAAAAGGAATTCTACGAGCTTGCCCTTAAATGCACCGGGGCGGTGCAGGCCGCGCGCTGGAGCAAAATTTTTAATGGTGAAGGTTATATCTATTCCTTCAATGGGCCGCACTCGCTTTTTGCTGACACCATTCGCTCACTGCGGGCGCTGGCCGTTTCGCACCAGCTCGGACATGTGCTCATGGGGGAGCGCGACGTGAAGATTTCGCTGCTGGAGCGCTTGATCCAGCACGCTCGCACGACCGCCACGTTTGCCGTCTACTACGGCGAAGGGCGCGACGCCTACGACATCTTGGGCCGCACGGCGCACGAGAGCATCTTTAATATGAACGATGGCAATTTCCGTTGCCCGAACTCGCAGCAGGGTTACGCGCCGTTCAGCACTTGGACACGGGGACTTGCGTGGATTCTCTGCGGGTATCCCGAGCAGTTGGAATTTTTGGAAACGCTTTCGGATGCGGAGCTGGAGCCATTTGGCGGGCGGGCAAAGGTTGAGGCGGATTTTCTCAAACCGGCACGGGCTACAGCGGATTTTTACCTGGAGCACACGCCCACCGACGGCATTCCGTATTGGGACACCGGGGCGCCGCTATTGCACAAGCTGGGCAACTATCTCGACCGTCCGGCGGAACCGTTCAACGATTACGAACCGGTGGATAGCACTGCGGCGGCAATCGGGGCGCAAGGGTTGCTGCGCCTGGGTCGTCATCTCGCTGCGCGCGGCGATGCGGACGGGGAGCGCTACTGGAAGGCTGGTCTCACGGTGGCTCACACGCTTTTTGGCGAACCGTATCTGAGCACGGATCCGAATCACCAAGGGTTGCTGCTCCACTCGGTGTACCACCGGCCGAACGGCTGGGACTACATTCCCGAGGGCCAGAAAGTGCCGTGCGGCGAGTCGAGCATGTGGGGAGATTATCACCTGCGCGAACTGGCGCTCTACATCCAGCGCGAAGCCAAGGGGCAACCGTATCTGCAATTTTTCCGCTAACACCTCGCAATACTTTCTATGAAAATCACACGCATTCCGACCCTCCGCACCATTGAGCAGTTCCGCGAATACATTGCGGCGCTGGGGATTGATCTTCAGGCCGAGGATGACGTTGCCGTTGGCGGTGATTCGCCGTTGACGAAGTCGCTGTCCTGGAGGGGACGTACGATTGGAAATCGGTTTGCGATTCATCCCATGGAGGGTTGGGACGGGACGACTACGGGCGGGGTGACGGAGACGATGATCCGGCGCTGGGAGCGGTTTGGGGAGAGTGGGGCGAAGATGATTTGGGGCGGCGAGGCGATGGCGGTGCGTCCTGAGGGGCGGGCGAATCCCAACCAGATCATCAA
>Ga0118677_10006342_pt1 | contig 20073 bp, 19 predicted proteins | sample AliMusrvi5mmetaG_FD_86154 | JGI IMG/M metagenome (GOLD analysis project Ga0118677, IMG submission 86154)
CTTCAGATTTTGGTTTGTGTCGTTCTGACAAATCGTTGACACAGACTATCCCACTTTCAAATTCCTTTATGCCTAATGCCACCGCTGAGCGACTCCAGCCAAATTCATTTTCGGCAACCCGAGGCTTACCGTCCAATATGGTCAGCACAACATCTCCCATTGCTTGGCGTCGAACTGGCCACGGAATTAAAGTAACCAGTCGAGTAATCAGCCCTGCTATCTCAGGAGTAATGCCGTTTCGATTCAGTACAGAGGTCTTCATATGCAAGTTCTCCAGTTTTTACGTCGCAGTATGAAGATATTATAATAGGTATATCAGTATTTACCAAATCACTAAGTAATCCGGTTAACGCAAAAAAGGAGCTCTTCAGCTCCTTTTTTGCGAATCAATAGCTATTGAAGGATCACCTTATCTGCGATGTCCGTGATGATGATGCACAGGATAATAGCGATGATGATGCCTGCGTGAAGCAAGAACATCAGTATTGAAAGTACCAAGGATAACCGCTACAATTCCAACAATTCCTGCAATCTGCAACAATGCATTTTTCATTATGGTTCACTCCTGTTAAATATTGTTGAATCAAAGAGATATGAGCTACAAAAAAGGATTCCTAAAACGTTTCCCCCCTACTATGTAATGAATTTTTTTATTTATAAAAAACCAAATGAGTCTGATTTCTATTGAATTTTTCCGGCTTAAAGAACTGTAACCTGAACGAAGTGAGAAAACAGATCAACTGTAGATGATTTATTTACGGTAATAACTTTGAATTCCTGAAAATATTGTGTTTTACAAAAAAAATAATACCTTGATATCATAATGCGCTTATCAGTTTATTGCTCCTGTACCCTTTTTTCTCTGCCGGAGTAGTTTGTACACCATTTCGGAGGCATCTTCCGAATTCAGACACTCCGAAAAAATTCTATCCATTTTGACATTTGTGACCGCGGTCAGTTTTGCCGTACGCTATGCAGTAGCATCTTGATGTCAAAGACATCCTGATCATACCTGAAGGCCAAGCCGTGTTCATTTCGGATGTTTTGTTATGACTGGTCTGCTGCTGATAAATTTTAGCAACATCAATTAAAATAAACCATTACATCAACAATCTAAATAACATGCAACATGTCAAAAGCCGCATTAGTTGAAAAAATTGCCGAACAGGCCAACCTGACGAAAGCAGATGCAGATCGCGCCGTAAAAGCCTTTATCAATGTTGTATCATCTTCTTTGAAGAGTGGTGACGATGTTGCCCTTGTTGGATTCGGTACATTCACCACTGTTGACAGGGCAGAAAGACCGGGACGCAACCCACTCACCGGCGAGGCAATTACCATCGCGGCAAAAAAAGTTGTTAAGTTCAAACCGGGGAAAACTTTGAAGGATCAGATCGGTGAATGATCACTGACTGTCCGTATTTCCCGGTTTTTTTAAGTCCATCATGCAAGAGCAGTTGATGGACTTTTTTTTCTCCTGAACTTCGTTAAAACACATCTTCCTTCAACGCCGGAAAACCAGATCATTTATGATTGTATGCTTGTACAAGCTGATCATTCAATACCCTTCCGGTTTATTTTTTAGTCGGAAGAGGCCACTTTACAGGTTCATTGGATTTTGGAGTCAAAATCACACTCTTCTTTACCGGAGCAGGCGAAGGTTCTGGTTCAATTTTACCCGTCAAGATCTTCTCAAATAACTGCTTCCCTTTTTTAATAGCCCAGCTGAATATGCTTGATCCTTTTTGATCGATCGATTCAATAGCCATGATTGTTTTCTTACTTATAATGTTAGAGCGATACCCGAAACATAATTGCGTTCATTTTTTGCAATTTTCCATTGCGCATCACTACTATACACATAAATAACACGACTTCACCTATAAAAATCAGAACATCGAATGGGCTCCAAGTTCCTGCCCCGCGAGCCCCCCTTTCAACACCCGCGCATAAAAATCCCGTAACGTATCACTTCCATAGGATGGGGTTGCGTCCGCATCGTATTTACCTGTTGCAGTGTTGAGCACAAGCATTGACTCTGAGGTATAGTATCGACCGATCCTTGCAAACTCAGCCTTATCCTGAAGCACTGGAAAGAGCTTTGAAAGAAGAGTCATCACTGGAATAATAACATCAAAAATCATGGGTGAGACTTTTTTGAACTTCGGTTCTCGACCAAGCAGTTCAAACAGCAACTCGCCCTGCTCTTTAGCCGATATCGCTTTCCCCGGCCCTCCGATGGGAAGGATTTTATTCTGTCTGGATCTATCTTCGATGCAATCAGCCATAAAACGGGCAAGGTCTGCTTCGCTGATCGGCTTGCATGACGTAAGCTCCCCATTGCCGAACATGATGTACGGCTTCCCTTTTTTAACAGACTCCACCTGCCCGGCTATAGATTTAAAAAAAGCCGTAGGGCGCACAATCGAGTAGGTCAACCCGGACTCAATCAGCTCCTTCTCAAATTTCAGTTTGGCCCTCTGAAATTCAAGCAGAGGCTTCTGGACACAGATAGCCGAAAGCAGCACAAACTGAGTAGCACCAGCTGCTTTACCCGCTTCAAGAGCATTATGGGTGGCCTGATAGTCAATCATCCAGGCATCCTTGATCCCCCCTGTTCGAGAAGTCAGACATGAGACAACAACATCAAACCCCTCCCCTCGGATACCATCTTTCATAAGGGAGTTCATATTACTGACATTGCCAAAACGAACCTCTGAGCCCTGCAGTTGCTGCCGTGTAAGATCAGCTGTAGTCGCAGCATCAACACCTGAGCGCTCACGCGCAAAACTGACCACATGGTACCCTCTGGCAACCAGTTCACGGACAACAAATTTGCCGATATACCCTGTGGCACCCACCACAAAAACACGTTTAGGCAAAGATGAAGACGGATTCCCTGAAGAAAAAAAGCTCAAGGCTCAATAAATTTTATACGTTTGAAAGCCAGGCATGTACAACACGACACAACAGCAACAAAAAGTTGAATATAATAATAGGGACTGATCTATCCTCTGACCTCAGCACTGTTTTGTGTCACCCCGAACTCCTGTGAGGGGTCTTTCCTCGCTCCACAGTCCTCAGTCTTCACCGCTAACTGCCGACTGAACACTGCCCCCCCTGTCAAAGATGAGAGAGTTTCAATCCAATGATCCCGATGACAATAAAGGTAAATGAAAGAATCCTGAAGAATGTTGCAGGGTCTTTGAAAAGTACTATTCCCAAAACAAACGCCCCGGCAGCCCCGATCCCTGTCCAGACGGCATAAGCCGTTCCCATAGGTATGGATTTTTGTGCCAGCCAGAGAAACAAGCCACTGGCACTCATAGACAATACTGCAAACAGCATCCAGAGCGTCTTATGGGCTGTGGTCTGTGAAAGCTTCAGCCCGAGGGGCCAGCCAATCTCAAACAAACCTGCCACTATCAAATATATCCAGGCCATAGACGCTCCTTATCTGGTATTCCAACCAAAACCAGTCAGCAGTCGGCAGTAAGCAGTAATCAGTGAAAACTGAAGATTGCCGGCTGCCAACTGCCCACTCTTTACCTTCTTCCCTGCCCACTGGCGACTGCCAACTGATACCCCTCAGGCTTCCATATGGTTCACTGTCAGATAACGCTGATGCCAGCTTAAGGCCTCGTCGAGCAGATGTGGAGTATGTTTTCCATGGGAATGTGCCAAAGCGCGCTCCTGATAGTCCTGAAGTGCCGGCTTGAAATGCGGGTGGGCGCAGTTTTCAATGATTACCTTGGCACGCTGGGTTGGAGAGAGGCCACGCAGATCAGCAAGACCCTGCTCGGTAACCAGTATCTGTACATCGTGTTCAGTGTGATCGACATGTGATGCCATGGGCACAATGCAGGAAACATGACCGTTTTTTGCCATCGATGGTGTCATGAATATGGAGATGTAGGCATTACGCGCGAAATCTCCTGAACCGCCAATACCGTTCATGATAGCACTGCCCATAACATGGGTGGAATTAACATTGCCGTATATATCGGCCTCAATCATGCCGTTCATGGCAATAACACCAAGGCGGCGAATGATTTCCGGATGGTTGCTGATTTCCTGAGGACGTAGAATAATCTTGTCCTTGTATTCATCAAGATGGGTATAAAGTGTCTCAAGCGCCTTATTACTCAAGGAGAAAGCTGTCGCTGAAGCAAAGGTAAGCTTGCCGGAATGGATCAAATCGAGCATGCCATCCTGCAATACTTCGGTATAGGCGGTCAGATTCTCAAATGGCCCGTGATTCAGACCAGCCATAACGGCATTGGCAATATTACCGACACCCGATTGCAGTGGCAACAGGTTCTTCGGGAGGCGCCCTCGCTTCACTTCATGTTCAAAAAATTCAAGGATATGGCTCGCAATAAGGCGGGAATTTTCATCAGGTTCCGAAAATGCTGAATTTCGGTCCGGACTATGGGTTTCGACGATAGCAATAACTTTATTAGGATCACAATGCAGGTATTTGTCGCCGATCCGGTCATGTGGATGAACAAGAGGGATTGGCAGGCGATTCGGCGGCAGACTCGTACCATAATAAATGTCATGCATCCCTTCAAGACGCGCGTCCTGACATGAGTTTACTTCAAGGATTACCTTGTCAGCCTGATCAAGCCAGGTCTTGTTGTTGCCAACCGATGTGGAAGGAATCAGACGTCCGTCTTCGAGTATGCCGGCTACTTCAACCACTGCGATATTCAGTTTTCCTAAGAATCCGAACCAGACGAACTGGGCTACATGAGAGAGGTGAATATCGATATATTCCATCTCTCCGGCATTAATGCGATTTCGGCAAACGGGATCGGATTGATAAGGAAGACGCATCTCAACTCCATCAACCTTGGCCAGGGCTCCATCAAGCTCCGGGGCTGTTGAAGCGCCAGTCCATACTCCTATCCTGAATTTCCGGCCGTTACTATTGGCCTCCTCAATGCGTCTGGCAAGCGCAGCAGGCACCTCTTTGGGATAGCCTGAACCGGTAAATCCGCTCATGCCGACATTGTCACCAGAAGAAATAAGGGCTGCGGCCTGATCTGCCGACATGATTTTGCCTTGTAAGGCATTGCAAAGGACGCGGGATGGTTTGTTCATGTTTTGCATAACTCCATTCAAGATTGACGAACGACAATGCTTAAACTCTGACCTGAAAACGGATTGGCTTCTTTTTGCCTTGAATATTACAGTTAACAAAACCCAGGGATAAAACCTACTGCTTTGTCACTTTCAAGTTTTGGAAGTGATGAACATACGATATTATTTCCTGCAATAAAAAAACTCTCACACCTCACCCATCGGCCCATCCTTAAACCCGGTCCGCAATCGGCAATTGGCAGTCGGCAGTGAAGATGGCAGGCTGTTGACTGCTCACTGCAATTTGCCTACTGCCGCCTGCCAACCCCTCCCTTTCTTACCTCAGTACTCAGAACTCAGAACTCAGAACTGAGTAATGTTCTTCCCCCATATTTTATAGGTCCTATCGGACCCATACGGCCTAAACGACCTATTCCCCATCTTCGCCAGTTAAAGAATTCCACCGAATAGCTATATTGCCTCATTATTTTAAAACCTGACCCGCACTACCCTTATGGAGCATAGTCCCGGAAAAAAACCGGAATGGTTGAAAATCAAGTTAACTGCAGGAGCATCGTTTGCCACAACAAAACAGCTGCTGAACCGCCAGAGCCTGAATACTGTCTGCCGCTCCGCATTGTGCCCTAACCTGCACGAGTGCTGGTCACGGGGCACGGCAACTTTCCTGCTCCTCGGCAATGTCTGTACCCGCACCTGCAGGTTCTGTGCAGTCGGAAAGGCAGCAAGCCCCCCCCTGCCAGATCCTCTGGAACCCGAAAACATCGCTCTTGCCATTCAATCCATGCAGGTGAAGCATGCCGTTCTTACCAGCGTTACCCGTGACGACCTCCAAGATGGAGGCGCAGAACATTGGGTAGCAACTATACGTGCCATCCGATCACTTAACCCGTTGGCCACCATAGAGTGTCTTATTCCGGATTTTCAGGCCAACGAAAGCGCTCTTGACATGGTGATGGCGGAAAAACCTGAGGTACTGAACCATAATATTGAAACAGTGCCCTCCCTTTACTCGAAGGTACGCCCGCAGGCCAGCTACCAGGCATCACTGCAGCTTTTGCAGCGAGCTAAAAAGAAGCACGGCCTCTCTACCAAGTCAGGTCTCATGGTTGGTATGGGTGAAACTGCCATGGAGATTACCGATTCACTCCAGGACCTTGTACGTCATGGCTGCGATATGGTAACCATCGGTCAATACCTCCAGCCATCCTCCGGGCACATGCCTGTTAGTCGCTATGTCACGCCGGAGGAATTTGAGCAATACCGCAGCATTGCCGAATCTGCAGGCTTCAAGCAGGTGCAGTCAGCACCTTTTGTCCGAAGCTCCTATCATGCAGAAGCTTATGCCAGTAACACAGCAGCTCTTTCTTAACCTATAACCACAACTAAGTAATGGAACTATCGGTACCGGTGATGATTTATGCCTACTGGGCGTTTGCTTTTCTTGTAGGCTTTATCTTTTTCAAGAAGGATATTCTGTCGTTCAACAGGGATTTCGACACCCGGAGAATCACGCTCTTCATTGCCTCTCTCCTGATTGTTGCAATTAATGCCTGGGTCTATTCGCATTCCACAACCGACGGAGGCCGCAAGCTCGATATCCTGACAGTCCTGATATTCACTATCGGCAACGGCATTGCTGAAACCTTCATGTTCTACGCTGTTTTTCAAATCGGCACAGCCCTAGCCGGCAAGTTCACCAAAAATCCATGGGTACTCTTCATCACCGGCTTTATCCTCTTCATGGTCTACAGTGGCCTTATCCACGGCCTCTTCTGGATAAATATCCTGCCGACACATGTAGTACAGACCAGTCCCTATAAACCATTTTTCATGCCCGTACAGATGCTCATAGCCTGCAGCTGGGCATTAACCTTCTTCTGGTACCGCGACATCAGAACCGTAATCCTTCTCCACTCCATGATCGATCTAACCATGGCCCTGAACGTAAAATTCTCACTCTTCCACTAATCAAAGCCCTGCAAGCTCAGCACTCCGCAATGAGTACTCAGAACTATCCCCCCTCCCGTGTCATCCCGACCAACGGGAGGGATCTCTCTCTATTGCCCACTGCTAACTGCCGACTGCCAACGTTCCCTTTCTTAACTCCTCCCTCCTTAGCTACCCTGCAGGCTGAGCTGAATAAGCAATTTGCGCTGATTGCGTTGCTGGATAATGATTTGAGTAAACTGGATACCCGGACACGGTTGATGCTTCAATTCACAGTATTCATTCCTTCTCTATACTCTATAGTTATACAGAGACGAAACCTTTGTGAATTAAAATGGGTTGTTGTTGCTATGTAATCAAGAAATCCATCCATCCGATCGGAGGTTCCCATGCAAAAGCGCAAACTTGGAAACAGTGACCTCAATGATCGCTTTGAAAGGAGCCCGGTTGCCTGAGAGTGCGCTGAAAATGACTGGATTGTAAGGCTTTCTTGCGACAAGTCTTTTTCTCAAAACAAAATCGATTTAAACGTTACGGAGGAAATGATGACAATTAATGCACAAGGCTACGCTACCCAATCCGCAACAAGCGAACTTATTCCTTTTAACTTTCAACGCCGTGATCCACGTCCCGGCGACGTGGCAATCGAGATTCTTTATTGCGGAGTCTGCCATTCCGACATTCACTCTGCCCGCAACGAATGGGGTGGGACTCAATATCCCTTTGTTCCGGGGCATGAAATCGTCGGACTCGTAACGGCCGTCGGTAATAAGGTCGGCAAATTCAAGGTTGGTGATCTCGTCGGTGTCGGCTGTCTGGTGGATAGCTGCTGTAGCTGTCACTCGTGCAACGATGGTTTGGAGCAATATTGCGACAATGGCTTTACCGGAACCTATGGCAGCGAAGACAAGATTGGGGGCACACCGCACAAAAGGACCTTGGGCGGTTATTCAGACAAGATTACGGTTGCGGAGCGTTTTGTCCTGCGTATTCCGGCCAATCTCGACCCTGCTGCCGCCGCTCCACTGCTTTGTGCTGGCATTACAACCTATTCGCCGCTCAAACATTGGAAAGTCGGGGTCGGGCAGAAAGTTGGTATTATTGGGCTTGGCGGACTTGGACATATGGGTGTGAAATTAACCCACGCCATGGGCGCTCATGTGGTGATGATTACAACTTCACCCGAAAAAGGACAAGACGCCAAAAAGCTAGGTGCGGATGAAGTGCTGCTGTCAAAGAACGCCGATGCGATGAAGGCGGCGGAAAATAGTTTTGACTTCCTTCTCAACACAATTCCTGTTGGACATGATGTTGATCCTTATATGGCGCTCCTGAAGCGTGACGCGACAATGGTGGTTGTTGGAGCCGTTGAGCCTTTGACTGAAGTAAGTGGTGTTCCATTCATCTTCCGTCGTCGTTCTATGGCGGGCTCGCTGATAGGCGGATTGCCTGAAACGCAGGAGATGTTGGATTTCTGCGGTATACACAACATCACTTGCGACATTGAGATGGTCAACATGAAGGATATTAACAAAGCCTATGACCGAACAGTCAAGGGCGACGTGAAATATCGCTTTGTCATCGACATGGCTTCCTTGAAATCCTGACACAGAGATGAAGTAATGAAAATCATACGAAACGGTTCACAGCCATCAACCAAAGAACCGGACGAATACTTTACAGGAACGGTGCAGAGCAATCTGTACTTTGCAGGAACCGAACCAGCAGCTAAGGAAATGATCAATGTCAGACAACCTAACCGCTGTGCAAAAGGCATACGGAGATATTTCTCCCAAACTCGCAGATATCAGTGACCAGAGGCAATAGCTGAAAAAGTTTGAAGAAAGCTCGACATCTAACTCAAGAATAATGATATGACAAAACACACGCCGACAAATGTTATCGTAGTCATTGGAACCGGGTCAATCGGTCAAGCGATTGCACGACGGGTCAGCGCAGGGAAACATGTAGTGCTCGCTGATTTGCGTCAAGAAAACGCTGATATGGCGGCAAAAACTTTAAGCGAAGCTGGATTCAATGTCAGTACAGCAAAAGTCGATGTGTCTTTGCGTTCTTCGGTTCAATTCCTAGTTAAGACAGCCACATCCTTTGGCGAAATTTCCGGTGTCATTCACGCTGCAGGTGTTTCCCCTTCTCAAGCATCGCCGGAAACAATCCTGAAGGTTGATCTTTACGGAACCGCGCTTGTTCTTGAGGAATTCGGCAATGTTATCGCGCACGGCGGTTCTGCTGTCGTCATTGCATCACAATCGGGACATCGTCTTGGCGCGCTGACGGTTGAGCAGGATAAAGCCCTTGCAACAACACCAGTTGAAGAACTCCTCGCCCTTCCAATGCTTCAGTTAAACCAGATCAAGGACTCCCTTCACGCTTATCAGCTGTCAAAACGTGGAAACTCATTGCGCGTAATGGCCGAAGCAGTGCGATGGGGCAAGCGCGGTGCTCGGGTTAATACTATTAGCCCCGGCATCATTATTACACCGCTTGCCAAAGATGAATTGACTGGCCCTCGTGGTGAAGGATATCGCCGTATGATCGAACTATGCCCAGTCAGGCGTGCGGGAACCCCTGACGAAGTTGGAAATCTGGGAGCGCTGCTTATGGGCCCGGATGGCGCGTTTATCACAGGCAGTGACTTCCTCATGGATGGCGGGGTAACGGCATCCTATCGGTTCGGCGAACTCGCTCCGGAATGACAGATGACCATTACAGAGGCAAGATGCCGCCTTGCCAGCACGAACAGCACTGCCTGAGCGTCCGCAGAAGGAAGTATTGAAACCAATTTTCATTCTGTAGTGTTAAGCTTGGATGTGGTCAATGCAAATCATTTGATAGCCAGGAAAGTGAATTTGTAAAAGCAAGGGTTCAAAGAGTGAATGAATTTAATAATGTATTTATACCGTAATATTGCATCTCGCACAATGTTATCCGTTGCAATACTCTTGTGTTCGCTGCTTTTTTATCCTTTAACAGCTCTACCAGTAAATGAAAATATTACTGATACCTCTTCATCAGAAATTATTGGATTAATGAAGGGAGAACCCGTTGTTACACTTTCACAGCTTAGTGATGGAGTTACTGGCGTAACGGGGAAAATATATATCGCCGCACCGCCCAAAAAAGTGTGGGAAGTAATAACAGATTATAATCATCATAAGAACTTTATCCCGAACGTTATCGACAGCGGTTTGATCTCAGACAATGGCACTGAACAGGTGATGTTTCAAACGGGAAAAAGCAGAATATTGATTTTCTCAATGAAGGTATATGTAAAATTAAAAATCAGTGGTGAGTATTTAAAACATCTTGATTTTCAGCAAATAAGTGGCGATTTCAAGGTGTATAAAGGAGGTTGGATTCTTGAAGATTACGCTCGGGGACGAGGAACGCTTCTTTTCTATAAATCCGAAGTTAAACCTGATTTTTTTGCTCCTTCGTTTATTGTCAGACATGTTCAGAAGCATGACTTTCCGGAGGTGCTGTCAGCAATTAAAGCAAAAGCTGAATCGACTGGCTCTCCACTTCAAAAGTGATCACAACACATGGCTCTATAATTTTTTCAGAGAAAGAAAATGAATTCTTTTCTTCTCCAGTGAGATCAGGCTCTCTTAGCAGTTCGGAAAAGTCCATTATTACGTTCATGGGAGTAAGTAACTCATAGCTGATATTGGCCAGAAACGCCGACTTTATGCGCTCGCTCTCTTCTGCTCCCAGGCGAAGGTTACTCGCTATAGGGTTGTACTGGTATTACCCTCTGCTTTCAACGCTCTCCGTGCTTAATAACCTCTATGGAGGCAGCTCTGGCCAATACTGTGCTTTTGCACCTAAGACTATCAGTTTTGAGAAATTTTTAACGGTATATTATATCTAATCACATTTTTAAAGTTACGATATTCTGGCTGTTTGAAATTTTTTATAGGTCACTCCCTTCGGTCGGGATGACACAGAAAAGAGTTCGTAAACTCAGAGTGCAATGATACTTCAACATTGAGGAGTAATATGGGGCGAGATTCGTCTATAGGTCGTTCAAAAAAAGTACCGAAAAAAGATGATGTCAAAAAAAATAAGGTCATTGATTTTCCAATAATCGGCATTGGCTCATCAGCTGGAGGTCTTGAAGCGCTTGAGCTGTTCCTGAAAAATGTCCCGTCAGAAAGCGGCATGGCTTTTGTGATTGTTCAGCATCTTGATCCTACACACAAGGGAATGATGGTTGAGCTTCTGCAGCGGATAACAGCTATGCCTGTCGTTGAGGTCACCGACCGGATCATCGTCAAGCCGGATAATGTTTATGTTATTCCTCCGAATCATAATATGTCGATTTTGCATGGAGTATTGCATTTGCTTGATATGGTGATGCCTCGGGGATTGCGACTCCCTATAGATTTCTTTTTCCGTTCCATGGCGGTTGATCTTCAGGAAAACGCTATTGGCGTGATTCTTTCTGGTATGGGTTCTGATGGAACACTTGGACTACGCGCTATAAAGGAACATGGCGGTATGGTTTTTGTGCAGGATCCGGCATCTGCCAAGTTTGACGGAATGCCCCGAAGCGCTATTGATGATGGTCGTGCTGACGTTATCGCGCCAGTGGAGGAGTTGCCGCAAAAGATTCAGGCTTTTCTGAAACATGTTCCTCGTATCCTTACCCGCCATCAAGTTGTGATTGAGGAGAGTACTCAAAGTGCCCTGGAAAAAATTATCATTCTTTTGCGGACCCATACCGGTCACGATTTTTCACTTTACAAGAAAAACACTGTCTACCGTCGTATTGAGAGGCGTATGGGCATTCACCAGATAGATAAGATTTCTGTCTACGTCAGGTTTCTGCAGGAGAACCCTCATGAAACGGAACTTCTTTTTAAGGAGCTGCTGATTGGGGTAACAAGTTTTTTCCGTGATCCACAGTCATGGGAATCATTGAAGAAGATGGTTATCCCGTCGATCATCGCCGCAAAAGCTTCTGGAAGTGTCGTGCGGGCATGGGTGGCTGGGTGTTCTACTGGTGAGGAGGCCTATTCCCTTGCTATATTGTTTCAGGATGTCATTACCTCACTGAAGCCTGCAGAAAATTTAAAAATCCAGATATTTGCAACGGATCTTGATAAAGATGCGATCGAATAGGCTCGTCGTGGAACCTATCCTTGCAATATCGCGGCAGATCTTTCTCCAGATCGTCTTCAACGATACTTTGAACAGGACAACCAGGGGTACAGGATAAAAAGAGAGGTTCGTGAAACTATTGTTTTTGCTTCCCATAATGTTGCTATGGATCCCCCTTTTACCAAGGTTGATATCATTGTATGCCGGAATTTGCTGATTTATATGGAGCAGGAACTCCAGAAAAAAATTCTCAGCTTGTTTCATTACAGCCTTAATCCTGGCGGAGTTCTCTTTCTGGGAAGTGCTGAGTCTGTAGGAAATGTTAACCATCTGTTTGAGACGATTGACAATAAAATGCGCCTTTTCCGGAAGATTCATCAAAGTCTGCGGACTGCGTCAATTCATTTCCCGACATTGCTTCCCTATCCAATACAGAAAACATCGGAAACTCCTGAGCTTCAATTGAAATCCACATTTTCAGAGCATAACATGAAATCGATAATTGACAACTTGCTCCTGCAGGATTATGCGCCGGCTACGCTCTTGACGAATGACAAAGGGGATATCATTTATATCAGTGGGCGAACCGGCAAATATCTTGAGCCGGCGGCTGGAAAGGCCAACATGAATGTCATTGCCATGGCTCGGGAAGGTTTGCGTTACGAATTGAATAGTCTTTTGAGCAGTGTCGTGCAAAAGAAAGGAGAGTTAACCAAAAAGGGGCTGATTGTTGGAACAAACGGAGGAAGACAGTTTGTTGATGTAACCGTTAAACTCCTGGAGACACCGGAATCTCTGAAAGGCATGGTATTGTTTGTTTTTCGTGACATTGCAAAAGAAACGAAATTAAAGGCTGGACATCCTCAAAGTTCCAAAAAAGAATATGGCAGCACTACAGCGTCACTGCAGGAAGAGCTTATACAGGCAAAGGATGAAAATGTTGCTATTCTTGAAGAGATGCAGACCTCGGAGGAGGAACTGAAGTCTGCAAATGAAGAATTGCAATCGGCCAATGAGGAGCTGCAGAGTACCAACGAGGAGCTGACCACATCAAAGGAGGAGATGCAGTCGCTGAACGAGGAGTTGCAGACGGTGAATCAGGAGCTGCAGACCAAAGTGAGTGATCTGTCGACTGCAAGCAATGATATGAAAAATTTGCTGAACAGCACTGATATTGCAACACTCTTTCTTGATGATAGCCTTAACATACGACGTTTTACCACCCGGACAGCCTCCATTATTAAGCTTATTGCCAGTGATGTTGGACGTCCTGTAACAGACATTGTTACTGATCTGGACTATCCTGACCTTATTGAGGATGCGCATCAAGTGCTTCATACTCTTGTTTTTACTGAAAAGCAGATTTCGGCAACGAATGGACGCTGGTTTTTGGTCAAGATCATGCCATACCGGACTCAGGATAATCGCATCATCGGGTTGGTGATCACCTTTGAGGATATCACTGTTGCAAAACAGCTGGAACATACTCTCCGTGAGCATAAGGAAAGTTTCCGGCTTTTGTTTGAAACAATGCCGGTCGGCACGACACTTCTGGATTCTAATGGAAAAATAGTGATGGCAAATCCTGAAGCTGAGCGGATTACAGGGATTGCATTGAAAGATATGCAGGGCGAAACCATCTCTGAGCTTCCGTGGAAACTTATGAGACCGGATGGTACAGCTTTTCCCCCCGAAGAGCATCCTGCTGTAATTGCGTTACGCTCCGGAATTTCAGTCAGTGGTGTTGTTCTGCGTGTGGTCCAGTCTTCGGGGAAACATTTATGGATCAAGGTGAGCGCTGTCCCTCTCATCCGGGATGGGGAGAATCAACCTGACCAGATCTATATGATGTTTTTTGAAATTGCCGAGCCCAGACAATAATCAACCACTATCTTCAATCTACATTCCGCGCTATGGTCATCCCCTGTCCATGGAAATGTGGCAAGCTCACTCGGCCCTCAGAACTCAGCACTTTCTTTCTTCCCTGCCGACCGCCCACTGCCGACTTCCAACTTTTCAACTCACCGCTATATAATCCTCACCCTTCGTTGCATCCTCAATAACCGGCAGCCCGAAAAACATTTCAGCACCTCCAACGCTCAAAGGTGCAACTTGTGTACCCTTGAACTGATCCCGTATCTTCACCATCAATTCAGGATGAACGGTTACTGAAACAGGTTTTTTAATGGTTTTGAATCCATAAAGCATAGTGGCGAAAACCTTTTCACGAAATAACTCATCACCCATCACGCATCGTCCTTTTAATTTTGTTGTGTTCTGAACTCTATTTGCCAATCTATGAAATATTATACAGCATCCGAAGCACTTAGAGCTCTGCACCGAACACGCATCACGATCTTCCGAGTCCTCCCGACCAAAGGGAGGGATCTATCTCAGTACCCGGCACTATCTTTCTTCCACTCAACGAAACTGCAGACGGAGCTGAACTGGCATTTTGAGCGCATTGATCTTTTTTTGTATTCTTAAGCTGAGGTATTAACCCAGCTTCAGCCTACCCAAAAGGAGCACTCCATGCCGATACCATCGGAATATCAACGTGCAACAGATGACTTCTACAGGTTCCTTGTAAAGGTGCGCGACCTTTCTGGCTTCGGAAGCACTCATCAGGCATATACAATGATGCAGGGGGTGCTGCAGACTTTTCGCCGCCGTCTTGAAATCAGGGATGCCATCTTGTTTGCATCGGTATTGCCACCAGTTGTACGAGCTGTTTTTGTAGCGGACTGGGATACCAACGACCCGGTTCGCCCATTCGAGGATCGTACAATCATGACCGAGGAAGTCAAGGCGCTACGACCCGGACACAACTTTTCAACCCGGACGGCTATTCAAGATGTCTCAACAGCTCTAAGGCAATGCATCGACGAAAAAGCATTCGATCAGCTCCTCTCAAAGCTCCCTGAAGGCGCTCAGGAATTCTGGCAGGTGTAATAACTCGCTCAGTCTTCAGTCTGCAGTCCACAGTCCCCACTCTTCACTGCAAACTGCCCACTGCTAACTGCCCACTGCCAGCTCATCCCCCGTCCCTCAGCACTATCCTTCTTCCCTGCCGACTGCCGACTGGAAACTGCCGACTCTTAAACCCGGGAACTGATTATATTCCCCGCTACGTTTTAAATAACACAGTCAGATCTTTCAAGGTTTAGCCAATACGTAAAGGGAGTTATGAAATCTTTTAAAGGTACAGTGCTTGTTGTCGGAGCTACCGGCAGAACAGGAGCATGGGTCGTCAAGCGTTTGCAGCATCATCGAATAGACTTCCGTCTTTTTGTTCGATCAGGAGCAAAAGCCATGGAGCTTTTTGGTCCGGAGGTGATTGATAAACTTACCATAGGCTCGATTGAACATCCTGAAGAGATCAAAGCAGCTATAGGACAAGCTGAAGCAGTGATCTGTGCTATCGGTGGAAATGTAACCGACCCGAAAGCTCCTCCACCCTCTGCTATTGACCGTGATGGCGTGAAAAGGCTGGCATTGATTGCCAGAGAGAGCGGTGTTAAACATTTTGTTCTTATAAGCTCCCTGGGAGTAACCAAACCTGATCATCCCCTGAACAAATACGGACAGGTGCTCACCATGAAACTTGAAGGTGAAAACGAAGTTCGTAGACTCTTTGCCGACCCTGGGTATGCATACACTATTCTTCGTCCCGGTGGCTTGATCGATGGTCCGCCAATGAATCATGCGCTGCAGTTTGATACCGGCGACAGGATTCCCACTGGCGTTATCGACCGGAGTGATGTAGCTGAAGTAGCCGTCATTTCACTGTTCACCCCCGAAGCCCGCAACCTCACCTTCGAGCTCATACAGTCTGAAAGAGCTCAACAATCCTCACTCAGTAACTATTTTATTCAAAAATAACACACACCTAAAAAGCAAGTTCTCAAGATAATATTTACAAGTTATCTACACTATACTCTACTTATTATACCAGAATCGATGTTATAATAAGTAGATAAAGAAAACATATTTAACTTGCAACAATATAATTTGTTAACGAAAATTAACACTATAAATAAAGCACTATAAATGTAAATCTTAGAACTAATTAAAAAATATAATACGACGCAAATATAACCAGTTATACTAACAAAAAACTAACCGTAAAGATTATTAAAATATTTCCATGTTGTAAAGTTTATTTTATTTCATTAAAAGTACTTATAACACTCTAAGAGAGAAATTATACTAACATCGATCAGGCCTGTTATCTTTAACCATAATAAATATTAATAATATTGAATTATAGGTTTATAATACATTCAAATAATCCGATATCAATAAAAGAAACTCTCTTTAGTGGACAATCATTCTTATGGAATACACATTCGTTTGAGCATGATTATTACTCTTCAGTGATTGATTCTAAGCCTCTGTTCATTCGTCAGATATCTACTTATGATTTTGAGGTATTTTCTCATTATAAAGAGATCAATGGCATACCATTACCAGAATTTATTCGCAGCTACTTTACTCTTGATATTGATACTGAAACTGTGTTCCCTGAAAACTTCCTGAGATTGCGTCCGGACCTATGGGAACTTCTGATGGAATATTTTCCACTCAGAATTTTGAGGCAGGACACTTTTGAAACCATGATCACATTCATGTGCGCACAGGGTATCGGAATGCATCTGATCAGAAAACAGGTTTCGATGCTTACAGAAACCTATGGGGAGAGAATAACCGTCCCATTCAATGGAAAGGAGATCCTTCTGCATGACTTCCCCACTCCTGAGCGGCTTGCCGCGGCAGATCCTTTTGCCCTCAGTCGTTGCACAAACAATAATCGAGTAAGGGCTACGAACATTATTGCAGCTTCAAAAGGTATTGCTCAGGGGAAATTTGACCTTGTGAGCCTTCGTAACAGAGCGATTCCCCTTGATGAGCTGCGCAGCACACTCTCTCAAAACAGCGGTATAGGGTATAAAATCGCTGACTGCATAGCACTCTTCGGTCTTGGACGTTTTGATGCATTCCCTATTGATACCCATGTTAAACAATACCTTGGAACATGGTTTAACAGTGAAACGGCCCTTCGATCTTTAAGCCCTGCAAGTTATCTTGTGATGGATGCTGAGGCAAGAACGTTACTTAAGCCTGAATTTGCAGGGTATGCAGGGCATATCCTGTTTCATTGCTGGCGAAAAGAGATTAAAAAATTGCGATCATTTTAATGAAGAGAAAAATCGTATTGAATTGCTAACCAATAAGGAGCGTACTATGACCGTTACAAAAAAAGTCCTCATTACCGGTGCGTCCGGCTACTTAGGCCGATATGCAGTTAAGGAGTTCAAGGCTCAAGGCTATTATGTGCGTGCTCTTGTCAGAAACCCTGAAAAGATTAAAACAACAGGGCTTCATGGTGAACCTGCTGTGCACGATATCGTTGATGAAGTTGTAACCGGTGACGTAACCTCGCCAGAGACCATTGCAGGAGTATGCAAAGGGATCGATATTGTTTTTTGCGCCCTTGGCCTGACTTCCCCTGATGCCCATCATACCAGCTATGATGTGGATTACGTTGGCAACAAACGAATTCTCGATCAGGCAATTGCTGAACATGTCTCAAAGTTCATCTATATATCCGTTTTCAATCAGGATAAAATGCCGGAAATCCCGACAATCAAGGCTCACGAACTGTTTGTTGCGGAACTGAAAAAATCAGGGCTTTCCTGGACCGTTATCCGCTCTAACGGTTATTTTTCCGACATGGGACGCTTCTTCTCAATGGCGCAAAGCGGCCATATCTTCATGATTGGCGAAGGTGAGAAAAAAATCAACCCTGTGCATGGTGCCGATCTTGCCAGGGTCTGTGTTGATGCTGTGAATGGTGAATCGCGCGAAATTCCTGTCGGCGGACCCGATACATACACCTTCAAAGAGACTATGGAGCTAGCATTCCAGGCCTGCGGTAAAACACCCTGGATAACAGAGCTTCCAATGTGGCTGGCTGAAGGCGGGCTCATGGTGACCGGACTGTTCAACCGCAATCTGGCCGATCTGCTCTCGTTTGCCGTGGAAGCACTCAAATTCGACCATGTTGCGCCGGCTTACGGCACCCGGCATCTTAAGGATTTCTTTGCCGAAATGGCCGCGGCAAAACATTGAAAACTTCTTCGTGTTTAACATGTCCTGTGCAACTTGCGCCCCCCCCGAACAGAGAGTGAGTTGCACCGTTTTCTCTGTTCAGGGGGGAGAGTACCCTGCCACTTATCCCGCTGAAAACGGTTGAAGGACAAGACAAAGCCAAACCACAATCAAACTTAAAAATGCTATTGACTACTGCAAGTAATTTATTATATTACGGTGTTTGTACTACAGTCAAAAAATCACTGAAAGCTTTCCCGCCAACATAATCAAAGGAAAAACCCATGTCACAAGAACTGGCCCAGGCATTCCTTGAAAGAATGAGGAGTGATGAAACATTTATTGACGCCGTGATACGGATAGAGGATGTAGAGACAAAGATGGCTTTTATCCAGAGACAGGGTTACCAGTTTACTGTCGATGAGCTTGATGCTGCATCAGACTCAATGATCTGATAAACCTGCCTGCGCTACCCCCAAAGCGCATCTCCCCCGCTTCTTCACTCTTCAGACCTCCTTTTCAGGATATCCTGCACGATTTTCGTAAATGCCGTAATGGAAAAAGGCTTTTCAATGAAGTTTACTCCCTCGTCGCCCCGAAGGTGCTGAATAATAAAATCAGTCGTATAACCCGACATATAGAGCACATGAAGTTTCGGGCAAAGTTGTTCAATTTTTTGGAAGAGCTCAGTACCGTTCATCTCCGGCATAATCACATCCGTAACCAGCAGATCGATATCCTCTCTTTTTTCCTCGGCAAGCTCTATCGCTTCCAGTGGACTCAAAGCTGCAAGCACGGTGAATCCTTGATGTTCAAGCATTTTTCTGCAGAGTAGCAGAATATCCGGTTGATCTTCAACCAGCAGAATCATACCTTTGCGATTCGACAATCCCTCCTCCTCAATGGCACCTTCTGCCGGTAGTGTCTCTTCCGGCTGCGATGGCAGGTAAATGATGATCTTGGTACCTTTACCCTGTTCACTCTTAACATCAATATAACCGTTGCCTTGTTTGACAATACCATAGACCGTTGCGAGACCCATACCGGAACCTTTGCCAACCTCCTTGGTTGTAAAAAATGGTTCGATGATATGGGGAAGATGCTTTTTATCGATGCCGAGTCCGTTATCGGTGATGCTCAGTGTTATATAATTGCCCGACCTAGTGCAGGTGTGCCCGGCATTGACTTTGGCTTGGTCAACATGGATTTTATTTGTTTCGATGGTGATGGAGCCGTTACCTGAAATGGCATCGCGGGCATTGACACAAAGGTTGGTAAGAATCTGAATGATCTGCGATGGATCCAGCTTAACAAACGCAACCTTTTCTTTGGGTATCCAGTTGAGTGTGATGTTTTCGCCGATCAATCTTCTTAGAATGGAGAGCGTCTCCTGAACCGAGCAGTTCAAGTCAAAAATCCGGGCTGACACCGTCTGCCGCCGGGCAAACGCCAGAAGTTGCCCCGTCAGTTCTGCAGAATGGGTCGCAGCTTTCTGTATTGCCTTCAAGTCCTCATATGAGTTGTCGTTACGGTCAAGGGCCAGTTCAGTATGTCCGAGAATCACCGTTAGCAAGTTGTTGAAATCGTGGGCAATGCCTCCTGCAAGCTGGCCAACCATCTGCATCTTCTGCGACTGATGGAGCTGCACCTGCAGACTCTCTCTTTCTTCCTCCAGAAGCTTGCGCTCAGTGATATCTTTCACAATACCAGACATTCTTTTCGCTTTGCCGGTATGGTCGTGATGAGCCCCTCCGACCGCCCAAATCCATCGAATCTCACCATCTG
>Ga0118677_10006343_pt1 | contig 20072 bp, 12 predicted proteins | sample AliMusrvi5mmetaG_FD_86154 | JGI IMG/M metagenome (GOLD analysis project Ga0118677, IMG submission 86154)
ACATCGGCCTTCCCGTCCCCCCGGGCTTCACAATCACCACTGAAGTCTGTAACCTGTACTATCAGAACAATCGCCAGCTTCCCGCCGGTTTTTGGGATGACGTGGCGGTGGCATTGCAGAAAGTCGAAGAGCAGACCGGCAAGAAGTTCGGCGATCCGAAAAATCCGTTGCTGGTGTCCGTACGCTCCGGCGCGAAGTTTTCCATGCCGGGCATGATGGATACCGTGCTCAATCTCGGTCTGAACGATGATACGCTCAAGGGTCTGGTCGCACTGACCGGCAACGAGCGCTTCGTGTATGACTCCTATCGCCGTTTTATCATGATGTTCTCCGACATCGTCCTCTCCAGCGACTATGCGAAACTGAAGAAGCATGAGTTCGAAGTGATCTTCGACGCGCTCAAAGAGAAGTTGGGCGCCGCGCAGGACACCGATGTCGATGCCGCCGGCCTGGCGACGCTGGTGAAGGAATACAAAATCTACTTCAAGCAGGTGGCCGGGTTCGATTTCCCCACCGATCCGCTCGAACAGTTGAAACTGGCGGTGGAAGCGGTATTCAAAAGCTGGATGAACGAACGCGCGATCATCTATCGCCGTCGCGAGAAGATCGCCGATGACCTCGGCACCGCCGTCAACGTGCAGACGATGGTCTTCGGCAACATGGGCAACGACAGCGGCACCGGCGTGGCCTTCACCCGCAACGCGGCCACCGGGGACAACAACATCTTCGGTGAATATCTGATGAACGCGCAAGGCGAAGACGTGGTCGCCGGCGTGCGCACCCCGCAGCCGGTCAGCCAGTTGGAAGCCGAAAATCCGGTCATCTACAAGCAGTTCATCGACATCGCCAACAAACTCGAACAGCATTACAAAGACATGCAGGACATCGAGTTCACCATTGAAAAGGGACGCCTCTTCATCCTGCAGTGCCGCTCCGGCAAACGCACCGGCGTCGCGGCGGTGAAGATTGCCGTCGATCAGGTGAACGAAGGTCTGATCACCAAAAAGCAAGCCGTCTCGCGCGTGCCGGCGGAAGCCCTCGAACAGTTGTTGCACCCGCGCCTGATCAACCCGGAGAAGGTTACCCCGGTGGCGCGCGGTCTGAACGCCGGACCCGGCGGCGCGGTGGGACACATCGCGTTGGATTCCGAAACGGCCATCGCCATGGATGCCGCCGGCAAGCCGGTGATCCTGGTGCGCAAAGAGACCAACCCGGACGACCTGGGCGGCATGTTGGCGGCCAAAGGCGTGCTCACTCAACTCGGTGGGCGCACCTCGCACGCCGCGCTGGTAGCCCGCCAGTACGGCATCCCGACGATCTGTGGTTGCGGTGTATTGAAGATCGACGACAAAGCCCGCACGGCCACCATGAATGGGAAAGTCTTCGCGGAAGGCGACATCATTTCCATCGATGGCACCCTCGGTGAAGTTTACGACCGCGCCTTGAAAACCGAGCCGGCGCGCGTGACCGGCGATTTCGGCACCTTCATGTCCTATGCGGATGAGTTCCGCAAACTGGGCGTGCGCGCCAATGCCGACACGCCCGAACAGGCGGCCCAGGCGGTCGAGTTCGGCGCGGAAGGCATCGGCCTCTGCCGCACCGAGCACATGTTCCTCGGCGACCGTGTGCCGGCCGTACAGGATATGATTCTGGCGGAGAACGATGAGTTGCGCGAAGCGGCGCTGGCCAAGCTCCTTCCGCTGCAGCGCGGCGATTTCGTCGGCATCTTCAAAGCGATGGTGAAAGATGGCAAAGGCTTGCCGGTCACCGTTCGTTTGATCGACCCGCCGCTGCACGAGTTCCTTCCCAGCCTGGAAGAGCTGTTGGTCGAGACCACTGAGATGCGCTGCAAGGGCGATCTCGGCGCGGTCTACCAGGAGAAGATGCGCATGCTCGGAAAAGTGCGCGAATTGCACGAGCATAACCCGATGCTCGGGCTGCGCGGCGTGCGCCTGTCCATCTACTTCCCCGGCATCGTGAAGATGCAGACCGCGGCGATTATCGGCGCGGCGTGCGAAGTGAAGAAAGCCGGCATCGACGTGCACCCGGAGATCATGATCCCGTTGGTCGGGCTGATCACCGAGTTAACCGAGGTCAAAGGCCAACTCGAACAGGTGGCGAAAGACACCATGGCCGCGGAAGGCATCGAAGTCGACTACAAGTTCGGCACCATGATCGAGATTCCGCGCGCGGCGCTCACCGCCGACGAAATCGCCAAGGAAGCCGAATTCTTCAGCTTCGGCACCAACGACCTGACGCAGATGACCTTCGGTCTGTCTCGCGATGACGCGGCGAAGTTCCTGCCCGTCTACCTGGACAAGAAGATCATCAAGGTCGACCCGACCGAGACGATCGACCAGAAGGGTGTGGGACGCTTGATGAAGATCTGCGTCGACGATGCCAAGGTGGTCAATCCGAACATCAAACTCGGCATCTGCGGCGAGCATGGCGGCGATCCGGACTCGGTGAAGTTCTGCCATCAGATCGGTCTCACCTATGTGAGTTGCTCACCCAAGCGCCTCCCCGTCGCCCGCCTCGCCGCCGCCCAGGCCGCGTTGGAAGGCAGCGGACCGTCGGATAAATAAGCGCTTTGGCAGGAAGCCAGAACAGACAAACCGCGCCCCGGAGGATATCCTCCGGGGCGCGGCTGCGTTGTAAGCTGTTAAAGCGCGCTTCCAAGGGCCCTTGCCACGCTCTTTAGGGCGTGACGGCGTGGGGTGGAGCGCCGGCCAGTTCCTGCCCCAGGATTGATCCGGGGAAACCAGGAAATATAAGGGAACTGTTACCACGGCGACATCAGTCTTCGTGAGCTAGCGGAAGGGTAGGGGGGCCAAAAGACGCCGCCAACCGGCAGGTTATCCCGGTTGTATGTCCGGAAGTACCGAAGTGGGAACGCTCTCGTCATTCTGGTCGGTGATCGCTCCCCTTCGCGTGGCGAGAATGAAGCGGATCATGGCCACCGCCGGTGGCGCGATGAACATCCCGAGCAGGCCCAGCATCTGGTAACCGACCAGCAGCGAGACGATGATCAGCACCGGATGAATCCCGAGGTTTTCCCCCAGGATCCGCGGCATGAGATATTTGCTCTCAAACAGATGCAGCCCGGCGAACGCGAGCAACACCCACCAGACCGTGCTCGACATATGCGGATCGAGCAGCACGGCGGCGAGCACGGGAATCCCGCCGACCATCGGTCCGACAACTGGAATCGCACGCGAAATGCCGGCAAAGAGTCCCAGGAGCAATGCCCCCGGAATCCCCATCAGCAACAAGGCAATCGTCACCACCACCCAGGCGATGGTGCAAAGGATCAACTGGCTGCGGACGTATTGACGTAAGATCTTTCCCATTCCGCCGGCGTATTTGAGCACCGAGGCGCGCGACCGCTCCGGCACGAACTCCATCACCTGTTCATGGATTTTTGCTCCATCGATGAGCAGATAGAACGCGATGAGGGGGACGAAAATCAATTCGAGTAATGCGCCGATCCAACGTCCGGATTGACGCAGGGCGTTGACGACCCACTCTTTAAACTGCGGGCCGTATTTATCCGGAATCTGCCGGATCTCGTTGTCGATGCTGACGCGCACCCATTCCTGCACGTTGACGGGCGCGGTTTCCTCATACCACTGCCGGAACTCCGCCAGACGATCGGGTAGGGTTTGCCGGGCGGAGATGATGGTGACCTTCAACGCGTGCAATTCATGAGTCACGGTGCGGGTGGTGAAAAGAGCCAGCAGAAAGAGCGCCAGCGCAAAGGAGAGATACAGCAGCAGCACGCTGGTGATGCGGGCAGCATGCTGATAGCGCGTGTGGCAACAGCCGACCAGCCAATCCACCACCGGTTGCAACAGGTAGGTGAACATCAGCGCCAGCAAGAGGATGGTGGCGGTCGCGCGCAGGAACCGCTCAAAGATCAGATAGGCCACACCGATCGAGGCAGCAAGCACCAGCCCGAAAACCATGGTGCGCCACCAATCCGTGGGCCAGGAAAATGTCAGATGACCCTGGGAATCCGAAACCAAACTTTGCTCCTGTGCTAATCGTTCCGTATGACACAAAAACCAGCGAGAAACAATCGCGTACCGCCCGGCGTTGACGCTGATCCCCGGTTCACGATGCGTGCAGACCGTACAACGCTGCGGCCCAAACAACTACCACCGGCATCCTAGGTATTATAGCGCAATCCGCGCTTTCTGACCAGCCAGAGGTGAATCAGATCAGGAAAATACCCGGGAGAAATAAGGGATTTCCTTATTGTCCGACTGCGGAAAGAAGCACAATAATAGGTTAGCAACCTGTCGAAGAACTCCAGCCAGGTGGCCATCGGGGTTTGTCAACAGGTTGCTGGCAATCGGCAAACGACAGGATAGTCCGAAGGAGTATGCGATGTTACAGCCGGTATGGACTGAGCAGCAAGTTATTGCGGCGATTCGTGGCGCTGTGGCGATCGGTCATGAGATCAATTATTCCCACATGCTCAAACAATTTTCTGTCGTGCTCCGCGCCGCCGAACGTATCTTTGGCAGTTGGGACAATGCGGTCACCGCGGCCGGTTTCGATTACACCACCGTGCGGAAATATCGCCGCTGGACGCGCGAGCGCATTATCGAGAAGATTCGTGCCTGGCATGCGCAAGGCGCGGATCTGAGCTGGCGCCATGTCTCGAAAGTCCTTGATCCTCCGCTGGCGGCGGCGGCATTACGCAATCGGTGTTTCCTCTCCTGGGAAGCGGCGTTGCAAGCAGCGGGATTGACACCGGAGCAAATCGCGCGCTATCAAAAATGGTCGCGCGAACGCATCATCGAAGAGATGTGCCAGTTGTCCGCGCAAGGAATTCCCCTCAATCGCGGATCATTGGCGCAAGAATCTCCCGCCCTGTTGGCGGCCATCTATTATTACCAGTTGCACCGTGAGCGTCTGGCGGAATTGCCTCAACTGGTCTACCAACGCCGGCGTTCACGAAAGCCGGCGAAAACCTCGGATTGAAGAATCGAGCGCATTGTGGTAAGATAAAATCAATTATGGGTTGCTTTTTGCAGATGCGAATATTCGAAATGAGGATTCTGACGCCTGATGAGGAAGTCTGATGGTGACGCTTACGGTGCTGCAATTATTATACCGCCTCCGGTCTCCTCATCGCGTTTCCCTTCGTTTCTCACCGCCTCATTTTCCGACTGCAACGTTATTCCCCCCTCGCCGTCACGACGAAATGATGACTTGCCAATTCTTTGCTATTGCTCGAACAGGTTATTTGCAACCCATTGCCCTGTTTGAGGCTATTATAACTGATGCGCGATTCCGCGAGAAGGGAGCATGCCATGCATCAGTGGGAACATACCGGGGATCAGCCGCTTCTACACCGTGCCGTGTTGAAAAACGACGCGGAGGGGATTGCGCGGCTACTCAATAAAAAAATCGATGTCAATGTAAAGAATGAAGCCGGCTTAACCCCGCTCCATATGGCGGTGGAAGTCGGTCAATTACCGGTCGTCCACCTCCTGCTGGGATACGGGGCGGATATCAATGCGGCGGACCAGCAAGGACAGACGCCGTTACATCTGGCGGCGATCAAGGGTGATAGTGAAATTGCCGCCGATCTTCTCCTCGAATTCGACGAGTCGGCCAATATGGCGGACGCCGAAGGACGCACTCCCCTGCACCATGCGGCAGCCAATGGACATACCGAAATTGTGCAAGCGCTGTTGCAACGCGATGTGGATATGCACGCCAAGTCCCACAATGGGCATACCCCGCTACACGAAGCCGTCACGCACGACTTTTTGGAAACCGCCGAATATCTGTTGACCAAAGGTGTGAACGTGGATGAGGGGGATAACTTCCATCGCACGCCGTTGCATGTCGCCGCCAGGGAAGGTTTCGTCGAAATGGCCGACTTGCTAATTGCGCGCGGGGCGAATGTCGATGCGAAAGATCATTTCGGTCGTACCCCCTTGCATGAAGCCGCGATGAAAAATCATGCGCGTATCGCGATGTTGCTGTTGCAGCGCGGCGCGGATATCAACAGTAAAGACTTGCTGGGCCGTACCGCGTTCTTCACCTCGGCCATGAACAACCACCGCGAGATGATGGCGTTGTTGCGCAAATATACCGATGAAGAGGCCGCGCAATACGCGGCGCCCACCCAGCCGGAACCGATCCCGCCGGTCGAGAGCGCGCACCCGGACGCCATCGAGTTGGAATTGCGGCGGATGACGACGCGCCTGGAACAGCAACGACGCATGTTCGAGGAACTCCTGACCGCGATTCCCGATCATTTATATATTTTTGACCGGAACGAACGCTTTACTTATGTCAGTTTGAGCGCTGCCCAGGCGCTGGGCATACGGCAATCCGATTTCGTGTGTAAGAGTTGGCAAGATCTCAATCTGTTTGATGAGGATACCGCGGCGTTGATGCGGCAGTGCCGCCGCGTGATCGCTGAAAATGTGACACTTAAAGGCGAACTCTCGCTGCAAATCCGCACGGGAGAAGCGCATTTCGAATATCTGCTCAGCCCGATCCATCGTGGCGGCGGCGATATCGGCGCCGTGTTGTGCATTGCGCGTGAAATCACGGAACGCAAGCACACGGATGAAGTTCTGCGCCGGATGAATGAGCAAATCGATCACCGGGTCGCCGAACGAACCATCGAGCACCAGGCGACGATTGCCAAGCTGAAACTCGATTTGGCCGAACAAAAGCAAACGGAAGCGATGCTGCGCGCCAGGCTGGCACAAGATGAACCGGCGCACACGACGACTGCCGAAGATGAGGATGAGCGCTGATCGCTTCGTCCCACCAAACCCAAGCTGCAACGGCTGCTAGACGAAAGAGTGGCGAATCAACCCGGTTGATTCGCCACTTTTCTCGCTTATTTCGCGATCTACAACGTTACTATCTTGGTAAATCCATTGCCATCGCCATTATTTCGCCGGCGTGGTAACGGGCGTCGTGGTGGCAGGCGGCGGTGTGGTGGTGGTGTCGGCTTTGCTGCCTTTGTCACCTCTGCCGGATTTCCCGGTTTCGGCTAATTGCGCGCGCTGGTCGTCGGTGAGCACATCGGTTTTGATCTTATCGAACAGTTTGGTGACCACGGCTCTGCGCTGCTTATCTTCCGAACTGGGGAGTTGTTCGCGCTCTTTCACCGCGGCTTCACACAGCGGTTTGATCTTCGCAATCTGGTCGTCAGTGAGTTTGGCTTTCGTGAAATGCTTGCTCACTTCTTCCTGCAGCTTGTAGATCGCCCACGCCTGTTTCTGATCCGGCGTCAGCAGATCCATAATATCCTTGTATCCTTTGAGTTCAATCTCTTTGCGCTGGTCCATGAGTTGTTTCTGCTGCGTTTGGAGCAATTTGACCTGGTTTTTGTCATTCGCGGTTTGCGCGGTTTTGATGTCGGTTTTGAGTTTGGCTTCCGAGTCGGCATTGGTGGTATCCCAGTTTTTGAGTGCCAATTCCAGGTCTGCCACTTTAGCATCGAATTTCGGTTTTTGATCCGCGGTGAGCGTCACCACTTTGGCCATAGTGTCGTATTCGCTTTTGATCGGGTCATTAGTCGTCTTGCTTCCCCGGGCGGCAAACGCGGGAAGCCCTACCAGCAGCAGGAGCAGCAGGCCGCATAAAGTCAGTGTGAGTGTTCGCATGGTCGTTCCACCTTTCAAAAAAGTTTCGTTCGCGGTGAGTGAATTCATCCCTCCCGCATTCTCGATATACATTGTATAGGCTTACTAGTTGCAGGTCAAACGGCAAAAAAGCGGTTAGATTGGGCTATTGATCGTAATGTGCAGGTGCGTTGAAGTTCTCGCGATGATAGACTGCCACGGCAATCCCATGTGCCGGCAATTCGTCTGCCAACGGGCCATCGAGTCCGATCCAGTGCAGCGCCTGGCCATCCCGTAACGTGATGGTGAGCGGTTGCGGGATCTCCGTCGGATTCCACACGGCTACCCCGTCTTGCGTTGTGCCGGCATAGCGCTTGGCGACGAGTGCGGTATTGCCGATGCACAGACCTTCCTCATCGCAAAAACGGCCGGTGAGAAAAGGGTCGGCATAGGAGGTCAACAGCGTAATGACCTGTTTCACGAAGGCGCGAAATGCCGGCGGTGTTTCACTGATCGGCGCGTGCTGCCAGCGAATGGCGAAAAAGAGCCGGTAGCCCATCACCAGCGCGTAGCAGACGCGGTCGTATTCGGCGCTGTTCAAGTATTGCGTGGTGATGACATATTCCGGGAAAGTGTAGCGGAATAGTTCGCCGAAATTGGTGCCGCCATAATGCATGCCGTGCCCGAAGGGGATGGTGAAGTCGAATGCTTGCAGTCCGGCATCGTTGATATACTCGCTGCCGACGGCGATTTCCGGGTCGCGCGATTTAATCAGTGCGCGGCAGCGCATGGCAAGTTCCAGCCGCGCGGCCACCGATTCGTTGGGGTTGCGGTGCCCGTGTGTCTCCGCGAAGCACAGGTAACCCGGATAGCCGGCCATGCGGTCGAGATAGATGGAATCGGGCGAAAGCGCCAGCGCCTGCTCGACCAGCGCCAGTATTTGCCGCTGCCATTCCGCGTCGGAAGGGCAAGCCACAATTAACCGCTGTTGGGCGCACAGCGGCAGATAGCTGCTGCCGCCGGGCCAGGTGAAGGTATCCGCCAACGCGTTGCCGAACGGATCGCGCAGGCTGGCCTGTTCGCCATGTTGCTGATACCAACTGCTATTGGCCGTCATCTGCACCGCCTGCAAATAGAGCATCACCCGTCCGCCGGCCTCCCGCACTTGCCGGATCGCCGCCGCCAGCGCATCCGCGCCGCCTTGCGCCGGGTCTGGATCGTAATCCGGGTAGCCGTTGTCATGTCCCGCGCGATGCCAGCCGGTGATCTTTATGGTATCCATCCCCACTTCCGCTGCCGCTTCGTGCAGTGCGGGCAGATCGGCATAGCGATAATTCCACGCGCCGAACTGCTCGCGCAGTATGGTATCCTGCAGGCCCGGCAAGCGCGAGATCCATTCCGGCGGGGTGGGGGGAGTGAGCCAACTGTCCGTCCACGCGCGATACCGGCGCGCGCCGGTATGCCAGTCGCCTTGGTGCGCGGCGATCACCACCGGCGGTGAGGTCCAGCAACCTTCCCGCAGGCCGGGATAATGGATGGCCGCCAGCAAGAGCGAGTCCTCTTCCGCACGTTCCTCCAGCACCCGCTCGACATGCAGGCAGATAGTGTGTAACTGCTGATCTTCAATCCCGTAGTAGATCCCCTCCGCCTCCGAATACAATCCCATCCACTGCATCGAAGCTTTGCCCGGATAGAGTTCGCGCAGTTTGGTGTCTTTGGTACCGAAGCGCTGGATGGCGTCGCGACTGCCTAGATTATTCAGCGGATCGCGCAGGCGCAGCCCGGCATCCTGCGGAAAATAGAGCGCCCACTCCGCTGCCGGCCGTAACCCACTGAGTATCGGTCCCCACACTTCCATGATGCGGATCGCCGGTTCCCGCGATGTGATGACGATCTGCCAGCGCGACTCACCACCCCACAGTTCGCAAGAAACGGACAATCCGATATTCAGCACCTCCCCTTCACTGCGCAATTGCTGATAGCAGACGGTGATCCGCTCCGATTCAGCCACCACCATTGCGTCTTGCTTATCCGGTGTGATCACCCGCGCGCGTGTTTCCCCATCATCCACGATCAGCCGCCAGAGCTCGCTCGCCTGCGCGACATGCTCGGTGCCGGTCGCGAGTGAACGCAAGGAAAGCAGCTTTCCCGCGGTGGAGAATGAAAGCGAAAGGTCGGCATTGCCGCAGGTAAATATGTCGGATATAGATGGCATGAATGATACTCCGGATGGACTGCTGAGTTCAGCGCTTGGCAAGCACGTTTGCCGACCGTTCGAACGATAACGCTGATTTTACCAATTCTTCCCGGACAAAGCGAGCAGGGATTACCCGCTGCACCGCTAAATAATAACAGCATGTCATCACAACTACGAGTAGGCATTATCGGCATGGGCGGCTTTGCCGGCACGCACCATGATACCGTGCTTGCGCTCGAACAGGCAGGAGAATGCCGGCTGGTCTGTACCTGCGATCCGGCGCTGGAGCAGTTTACCGAACGCGGGCAAAATTTGCGCTTGACCGAGCGTGGCGTGCGTCTCTTCACCGACTATCGCGAGATGCTGCGTGCCTGCCGGGAAGAGCTGGACGTCGTCACCATCCCAACGCCGGTGCCGCTGCATGCGGAGATGCACCGCGCCGTCGTAGCGCACGGCCTGGCCGTCTACCTGGAGAAACCGCCGACGCTGAACGCGGCGGAACTGGCGGCGATGCTGGCGGTGGAAGCGCGCGCAGTGAAACTGACCAATGTCGGGTTCAATTATATCGTCGATCCGTTGCGGCAGCGGATGAAACAACGGTTGGTCGCCGGGGAATTCGGCGCGGTGCGTCGGGTAAGCGTCCGCGTGATGTGGCCGCGGCCCACCAGCTATTATCAGCGCGCCAACTGGCCGGGACGTTTGCGGCTAAACGGCCAACTGGTGTTGGATTCCTGCATCGGCAACGCGATGGCGCACCACGTGCATGACGGGTTATTCTGGGGTGGCGCCGCGCGGCAATGGCAGTGGGGCGATGTGCGGGAAGTGACGGCGGAACTCTACCGCGCCCACGCCATCGAAGGCACGGATACCGTCTTCCTGCGTGCAACATTGGCGGCTGGACCGGTGGTGGATGTCGTCATGTCCCACGCCTGCGCGCCGCGCGAAAACCACTATGCGGAAGAGACGGTCGAGTGCGAGCAGGCGACGCTGGCCTATCACGCCTATCCCCCGGGACCGGCGCTCCCGCAATGCGCCATCACCTGGAACGATGGTCGGACTGAAGAGGCGTTGCCCGCCAACATTAATTATAACCACGAGAACTTCCGCGCCTATTTCGCCTATCTGCGCGGTGAAACGGAACGTCCCATCACCCGGTTGATCGATAGCCAACCCTTCGTCCATTTGAATAGCCTGGCCTACCTCGCCGCCGGCCGCATCGTCTCCGTCCCGGCCGCTACCATCCAGCGCACGCCCACCGCCGACGGGCAGGCCGAGTATGTAGCTATCGCCGACATCGACGCCATCGCCGAACGCTTCGCGCTAGAAGGCATCTTTCCCAGCGCGCAAGGGATTCACTGGGCCCGGCCAGGCGGCACGGCATCCGTCACCGATCTCCCACGGCTGGAGCAGGTGATCGATGGCATGATTGTGGAGGGAGTAACTACGCCCGCACTGGCGGAAACTCCTCATCGAGCAACGCGTTAATCACGCGAGGGTCGGTGGCGAAGCGGGTGGCGCCTTCGTCGTAGTGGTTGCCGAGGAAGGCCAGGTCGTGCACATCGCCGTGCAGCATCACCTGCGGACCGCCGTGGTTGTTGCCGGAGAGGGTGTTGCCTTCGAAACGGCAGCGGTGGGGCGCCATCGGGAAGGTTTCCTCGCGAATCTGGATGCCCACGCCGCCGTTGCGCAGGATCTGATTTTCGCGGAATAAATTGTCGCTATCTTTATGCCCGACGGAGATGCCGTCGCTGCCATTGTCTTCCAGCCGGTTTTCCTCGAAGCGACCATGTTTGACCCGCCAGCAGACGAACAAGCCGGCACCGCCATTACGCCGTGCCGTGCACCGGCGGATGATGGGGCGCTGCGAGCCGGAGCCGGGGTGCATGCCACCGCCGGTGTTGTCCTCCAGCAGGCAATCTTCTACCAGCCAATCGTGCGATTGCTGGAAGCTGATGGCATCGCCGTTGAACTGACGCACGGTAACGTTAGACACCTGTACGCGCGCGCTGAACAGCCCGAAGACGCCCGCGCCCCGGCAACCGTTGAGGCGCGGGTTGTGCGCGGCATTGCCGTCGAGCACCAGGTCGCGAATGGCGATATCCGTGCTCTGCTCCACCGAGATGAGCGGAAAAACATTGGCAACGCGCGCATTGGCGCAGACCATGGTATCCATGTTGAAATGCTTCGAGACGCGGAAACGATTGCCGTCGATCTCCAGCACGGTGCCGACCGTGGTCAGGAACCCGAATACGTTGTCCGACCAGATCGTCACCCCTTGCCCGACTTGCACTGGCGGCAGCGGGTCGCAGCCGATCCAGCAATCTCCCCAGTCGCAGTCTTCCCACAGCGGCGCTTCCCAGCCGTCGGCCTTGCGCAGCACCGTCTCCGCGCCTGCGCCGCGCAACGTGGTGCCGGTGGGTATATGCACGGCATCCTGGAGCAGATACTCTCCCGGCGCCACCGCGACTTCTCCGCCACCCATCGCGCTCACCCGGTCCAGCGCCGCCTGGATCGCCACTCCGGTGACTCCACAAATATCCGCCTGCTGCGGTCCCACGGAAATATTCATTACTGCCCCTTGTTTGAAGACCTGTAGTTGATTAATTTCGCTTTCGCTCACTCACGCTCCTGCCGTGCGATAGTGTTTCTGATTCGCGCATTGGTTTGTCAAAATGTATCCGTTCCGGTCTTTCTGGCGCGCGAGCGTCCCCGCGAGCACTCCGGTGGTTGAGTAGACTATGGATGGTCGTATCGAAGCCATCGGAGTGCTCGCGGGGACGCTCGCGCGCCAGAAAGACCGGAACAATAGCCGGCAGGAACTGCCGGCTCCCAGCATAAACGGTAATGTCCCGGTAGCTACGCAGGGATCAGTCTGCGTGATGGCGAACCAATCGTTGAGGAACTCATGTCGACGCCATCGTCTCGTTGTGCCCACCGCGAGCCATACCGGATCTTTCCCTGGATGATCGCGCATAATATCTTCAATGCCATCTTCGTCTACTGGACGTTCGTGGGGTCGGTCTTTACCTTGTTCCTCAGTGCGTTGGGATTGCCCAAAGATCAGATCGGGGTGATGTTGTCGCTGTTTCCCTTCTGCGGTCTGGTCGCGCTGGGCTTTGCGCCGCTTGCGGCTCGGTTGGGCTACAAGCGCGTGTTAATCACGGGGTATACCGCCCGCATTCTGGTGCTATCGTCCTTGCTGCTACTACCCTGGTTGCTTTTCCACACCGGTCGCACGGTCACGATAGCGGTGCTCTTCGGGGTTTTCGCCATCTTCGCGCTGCTGCGCGCGTTGGCGGAGACGGCCTATTATCCCTGGACACTGGAATTTGTCTCTCCCACCGTCCGTGGGAAATTTGCCGCGGTCAACACTGGGGTCAGCACGGTCGTCGCCGCGTTGGCGTTGCTGGTCGCCAGCCGGGTGATCGGCGCCGGTGGCGACCTGTCACGCTTTCTCCTGTTGATTGCCGTCGGTTCAGGTTGTGGTTTGATCGGTGTCTCGATGCTGTCGCAATTGCCCGGCGGTATACCGGTTATTGACCCACCGACCGGAGGAGCGCACCACCAGCAGATGGCCGCCGCGCTGCGAGACCGTACTTTTACTCGCTGTCTCATCGGCATGGGCTGCGTGACACTGGGCGGGGTCTTGCTGACCAGTTTCCTGCCTTTGTACGTGAAAGAGCAACTGGAGGTGTCACCCGGCGCGGTGGTGGCGTTGGATACCGCCACGATGGTCGGTGGGGTGGCATCCAGCATCTTCTGGGGCTGGCTGGCCGATCGCGCGGGAAGCCGCCGGGTGTTGCTGCCGGGCATCGGGATCGGTATCCTGATCACCCTCGGCTGGTTGTTGCTGCCGCGTCATCTCCCGCAGATGCTGCTCTGGTGCGGCCTGCTGAATTTTTGGTATGGGGTCTCGATTTCCGGCATCGGCATCGGCACGGATCGTCTACTCTTTGCCGGGGTGATTCCGACGGAGAAAAGCGGCGCCTATACGGCAATCTATTATGCTTGGATCGGACTGATCGGCGGCATCGCCCCCCTGCTCGCCGGCGCGCTCCTCACGGCTTGCGCCAACCGGCACGAAACGATCGGCGGTTATCCGCTGGATGGCCACGCCATGCTCTTCGCGCTCTCACTGCTCCTCCTGGCGGTCGGCCTGGGATGGTACCGCCTGGTGCGACCGGGGGTAACAGTCACTGGCAGTTAATCCGACTGCTCCGACCGATACCGGCTGTCCGGAAAACCGGCAATCCGCAAGCAGTTATTCTCTCACCCCAATATCATCCAACGACACCTCACGATCGGCGAGTCGCATTAAGCGTACCAACAGGCAGTAAGCCATCCAGGCATTCGGATCGGTGGGGGGGCGAACGGAAGCCTCGGGTTGATTGCGCGTGCCGTGCGACCATCCGGCGCGTTCCAGCCGTCGAAGCTGCCGGGGATCGAGGATGCGCGACGCAAGGGCGATCAACGTGGACCAGGCTTCAGGATGCTCGGTGAGATCCACCGCGTCGGCCGTTTCGAGTCCGTGATGATGGCGCAAGGCGGTCAGCGTGCCTAGCAGCAAATAGGGATGCATCCCGAGCAGCACGCCCAAACTGCGGGCCAAGACGCTGGCAGCGGCCTGGGCATGCGGCGGGCAGGGATACGCGCCGTCGCGCAAAGATTGAAAATCGATGCGGGCCAGCAGTGTCACCTGCGCGGGACGGCGCACGCTTTCCGCCTGCCAGCGATGCGCGGCCTGTTGCCAAGCCTCGGTGAGCTTGCCGGCGTCGTGCCAGAGAATACACAGGCGCAGCCAGTGTTCCAACTCGACGGTGGGAATCTGCCATTGCCGGCCCAGGCGGCGCAGCGGGTAGCGATACCACGGCGCGAGTTCCTCGAAGGCATCCAGCGCCCGTGCCGCGTGTTCGTCATATGCCTGCACGTTCTGGTCGAACGGGCTCCAGCTGGTGTGTTGCCGTGGTAGCCGTTCACTCTGATACGGCGTGCCCGGCAGCAACTCCAGCCCGAGGATCGGGTCATAGCTCACCGTTTCGGTATTCAGTACGATCAGGCGATTTTCCGCGTTGAATTGCCAGGGGTGCTCGACCAGCGACCAGGTCGGCGTTTGCCGGCCATCGACCGGCCAGCGTGGCACCAGCGCGAACCACTCGCCTGCCGCGCCGCTGGCGCTCCATTGCCGCCATCCGCGTTCGAGCGAGGAGATCGCGAGCGAAAAGCGCTCTAACTCGAAAGGATCTTGCACCGTCTCCGGCACCAGGTGCAGGCACACCCCGACGCGTGAGAACAGGCGCTCGGGAAACGCCCCGTCCGGTGCGAAAACCTGACGGGGCGCGTCATCCATCTCACGTTCGGACAACGGCTCGCGCAGTACATCGGGGAGATGGTCTTGGTCAGCGGTTTCCCACACGTGATCCAGTGCGGCCAACTCGTCGGCGAACGTCTTCATCGTGCCATCGGCGAGTAACGCGGTCAGCGCTTCCCAGGGAGGCGCCGGCGTCAGATCGCCGGGGGGCTGTTCGCTGACCCGCGCAATGATCACCCGGCCGAGATCGCCGGTGAAACGCGCGCAACGTCCCGCGCGGCGTAGCAGGCGATCCGGCGCCGCCGGATCGGTGATCAGTGTTTCCGCCGAAATATCGGCGCCGACTTTAATCCCCGACGTGGTAATCAGCAGCGCGCGCCCTTCGCCGTTGCGCCCGAAGATCCGCGCCACCTTTTCTTCCATCGCGTGCCGATCACGGTAAAACTGGTGCTGGTGGAGCAGCAGCAACTCGGTGTGATCGGCGCCGGGTTGTTTGCGCAACGAGCGGTAGAGCAACTGGGCGCCGCGGACGGTGTTGCAGACCACGATCGTGCGGCCTTGATGCAAGCGGAGGATCGCGTCCGCGCCGAGGGCATGCTGCGCCGACCACATCCGCTCGCCGCCGGTATCGGTGTCAGCGACATCGATGAAGTCGGCGGACAGTGCGTCGGCGATCTGCCGGGCGAATGCGCGCGGCAGTACCGAGGTGCTGAAAAGACACGGGGTGATCGGATAATACTGGCGCAACAGGCCCAACCACAGCGCCAGTGCGTCGCGTGAGGCCAGCGCGGGAAATTCATCGAAGACCAGATAGGCACCCAGCAACGCGCCCGCGTTGATATTGGTAAAGCCGGGAAAGAGGCCCAGTGGGCGATGCAGCGCGACGCTCAGCACCTGATCGACGGAGGTAATCACCGCGTCGGAGAGGAAAAATGGGTCAAAGGCATCGCCTTCCGTCTGAATGCCGACATGGGCGTGGTCGAGTGTTTGCAGCAAAGTGCCGAGGGTGCGTTCCGTGTCGCTAAAAAAGGTGCCGCCCGGCATGATATGCAACATCTGGGCGGGAAAATCGTGTGCTTCCAACCGGCTGGCCAGCCAGGGCAACCACGCCGCCAGCGATTTGCCACTCCCGGCCGGCGCACGCAACACGACGCGCCGTCCCGATAACAGCGCTTCGGCGACGGCTAACTGATACGGCATCGGCTCGCTGTATTCCGCGGAAGTCAGCGGAGCGGTCACATGATGAAACGCGGCGCGCAAAATCTCGGACACTCACACCTCCTTCGGAAATCGGGAAAATATGCACAATATTACTCCGCGAGATGCGCTTTGGCAAGGAATTACCGGGCGATTACCCCAACAATTAAAGAGCGGTTATTCAATATGGAGGATCACGCTTCCAGCGCAAAGAGCACGGATACGTGGGGGAGGGATACAAGGCATAAAATGCGATGAGAAGGTAAAATAGCAGATCAACTGATGCGACGGCTTCTCACCACGGCGTGGTGAGAAGCCAATCAATCCCAGTTCAACGAACCATTCGCGGCCACTATGGGCCGCCGGCATCCTGCCGGCACGGGGACCGTCGCTTACCCCATCTTCAACGCCACCCCATATCCCCCGCGCGGGTAGCTCCAGTCGATATTGTCATGCGGGCAGGCGAAACGGCAGGAGCCGCATTCCAGACAGCCGCTGTATTGCACGGTGAGCTGGCCGTTCTCCCACACATACACCCCGGCCGGGCAGATGTAGGTGCACGGTTTGTCCTCGCAGCGCCGGCACACCGCCTGGTCCTTGACCTTCAGGTGCGAGGCGGTCTCATCGACGGTGTATTTGTCGATGAACAGCTCTTTTTGAATCTCGGCGCGTACCGGTTCCATGTCCGGCGCCACGGACGGTTTCGTTTCTATCATCGTTGTTAACCACCTTGCTTCTACCCAGTACGAAGTATGGGTGTATGGGTGTATGGGTGTATGAGAGTATGGGAGTATGGGCGTAGTATTGAGTCCCGGAGGGATATCCCACACTCCCACACTCCCACACTCCGATACGCCCACACTCCCACACTCTTATTTCATCACTTTCAACATCCCCAGCATGTCGGCGGCGATGCGCAACTTGTTGCCGGCCATATGGAATAACTTCCACTGCTTGTCCCGCTTGGGCACGCTGTCCACGGTGAAGAACTCCGTCGCCATCCGGTTGGCCAACGCCGGGTAATACCCGAGCATGCGGCGATTCCCCTCCATATACTGCGTGGCCTTCCGGTACTTCAGCAAGTCTTTCATCACGAACGTATCGCGCAGGCGCGCGTCATACACTCCGAGCAGGCGGGGAGAGAAGTCGCCCTTCGCGTGCGCCTCCACCGCAGTCTCGCCGGCCAGCTTGCCGGAGGTCACCGCCAGGTTCGACCCTTCGCGATGGATACCGTTGCACAGTTGCGCGGCGTCGCCCACGATCAACACGCCGTCGCCGAACAGCGGCGGCACGGCGTCGTAGCCCCCCTCGGGGATCAGATGCGCGGCATACTCGCGCGGCTCGCAATCCGCCAGATAGGGCGCCAGCGCGGGATGTTTGGCGGCCTGGCGCAATAACGCGTAGGGATTGTTTTTGTATGCCACGAAATCGGCCAGCAAGGCCCCGACGCCGAAGGAGAGCGTGTCCTTATTGGTGTAGAGAAACGCGGTGCCGATCATCCCGCCGGTAATCTCACCATACATCTCGATAGTCAGTCCTTCGCCGGGCGCCAGCCCGAAGCGCTGCTCGATCAGCTTGGCGCGCTCGTCACTCTTGCCGGGGGGCGCCAACACTTCCTTCACCGCCAGCGCCACCTGATCGGCGCGCCAGCGCGGGTGCAACCCCAACTGTTCGCCCAGCAGCGAGATGGCGCCGTCGGCGAGAATCACCAGGTTGGCCAGCAAATCCCCCTCGGGACGGTTGGTGCGCACGCCGATCGCCCGCCCGCGCCCATCGCGCAGGATCTCGGTTACCGTGGTTTCGGTGACGACCAGCGCCCCGGCCGCGCTCGCTTTTTGCGCCAGCCAGGCGTCGAAGCGCGCGCGCAGCACGGTGTGCGCCATATAGGGTGGGGTGGCCCAGTCTTGCGAGCGATGCCCGGTCTTGATCGCCGAGTTGTCGGCGAGGAGCCAGATGTCCTGCTCGACTACCGGGCGTTCCAGCGGCGCGTCCTGCCAAAAGTCCGGGAACACCGCCGCCGTCGGCTGCCGATACAGCACGCCGCCCATCAGGTTCTTCCCGCCGGCCAGCGTCCCCGGCGCGCTCAACACCCTCCTCGGCGCGGCCTTCACCAACGTGCCGATCGGCGCGCTCCCGGCGAACCTCCAGCCGTTCTATCCCACCGCCCAGGCCATCGCGGCCGGTGCGGGCAAACTCGGCCTGCTGCAGGCCGCCGCCACCGGGCGTTACTTCACGGAATATCCCGACCACATCAAAATGTGGGGCGCCAGCTTCAACACCGCCCTCGGCGCCACGGGCATCACGTGGCAGGGTGAGGTTTCCATCAAGAATGACGTTCCCCTCCAGGTGGACGACGTGGAACTCCTCTTCGCCACGCTCTCGTCACTCAACCCGGTCTTCGGCGCCAACAACCAGATCGGAAATTACCTCGGCCAGCTGAACACCGAGATCCCCGGTTACCGCCGCCACCGGGTGGTCACTTCGCAGACGACGCTGACCAAGGTCTTCGGCCCGACGCTCGGCGCCCAGCAATTCACCCTCCTCGGTGAAGTCGGCGGGATTTGGGCGAACCTGCCCAGCAAGGACGTCTTGCGCTACGACGCGCCCGGCACATTCACCAGCGGCAGCGCCTCGGCCATGGTCAACACGGGCTTCGGCGCCATCCCACCCACCCCGGCCAGCGCGTTCGCCGACTCGTTCTCGTGGGGCTACCAGGTGCTGGGCCGCCTCGATTACAACAGCCTGTTCGCCGGCGTGAACTTCTCGCCGTCGATCGCGTTTTCCCACGACGTCAACGGCAACACGCCGTTGCCGCTGGGCAACTACGTGACGGGACGCAAGAGCATCAACGTTTCCGCCGAGTTCACCTTCCAGAACGCCTGGTCCCTCGAGCTCCGCTACGTGAACTTCTTCGGCGCCGGTCGTTACAATCTGCTGAGTGACCGCGACTACGTCTCGACCACCCTGAAATACTCCTTCTAACCCCAGTCGGAATTCACCCCATGAAACGCATTCTCCTTTCCCTCCTGTTCGTGTCCGCCACCGCCGGGCTCTCGGCCGCCATCTCCGAGTCCCAAGCCGCCCGTCTGGGCGGCGATCTGACCCCCCTCGGCGGCGAAAAGGCCGGCAATGCCGACGGCTCCATCCCCGCGTGGACGGGCGGCATCACCACACCGCCCGCCGGCTACAGCGTCGGCCAGCATCACCTTGACCCGTATGCCGGCGAGCAGCCGCTCTACACGGTCACGCCCGCCAACGTGGACCATTACCAGGACCACCTCACGGCCGGCCAGGTCGCGATGCTCAAGGCCTATCCGGACTACAAGCTGGTCGTCTATCCTTCCCACCGGAGCGCGTCCAATCCGCAGCGGATCTACGACGCCACGAAGAAATACGCGACCACCGCCAAGCTCACCAACGGCGGCAACGGCGTCACCGGCGTGGTGGTCGGCATTCCCTTCCCGATCCCGGAGAACGGGCTTGAGGTCATCTGGAACCATCTCACGCGCTACCGCGGCGTGGGCGCCGTGCGCCGCATCGGCCAGGCCGCCCCGCAGCGCAACGGCAGCTACACCCTGGTGGATTTCACCGATGAGTTCCTCTTCAACTATGCCCGCGAGAACATCGCGGAGAGCGAGCTCGACAACGTGCTGGTCTACTTCAAGCAGACCGTGGACGCCCCCGCGCGCCTCGCCGGCACCATCCTCCTCGTCCACGAGACGATGGACCAGGTCAAGGAGCCCCGGCACGCCTGGGTCTACAACAC